>JAEEGJ010015158.1_pt1 | contig 18063 bp, 10 predicted proteins | sample 8958761 | NCBI WGS metagenome assembly JAEEGJ01 (sample SAMN16246546, study PRJNA631951) | gut metagenome | biome: gut microbiome; feature: rumen; material: RS-attached | host: Bos | place: Iran: Karaj | collected 2018-10
CTGCTACGGCGCTAACGATGTACAGGAAGGTGTTGCTATCATGTGGAAGGAGAACGTTGACGTATCTATCACAGGTAACTCAACCAATCCTACAAGATTCCAGCATCCTGTTGCAGGTACATACAAGAAGGAGCGTACTGAGGCTGGTAAGAAGTACTTCTCAGTTGCTTCAGGCGGTGGTACAGGACGTACACTTCACCCTGATAACATGGCTGCAGGCCCAGCTTCTTATGGTATGACAGATACTATGGGACGTATGCACTCAGATGCTCAGTTCGCAGGTTCTTCATCAGTTCCTGCTCACGTTGAGATGATGGGTCTTATCGGCGCTGGTAACAACCCTATGGTTGGTATGACAGTTTCTACAGCCGTTTCAATCGAAGAGGCTGCAAAGGCTGGTAAGTTCTGACCATAATTACTTGACGAGGTTTTCCCGAGTCTAGTTAGTATGGTCGTTCGGGCGAACACGAAGTGTGAGAGCCGAACTTCCTTATGTATTAACTTAAAATATTTACAGTAGAAACCAGGCTTTTCGAAGCCTGGTTTTTCGATTTCAACAAAAAATCCTATAATTAACGATTTTTACCATATTTTAAGTAAAATCTTCAATTTTAATGAAAAGTATACCTCATATAATAAGATAGAAATGTGATTTGCCGGTAGAGCTGGTGAATGAGAAAATAGAAACAGCGAGAGGGACGATGATCAAATTATTATTGGCGGACGATGAAGAATATACAAGAGACGGTCTGATCGAAGAGATAGACTGGGAGAATCTTGGCATAGATGAAGTTATGCAGGCCCAAAACGGGGCGGAAGCCCTCGGAATAGCAGGGTGGTACAAGCCGGATATCATTCTGACCGATATCAAGATGCCCAAGATGGATGGTATCGAGTTTGCCAAGGAGCTTGTATCGGAAAATCAGAATGTAAAAATCATCTTCATGAGCGGTTTTATGGAAGTTGAGTACTTAAAGAGTGCCATCAGGCTTTCGGCAATTGACTACATTGAAAAGCCCATAGATCTCAAGGTGGTGGAGAAGGCTCTGGAAAAGGCAGTGAATGAAATCCATGAAAAAAAGGCCCAGTCTGATATTTTGAACAATCAGAAGAACTATGAGCAAAAGCAGCTTTCCACAGTCCTTACATCCAAGCTGTACGACAATGAGATTATCAATAAGCTCTGCGAAAAGCTTTCATTTCCCAAATACGTGAAGTACAAATGCATACTTCTTGGAAGCAGTGGAAGAGCTGACACAAATGAGTTGCGGACCAAGGCTGAGGCTGTTGTAGCCAAAAGAAAAGTAAAGTATCTTATTTCGGACATAGATTCTGAGACAATCCAGCTTATACTTGCCTATGATGATAAGAACAGATACATTATCAGCGGCATCTTATCGGAGCTTTCGGGCATCAGAGAGGACGTTCTGGTGGCTGTGGGAATGGAGTCCGATAACCTCAGTAACATATACGGAAGCAGGCAGACCGCAGAACTGGCCTTGGGAAGCAGCTTTTTTGACACATCAAGAAAAGTATATGCTGTTGACGAGTACATATTTAACAGAAAGACAATTGAACCTCAGCTGTATGGGGACTATCTTCTGCTGTTAAAAGAAAATCCCAAAGAACTGATAAACTGGGCAAAAGAGTTAAAGCAGCAGATAAGGGAGCAGAAGTATTACAGAAAAGAGCAGATAAGGCTTATGATATGTTCCTTTCTCATGTCCATGCAGCAGGAGTATCCGGGAATCTATCTGGCGGATTCGAGCTTTGCCTCTGAAGAAGCCATGATGTCCCATATAAATGAGTATCGAACCTTTGACAAACTCTGGGATTTTTTTGAGGAAAAGATAATGCTTCTCCAGAAAGAGGTTGAGGGGACAACCGGTTATTCAAAGCTTATTGTTGACATCATAGATTACATTGACAAAGGCTATAGCAGGCAGGATCTGGGAGTTGCTGAGATAGCAGCCAGATTTAAGCTAACTCCCTCCTACATCAATGTGCTGTTTAAAGATGAGACAGGATCCACAATTAAGAAGTACATCAGCTCTGTGCGACTTGAAAATGCCAAACAGATGCTTAGACAGGGCTACGATAAGATCACGAATATAGCCGAAAGATGCGGCTATGCGAATGCCAACTATTTTGCCAAGGTATTTCGTGAAGAAACAGGAATGACACCTTTAGAATACAGGAAAATGTTGTAATGATAAAAAAGCTAAGAAACATGATGGCGAATACTTCCCTGCGGTTCAAAATAAGCCTGCTGGTGCTGCTGGTGGGTATTGTGCCCTCCGGACTTATTCTCCTTATCTCCATTAACAGCATTCAAAGGCTCTATTTAAGACAGCAGGCATATTCTCTTGAGCAGGGCTACGAGCAGGTATATCTGGCAGTCAAGGACAAGATGGATGCTCTTCACAATATCTCAACTCTTCTGGCTGTCAGTGATATTTATGAAACAGGAACTCTTTTTGCCGAAGGAGATAATGACATTTCGCATCAGCTCAGCGATTTTAAGAGGATTAATTCCTATGCCTACGGAATGGAGTTTGCCTTTGACTCCTGCACGGTTACTTACTATATAAATGATAACTTTCAGGTGGTAAATAACGTCAGCAGCAGATTCCACTCCATAAGCGAGATAGAAAATACGGATTGGTTCTGGGCCCTGAATGAAGGGAAAGAGACCCTCTGGACCATAATCGACGGCCGGTTTTCCATTGCCAGAAATCTTTACAGTAGTGAAGATTACAGCAGGAAAGTGGGCCTTATTGTCATTGGCCTTGATAAAGATGCCTTGCAGGAGCTGTTAATTAATTCGGAAAAAGATCAGCTCATGTGCCTTACGGATTCTGAAGGAAAGATACTCATAAGCAACAAAGACTTTGAAAACAATCCCCAAAATGACAGTGTGAGCCTTGAGATAGCTAATTTATCGCAGTCTTTTTACAATGTATCGATTTCAGGTGTGAGTTACATGACCAGAAGTTCAGGTATTGGTGATTCCGGAATTTATCTTTCTTCGATAGTTCCGGCAGATAACCTTAAGCATGAAAGGGCAAAAGTCATCTGGCAGATAAGGCTCCTTTACATAGGAATCGGCATTCTTATTCTCATTATTCTGACTCCGATTACCAGAATAGTTACCGGCAAGATCAAAAAAATTGGTAATACCATGGAAGAGATGAAGGACGGCACCTTGCACAAGATTGAGGAGTCGGGCGGTGGAAAAGACGAGATAAGTCTTTTGATCCACAAATATAATGACATGGTGGACACCTTGGAGGAGTCGCTAAAGGAGCAGTACGCCCTGGGAGAAGCCAAGAAGGATGCGGAGCTTAAGGCTTTGCAGTCGCAGATAAACCCGCACTTTCTGTACAATACACTGGATATGATAAGCTGGATGGCACAAAAAAACGAAAAGGAAAATATCCGGGAAGTAATTCAGTCAATGTCCAGGTTTTACAGGATGACTTTAAGTAAGGGAGCGGATATCATCACCATCAGGGATGAACTTAGCATGTGCGAAGCATACATGGACATCCAGAAGATGCGTTTTAAGGGAAAAATAAACTATATCCAGCAGGTGGATGAAGAGGTTTACGATTATCTGATTCCCAAGATAACCCTTCAGCCCCTTATAGAAAATGCCATTGTCCACGGGATAAATGAAAAAGAAGATCCTAGAGGAACCATCAAGGTTGACGGCTTTGTGGAGGATGGAATGGTGACCCTTAGTGTTACCGATGACGGCGTTGGCGTTAAGAGTGAAAGTGCAGCCAATTCCAACAGTAGTCACTATGGAATGAAAAATATCAGGAAGCGCCTCGAGGTATTCTTTGGAGAAGAAATCTCCTTGAAACTTGAAAGCACCCCCGGCATCGGAACCTGCGTTATTGTTGAGTTCCCTGCGAGAACAGGAACCGGTGCTAATAGTGGAGGAATGGGAAGTGAAGATCACTAAACTGTTTAAGAGAACCTGCATAATACTACTTACGACTATATTCCTAAGCGGATGTCAAAGCCATGATGTTGTCGGGGAGGCCCAAACCGGTCACATAGAAGAGCTCAAAGCTGTGATTCTTGGAGTTGAGCCAAGAGAAGGCATGGAGGAATTATATGAAGCTCTGGATGAGCTCACAGAAAAAGAGCTTGGCTGCAGAGTCCGCTTTACCTTTATTCCATGGGGGAATGAGAGGGAGCAGCTCAATATTGTGGTGGCTTCCGGGGAGTATGACATAATTCCCAACGGGACTTTTTCAGATTACAAAAAGCTGATAAATAAAAATGCATTTCTGGATCTTTCACAGTATCTTGATCAGGTGCCACTTCTTACTGAGCATTATAAGGTGGATGGCATCGACTACCTTGAAGACTGCTATATAGGAGAGCATCTCTATGGAATTCCGCAGTTTAATGACCCTGAGCTTTTGTATGATTCGGAAGGCTTTTTTTACAGAAAAGATTTGCTGGAAAAGTGGGGGCTTGAGGAAATCCATGACATAGATTCCATGGAAAAATACCTTTACAAAGCTGCAGAGGATGAAGCCTATATAGGAAATCCCCTTATTACCGACAACCGCATCTGGCAGTCGCTATGGATAATGCTTGGGGATGAAAAATATGTTGAGGTTTCCAGCATGCAGGAGACGCCCTTTGTTGTCATGGATACAGAGACAGGTGAGGTGGTAAGCCGTCTTGAGACGCCGCAGTTTAGAGAAGTCCTATCCTATATAAAAAAGTGGTCCCGGGACGGTATCCTTGCATCCGATATGCTGTCCATGTCTGACAATGAAGGAACCAGAGGAATCAATCTGATGGATGAAGACTTAAAGCCCTGTGAGACTAATGTCCCGATCTGGTCAATTGACAGCAATGCCATCAGAATTCTTTCACAGAATCACCCGGAATGGGAATACGATTTTTTTAACTATCTGTCTTCGAGGAACAGCTTTTATGTAAACAGCCTGTCCAGTGCCTCTGTGGTCTCGGTTTCTGCCAAAAGTGCCAAGCCGGTGCTGGCCCTTAAGTTTATAGAGAAGGTTCACACTGACCAAAGATACTATGAACTGATGCAGTATGGAGCGCCGGGAATAAATTACAAACTATCCGGGGACAAGGTCAGTTTTGAGGGCATAAGCAGCGACATGCGCTTTTGCTATTCCATTTTTGGCGACTGTCTCATGAATAAAGAGATGGAGCCTGTGAATCAGCAGTTCTACACTGATGCTGTCAAAGAGCATGATGACTGGGCTGCGAAGGTTCTTTCAAAAGCTCGCAAGAATCCGGCTTCTTCAAATGCAGGTGTACTTGCATATTTTCAAAATTCAAAAACCGTTGACAGAATACAGCTGGAATACTTCCAACCACTGGTCTGCGGAGATAATAGCGACGTCGATGACAAGTTAAACGAACTTATTGAGATCATCAATGAGAAATAAAAAATGTACGTAATTAAGAATTTTTAATATATTTTCAAATATGACCTCCTGTGATAATGAACTCATGAAGCAGATATGCGAAAAGCATATAGGCGGCTTCGAGAACAGGAGGTCACAGGTTGAAAAACGTATTATCTGAATTATGGAAAAATAAAAAGCTGTATCTTATGACACTTCCACCCATAGTATGGATACTGGTTTTTTGCTACTATCCTATGTACGGAATTTTGATTGCTTTTAAAGATTACAGCTACAAGAAAGGAATTACCGGAAGCCCCTGGGTTGGCTTTGATAATTTCAAATTTCTTTTTAACTATACAGGTGTTGGCAGGATCTTCTTCAACACTATATTCTTAAATGTCTTATTTATCGCAGGAACTACCATTCTATCAATTGTTCTGGCTCTTGTTTTTACTGAGATCGGAAATCTGGTTTACTCAAGACTGGCACAGACCATTGCGATCCTTCCCCATTTTGTATCCTGGACAGTAGTTGCCATGTTCCTCAGTGGAATCATAGGAACCGCGGGCACTCTGACAAGATACATCACATCTCTGGGAATGGGAAATCCCTCTTTTTACACAAATGCAAAGTGGTGGCCGCTGATATTGCTGATCCTGAGGATCTGGCAGGGAGCGGGCTATGGAACCATCGTCTATATCGCTGCAATCAAGGGCTTTGATCAGCAGATGTATGAAGCAGCCAGAGTTGATGGCGCCACAAGACTTCAGATGGTGACAAGGCTCACACTTCCGCTTCTTAAGACCACTGCAATAATGCTCACCCTTATGAGCGTCGGAAAAATCTTTAATGGCGACTTCGGTATGATCTACGCCCTGGTCTGGGATAATTCATCCCTTTATGAAACCACTGATGTCATTGACACTTTTGTTTACAGGGCGCTTCGTCAGCTTAACAACCTGGGAATGAGTACCGCAACCAGCTTGTTCCAGTCGGTAGTCGGACTTGTACTGGTGTACATAACCAACGCCTTTACCAGGAAGGTTGAGCCGGATGCAGCAATATTCTAAAAAGAAACTCTTTTACAAAGGAGAAGTAAATGGATACACAGCTTACTTTAAAAAGCAGATCACTTTCAGGCGCAAAAAAGGCAACGAAGGAAAAGAGAGTGGTGGGTTCTAAAATCAAACGTTCCGGAGGGGAAAAGATTTATTCGGTGGTGGTTTATCTCATAGCAGGACTGTTCTGTATCTTTTGCCTTTACCCCTTTGCCATCATTCTGGGAAGCAGCTTTGAGACAGAAGCAAACTTTGCCAAGTACGGCTTTTCAATAATCCCGAAGCAGTTCACTTTGGAGGCATATAAGGTTGTTCTGGGAGACGGGCAGATATACAGGGCCTACGGAGTAACCATTTTTACCACAGTGGCGGGTACTCTCATAAGTATGGTCATGACTATCCTCATGGCATATCCCCTGTCACTGAAAAAGGTTAAGTACAGAAATACCATTACGTTTTTTGCTTATTTTACCATGCTCTTTTCGGGAGGACTGGTTCCCACATACCTTCTGATAAGCAGAACCCTTGGCATGAAGGACTCAATCTGGGTACTTATCGTGCCTGTGGCATTTAACACATGGAATATGTTCCTGATGAGGAACTTCTTTGCCGGGCTTCCGGCGGAGTTGTCCGAATCGGCGAGTATTGATGGAGCAGGTGATTTTACCATACTGCTCAAAATAATACTTCCTGTCTCAAAGCCGGGACTTGCAACAATAGGGCTCTTTTATGCACTCAATTACTGGAATCAGTGGTTCAACGCAATGCTCTACATAGAGGATAACAGACTTATTCCCCTCCAATATCTTCTGATGAGAATGTTGAGAAACATGGATGCAATGAAAGAGATGGCGAGAACAGTTGGAATAGCTGTTGGCGAAGTTCCGGCAAATTCCCTGAGAATGGCAACAACAGTGGTGGTAATAGGACCCATAGTCCTTTTATATCCATATGCACAAAAGTATTTCACATCGGGTCTTACGGTGGGAGCAATCAAAGGTTAAGAAAGTATTTTTTTCAAAAGAAAAAAGGAGGAAAAAAACAATATGAAAAGGAAGGGATTACTAAAAAAGGCCACATCTTTTGTCTGCGCAACTGCCATGTCAATGTCACTGGCAGCCTGCGGAAGCACAGCTTCGGCTACTGAAGATGCACCGGAAAAAGAAACAACACAGTCTGTTACAGAGACCACAACTCTGGCAGATGAGAACACACCTGCCAGTGCCAGGGTTACGGAGGATGTGACCCTCAACATCAGAGTTATGAACGAGTTTAGAAATCTGGACAAGGTAGTTGAAAAGTACAATGAGATCACAGCGTCCGATCCTGAGATGAGCAAGATTCATCTCAATTTCAGCTTTGTGCCCGGCGGAGATTACAAGGACAAGCTGACAATGGCACTGGCAGCTCAGGAAGAATATGACCTCATGTTCTGCGGAGGCTGGCATGGTCTTTCCAAGTTTATTCAGGAGGGAGATTTTGCAGACCTTTCCGGCTACTTCAACAATGATGCTTATCCGGGATTAAAGAAAGCCTTCTCTGAGGACTTCACCAAGGCTATGACCACCTATTTAAGACAGGAAGACGGAAGCTACAGCACCGGAATTTACGGCATAAACCTCGCTTCATACTATGAGGACTCAAGAGGCTTTATGTACAGAGAAGACCTTAGAAAAAAATATAACTGCCCGGAGATCACAGACGAAGAGAGCCTTCTTGCTTTTGTAAAGACAGTTGCAGAAAACGAGCCTGACATGATCGGCGCATCAATCTATAACTTCTTCAGGATTGATTCTCCCTGGTATTCTGCAAAGCATGACAACGTCTACACTCAGGACAATGTGAATATCTTCGGTGATCAGACCTGGGTATATGTTGGTCTTAGCGATGACGGAAAGACAGTTCTCAACGCGGTTGTTGCAGGTGATGAAGAGGCAGAATTTGCCAAGATGCCAAAGGGTTATGACTACGACTTTATCACAGAATACACCAGGGACAGAACAAAGTGGAATGACTATCTCTTTGAGTCAAGGGGAACAACAGATGTAGTTGAGCCTGACGCTGCAATAGTCTACTGCGCACTTACAGAGTTTGAGTCAAAGGCTAAAGACCTCGTTGCCAAGATTCCTGAGGCTGAAGTGAAATTTTACGTAATTGAAGATGCTCAGAGAAACAGGGAAGAAGGCGCTGTTGTCTGCGATATGGTTACAAACAACTGGCTTGTGGTTCCTGAGTGGTCAGAAAAAACAGATGCAACCATGACTTTCCTGGACTGGATGTTTGGAAGTAAGGAAGCACATGATCTCTTCGAGCTTGGACTTGAAGGTGTTGACTGGAATGCCAACGGCGAAAATGGATATACTCCTACAGATATTTCTGATGAAGAGAAGTATTTCATGCCGACATATTCTTTCACTCTTAATCCCAACTATGTTCGTATGTCTGAGTTTGTTTTGAACAATGAGGATTTAAAGGCGCAGTATGAATACATTTTAAGCGAATCAACCTATCAGCTTAGTCCTCTTGCGGGATTTGTCTTCGATGCATCAAATGTAGAGACAGAAGTAGCAAATATCTCAGCTCTTTCCAATGAGCTTCAGCTTACTCTTTCTATGTACGATGCGGATACGGCAGTTCAAAAGATTGAAACCTGGCATCAGGAAGCAGAAAAAGTCGGACTTGAGAAAGTAAGAGCAGAACTTGTTTCACAGATACAGGAGTTCCTTAATGCCAAGAATTAAAGCAGATAAAAGAAATACAGTAAAAGTATATGCGGCACCTTCGGGTGCCGTTTTACAAAAAGATTACCTGCTAAAAGTCAGAGCTGTGGGAGAGGATGAATGGCAGGAAGTGCCCATCTATAAGGTAAAGGTGGATATGCACGATGTAAGAGATGCTTCCATGGCCTTTTTTGATTTTGAAGGTGAGACCGAGATTGAAGTATCAGGGCCATTCTATATTGCAGAGGCAGTTATAAGACCACTTTCACGGAATATTACCCCGGAAAATGATACCAAGAAGATCAGATTTCGTCTGGATAAGCCCGAGAACCTGTCCATAGAGCTTAATAAGAACAGATACCATAACCTCCATCTTTTTGCAGGAAAAATAGATAGGCCTCATGCAGAAGAATATCTGAGAATCCGGGGTAATCCCCAAAAGGCAAATTTTTTATCAGGAGATGTTTTCGATGATCCAGAATTTAAGGAAAAAAGAAAACTATATCTGACTCCGGGTGTTTACTACGTTTCGGAATGCGTTATGCGTATACCCTCAGACACAGAGATTTACGCAGAAGGCGGCGCTGTAATAATCGGGGCATTTATCTGTGAGAAAGCTGAGAATATAAAAATATTGGGACGACCTGTTTTTTACCTGGCAGGATTTGAGAGGTTCAGCGGTATTAATGGTATCAGGATAAGTCACAGCAGGAATGTCATATTAAGAGGTGCTATGTTCATAAACCCTGCGCACTATACTGTTTTTCTCGGAGAGAGCGAGGGCGTTGTCATAGAAGATATCAAGTCCTTTAGCTGCGAGGGCTGGAGCGACGGCATAGATATGATGAGCTGTAAAAATGTGCAAATACGCGGAGGGTTCTTAAGAACATCGGATGACTGCATAGCCATCTATGGAAGCCGCTGGGACAATCATGGGAACAGCAGTAATGTGCTCATTGACGGGACAGTTCTCTGGGCGGATGTGGCGCATCCCACCATGATTGGAATTCATGGAGATCATGCTCATAGCGGAGATAAGATCAGTGATATTCACTTTTCCAACATAGATATTCTGGAACACAACGAGCCTCAGGCAGGGTACCTTGGCTGCATGACCATAAATGCAGGGGACAAGAATAAAGTTGAAAATGTCACCTATGAGAATATCAACATTGAGCCTTTTTTGCACGGCAAAGTCATTGATATACAGGTCAGATGGAACAAGGATTACAATCCGGCCCCCGGAAAACTTATCAGTGGAATTACCTTCAATAATATCAATTACCTCGGAGACGGCGAGGTGACTTCAGTAATAAACGGCTATGATGCAAAGCTATTGGTCAAAAATGTATCCATAAGCCACTATGTCAGAAACGGCGTGGAATGTAAAAGCTTTGATGAGGCAAACATCAAAGTGGGAAGGTACACGCAGGACATCCGTCTGCTGAACCGGTAACTTTTTTTGGGAAAAATGGGAGACAAAAAAGTGAAAAGAAAAATATTATTATGTATTGGGGCGTTAATGTCAGGTTTTTGCCTGACGGTGAATTCCGCGGCTTTCATAGCTTCCAGGATTACAGTGTATGCAACTGAAAATACAGATGTACCGGAAATTACAGATGAAGATGCAGGCATTATTGAAATAATCGAAGCAGATGATTCCGATGACCTGCATGATACGAGCGCAGATGAAGCTTTGACTGATGCTTTACCGCAGCTTGTGGATTATGTGAATGAAGAAAGCGGTTTTACTCATCCCGGAGTAGGCCTTACCAAGGAGATGCTTGATACTGTTCAGATAATGGTCAATGAGGGCTTTGATCCCTGGATATCTTACTACGATGATATGCTGGCATCCTCTTCAGCTTCCAAAGATATCACCATCAACATGAACAGCCCTGAGACGACTGCCTATAATTCTCAGGGAACAAACAGCAAGTTCATAAAGGATGCCCTTACTGCTTATACACAGGCAATTCTTTATTACGTCAACGGCGACAATATCTACAGGAAAAACTGTATGGAAATCATACGTCAGTATGAAAAGTTAAATCCTGACAGTTATGCTTATTTTACTGATGCCTGCATACATACCGGAATTCCCATGAACCGGTTCTGCATGGCGCTGGAGATCATGAGATGTTCAACCTATACTCTTTCGGAGGGTTACACGGAAGAGGAACTTAAGTGGACTGATGAAGACACAGAGCTGATAATCAGGAATTTTGTAAGGCCTTCTGTTGAGACCTTCATGAGCAGCAGCGATGAGTTTATGAACCAGCATCTGTACACAACAATTGGAGCCATGAGTGCTTATCTTTTTATGGATGATGCCGAAGGCTATGCCAAAACTGTTGAGTGGTTCACTGTAAACAAAGATGGCGCAAATCCGGGATTCAACGGATCCATAAAGCGCCTTTTCAGGAAGATCACCACAATTGACGAGATAGGAATGAAGGAGGGCGAGGGCACACCTTTAGATGCTCCTGTTATCCAGCATGTGGAGATGGGAAGAGATCAGGCTCACGGCTGTGGTGACCTAACCAATGCTGCAATTCTGTCCCGCCTTACCAATGCTCAGGGGACAAAAGTTGACCCTGGGGAAGGAACAGTATCATCTGCTGATGATGCTGTTGGTGTCTATGAGTTCTTAGATGACAGAATTGCTGATACAGCTGATTTCTTTTTCAAATATATGCTGGGTTATGACAGCGAATGGGTTCAGGTTCCGTTTTCCATGCAAAGAGACGGGACCATTATCGATAATTATACGGAGTTTGCGTCAGGCTACAGGGGAAGATATACCACCATCAACTTCTGGGATATCTATACTTACTACAAGTATACAAGAGGCATGTCGGATGAGGAGCTGCAGGAGGCCTATCCTTATTTCTATGAAGGCTTTATGAAAAAGATGCCCTCAAACTTCATGTGGAACGGCGCTCTTAACATCGACTGGGACAATGTGGATGGCGGCGGAGATTTCTGGCTGTTCCTGCCAAGGGAGGCAGCAGAGGATCAGCATTATATTGCAAAGCCTCAGAAGGACTATCTGGTTGAAGTTGAGGACAGAGGGTCACTGGTAAAAAATGCTGAGAATATGAGCATCTGCAGCGAAGATGGGGATGAGTATGTGAGAATTCTTTCATCTGAAGATGTTAGTAAGATTGCCATAACCAGCGGAGGTGGCAGCGGCTATGATACTTATGCCTTCAGAGTAAGGACAGATGGAATAGCTGAAATGTCCTTTGAAAATGGCGTCAAGGGAAGAGTGATCCTTCCTGATACCGGCAATGAGTGGAGATATGTGACCTATACTCTTACTGCCACAGAGAGCTTCGGGGATCTGTACTATCTTTGCTTTGATAATATCAGGGGGTCTTACGTTGATATTGACAGCATAGATATAAAGGCAACAGACAGTAACGATGACAGGACTATAAATATTATAAATTTTGCAGGAGATCAGGCTGAGAGAAGCGTTGTGACAGTAGCAGGAGAAGACAGCACTATTGATGTTCATGCGACTTCCTCAGACGCAGTGGAATATGGTCTTCTTAGTGCACTTGAAAATGTGACGGTGGATCCTGAGGGAATTCTTTCTATAAATAATCCGAAAGAAGGAACTTATGAGATATATGTTACAGCATCACTTGGAGAAACATGCGCTGTTTCGGGGCTGACAATCTATGTTGCGGCATCAAGAGAAAACGCCATAGAGATAGCAGGAAGAAATTATGATGAAAATACTGTTTACGTCAGTGAGAGACTCAGCAAATTCCTTTTAGCCAAAGATGAGGCTACAAATGCCATAAATCTTGAAGCCAATGCCTTTAATGAAAAGCTGGCAGCACTTTGCAGGGCAGCTGATGAACTTTTGCCGGTTTCACCTCTTTTGACAGATGATCTTTATTCTGATGGAGATTCTCTTGATCTGACCAGTATGGTTGTAGATACAACCCTTGGAAATATGATAGTTTTGCAGGATTCGGATCCTACATTCTGTAACAGACTGGATGGAAAGTTCAATTCCCACATTATTGATTTTGGTGAGGACTATAAGATTTCTGCAACCAAATTCGGATTCAAGGCAAGACTTGGATTTGCTGACAGAATAGCAGGTGTCCAGGTATTCGGATCCAATGATAAGACGAACTGGACTAAACTTACAGCATCAGAAGCAGCTTATACCATGGCATTCCAGACAGTGGATGTCCTGGATGAGGTGAAAAATGAGAAGTTCAGATATCTGAAAATACAAAAGACCACTGAATATCCGGAAAGTCTGAGAGGAGCCTACAGCTATATGCTGGAGTTCTCTGAGCTAAGGATCTGGGGTGAGAGAACGGAAATAGGAAATGCCATAGAATCTATCAGCATTTCTTCCGGGAATGCAGCTCAGGGCAGGATCAAAATAGGCGATACTGTGACGGTTACTGTTAAGACTAAGCTTGACGTACTTTCTGTATCTGTCAATATCCAGGATCATCAGGTGGATGCGGTTAAGGAATCTGATAATACCTGGACCGCGTCAGCTGTTTTGGAAACCGGAACAAGACCCGGAACTGTAGGCATCGTGGTTGATTATGTAAAAGCGGACGGCTCTGCAGGAAATACCATGTATGGCACAACGGATGGAACGAGCCTTCAGCTTCGCGACAGCGAAAGCTACATTGACACAGCGGCATTTGCAAAGGTTCTTACAGCAACCAACGGCTCCTGGGATAAAAAGAGCACTCCGCAGCAGTGCGCAGAATTTCTTTTTGACAAAGATGTGACTACTTTTGGTGATCTTCTTAATGCCAACGGTGATTTCTATGTTATCGATTACGGTGAGAATGTTCAGGTAAAAGTAAAGTCAGTTTTGATGATGCCAAGGTCAACTGCAGCCAACCACGCATCAAGACTTAACGGCGCAAGGCTCTATGGAACAAATGATGAGCTTATATTTGAAGGAAACGGAAGCTACTCTGACAGCTCAAATCAGGGAGTAAAGTGGACTGCCATAACACCTGAGGTATCAGGGGCAACCATGAATACCTGGAGTGAATTCGGAAGTGACAGTATTCTCACAGATCAGGCCTTCAGGTACTTCAAGATAGCAGGAGCACAGCAGGGAGACATTGCAGAGGTTGAAATATACGGAGAATATAACTCAGCTATAGAGAGCATTGTGGAAAGTATCACAAGTCTGCCGGAGCAAAATCCTGACCGCAATAAACTTGCTTTCCCGGAAGTACCCGGTGGATTTAAGCTTGCTGTCTACAGCACAGACAATGAAGACCTCCTTTCTTTGGACGGCTCATATATCGCGCCACAGGAAGACACAGTTGTAAATGTGGTGATTGAGGTTACCCGTTTATCAGATGGTTCCAAGGGACTTACCGGCGAAATACCTGTAATGTTTAAGAGCATCAGAAATCTTATCAGCATACCAAAGGTAATCAGGACTCAGGTAACAAAACTAACCAACTCCAAATCTTATGACGATTACAGCTTCACAGTGGAAAGTTCCTCCAATGAAAACATTCTTTCCGGATCAGGAACTGTAAGCTGCAGAGATGAAGATGAAATAGTTGGTGTAACTATCAGAGTTACCAGAAATAGCGATGGTGTATCTGCGGTAGGAGATCCTGTAAGCATCCTTGTCTGTGGTAAAAAGGGCAGCAGTCTTCTGAGTGTATCCGAAGTTGCAGACATAAGCTGCAGCGACGGTTCAGATGCAGCTTCAAGAGTATTTGACCGGAATATTAACACTTTTGCTGATGTAAGCAGTAACGCTTATCACATTCTTGACTTTGGAGAAGGAAAGAGCGCAGTAGTCACAGGCATCAGGATCTATCCCCGCTCAGATTCCAATGACAACAACGCCAAGAGAACAGAGGGAGCTGTGCTATTTGGCTCAAATGACGGCAAGAGCTGGACTGCGCTTACACCGGCTGTTACAGGCATAGTCAAAGGCACCTGGAAAGAAATTGCTGCAGAGGATTTCCTTGGATTTGGAAAGTTCAGATATTACAGAATTGGTGGAAACACCAGAGGCAGTATGGCAGAAGTTGAACTATACGGAACCTACGACAAGGGCGAACTTAAGGGAAGCTTTTATACCAAATGGGGAGTTAAGTATTTCCGCATGGAGAACGGTGAAAATGCCACAGGCCTTCAGAAAATAGAAGGAAACACTTACTTCTTTAAGCCAAATGGAGCAATGACCACCTCTGAATATGTGACCTTTGATGAAAAGACCAGATATTTCAAGGCAGATGGTACAATGGTTGTAGGCTTTATGACCAAGTGGCTGTCCACCTACTATTTTGACGAGGATGGCTTCCGGGTAATAAATGATCTTGTTGATCATCAGGGTGAAACCTACTTCATGAATTCCAAGGGTGTCATGGTAAAGAGTGAATTCGTGGATCTTGAGGACGGAAGACACTATTTCGATTCAGAGGGAAAAATGGTCAGAGGACGCACCATTACCAAGTGGACCAGGAAATACACCTTTGATGAAAACGGTGTTTTGATAAATTAAAAAAGATAACACCTAATTGTTCTGCACGTAAAAGGGGCTGTCGCAGACAGCCCCATAATTTTTATCTTCTCTTTTCCGGATGGGCGGCGTAGTAGGCATCTTTATCCTTATACATTCGCTCGTCGGCATATCTAAGAGCAAGGCGCAGGTTTCCGTTGGATTCATCGTGGTAATAACCTACGGCAAAGTACAACCAGTCAGGGTCACAGGCTTCCTGTTTTAACATGGCTATCTTTTGCATGAAATCCTGCTCGGTGCCGTGGAGAGAGATGATGGTAAATTCATCACCGCCGGCTCTGTAGATCTGATCTCCCACAAAGATTTCCTTCAGCACACTTGCTGCGTCCTTAAGAAGTCTGTCGCCGTCATTATGTCCCACATTATCATTGATGGTCTTAAGTCCGTTCAGGTCACAGAAAGCTACACTGAATGGCTTTGGGTGGAGCTTTAACTTGGTAGATAATTCATCTACATTGACGTTCATGCAGTTACGGTTGTAAACGCCTGTGAGCATGTCAATGGTACTTAAGTACTCAAGTCTCTCCATGATCATGTGGTTTGCCACTTCTGAAGAAAGGAAGAAGGAAACCAGCTCAATTGTCTCTTTTAATCTTATTACCTGATTCGTATCAAAATTAGTAATGTACAGATAACCTATAACGGCATTCTGATGTATGAATGGCACAAGTATAAGGCTGTGAACATCGTTGTGACGAAGAGTGGCTACCCATGCCGGGGATTTTGATTCGTAGTACAGCAGGTCTTTTTCATCTTTTATGATAATGCAATTGGTTTCGTAAACCAGAGCTTCCCAGGATTCTACAACTTCATAAGGGATTTCTGCAAAGACGTCCTTGATGCAGATTTCATTATCCCTTACATCCTCACTGATGACATCAAATTTAAAGAGGTCAGGTGTGACGGTCATGATACTGGTGGCATAGGCATCAGTATATTCTCTGATATCCTTTGTTACCACTTCCATACTGGACATGAAGTCATCTTCATTTCTAAGCTGCAGGCAGGTCTTGATGACAAAACTTGCGATATCCGGAGGAACTGTAGCAAATTTGCCCTTGTCCATCTCTTTGTTGAGAGTGTAGCTGAATTGACAAAATCTTACCTCGGGGTCTTCTTCGTCTTCGACAGACATTGGCATCAAAATGTCCTCAGTCCAGAAACCGTACATATTGGTGGTGTCTACATAAGTATGAATATACTCACCCTGCCAGGCGGCCCTATAGCAAATGTCCTCGAATTTTGGCTCCTGAGGAAGAAAGGCAGTGTAGGGTTTTCCTTCAACAAGCATATCCTCCGGTGCTGCGTTGCCATTAAACATTCTGAGGGCATCATCTTCGAAAATCTTGTTTACGGCATGAAAAATAACGCTTCCTATGGAACCGTCAGGATTTCGTCTTACTGCCAGTATTGCACTAGCCAGGTGCATCATGGAAACGGCAGCTTTCATATTTTCGTATAGTTTAGTATTCGACATGTCATAATCTCCAAGCTAATTATCAGACGCAAACGATTATGTATATTACGATAATTATCTAACTATATAATAGTAATAAATCGTGCTGTAATCAAATGATTTTATAGTTAAAAGTCATTAAAAATGCATAAAGAATTGGATCCTTTAAATGTTAAAACAAAGCAAAATATAGGGGCTTTTACTTCCGTGTAGAGCGCTTTTGAAGTATAATATAGGTAAAATAGGGCTAAAGTGGAAGGAGGAAAGTGTATGAGTGAGACCTATACCTGGCTTCTTATCGCTGTGGTAATGGCAGTGGTGGAACTGGCAACTCAGGGGCTTGTCACTATCTGGTTCACGGTGGGAGCTCTTCTTGCGTGCCTTGCGGCGGCTTTGGGCGCGTCTATTCCGGTTCAGGGTGTTATATTCGTGCTGGCTTCTGTGATCGTACTTGTGGCTGTGAGACCACTGGCCAACAAATACATTAACAGCAAAGTTAAGAAGACCAATATCGATGCACTTATTGGCAGGAAGCTGATTGCGAAGACTCAGATCGACAATATCCACGGAACCGGTAAAGTGGATATGGATGGTTCAACCTGGATAGCAAAGTCCAGCGACGACAACATTATTATAGGAGCCGGCGAGGAAGTCGAGGTCGTCAGCGTATCCGGTGTAAAGCTCATTGTCAAGAAAATCAATGATATGCCGGCTTTATGATTTTATAAGAGCAAACATTAAAAAAGTACAAAGGGGGTACTAAAAATGTATATTTTAGCTATTATCATTATTCTTTTGATCATTCTTATTGCTGCGAACATCAAGATTGTTCCACAGGCACATTCCTACGTTGTTGAGAGACTCGGTGCCT
>JAEEGJ010015159.1_pt1 | contig 18062 bp, 18 predicted proteins | sample 8958761 | NCBI WGS metagenome assembly JAEEGJ01 (sample SAMN16246546, study PRJNA631951) | gut metagenome | biome: gut microbiome; feature: rumen; material: RS-attached | host: Bos | place: Iran: Karaj | collected 2018-10
TACTATGAATTATGAACTATACACTATGAACTGATATCTCATGCAACAATGGGCGGGAACAACCTTCGGTAGTGGAGGTATGCATAGGGCACTTATAGCTGTGATGAAGGTCATGGATATAAGGCTATTATATGCTTTTGTGGCCGTTTTTGTTGTTCCTGTATGTCTGATTCTCAATACTAATGGCAGTCGTAGCGTGGCATATCGCTTTTACAGAAAGCGTTTTGGCTATGGCAGACTGAGGGCAGCATGGAATACCTATGTCAATCATTGTTTGTTCGGTCAGGTGGTTGTAGATAGGTTTGGCATGTATGCTGGTAAGAAGTTTGAGATAGAGATTGATGGCTATGACATATTCCTTGAGCAAGCCTCTAAGCCTGAAGGGTTCATTCAAATGAGTGCTCATATAGGTAATTATGAGATTGCAGGTTATACCCTTACCTCAGACCCCAAAGTGTTTTATGCCCTTGTGTTTGACGGTGAGAAGGAATCGGTGACAGAAAACAGGAACAAGATGTTCGCATCCACTAATATCCAGATGATATCCGTAAAGCCTGATATGAGCCATCTCTTTGAGATAAATGGAGCACTTCAGAGAGGTGAGACCGTTAGTTTGCCAGCTGACAGATTCAATGGGTCTCCGCGTTATGTGGAACAGATGTTCCTTGGTGCAAAGGCACGTTTCCCGCAAGGACCGCTTAGTGTTGCCACGATGAGAGAACTTGATGTCTTGGCTGTTAATGTCATGAAGGAGTCGATGAAGAAATACCATGTCTATGTCACTCCACTTGAATACGACAAGACGGTTTCGCGTAAGGAACAGATAGACCAGTTGTCGAAGGCGTATGTGTCAGAACTGGAGAGAATGGTGAGGAAATATCCGCATCAATGGTATAATTTCTATGAGTTCTGGCAATAAAGCCAAATGTCAAGAGCCTTAGTCATTAGACTTTTATAAAATTATGGTAACAGAGGAATCCCTCAGCAATATAGATATACACGAACTACTGCCTCAGCAGGAGCCTTTTGTGATGGTTGGTAAACTTACGGCTTTTGATGAGAAAACGACTGTTACAGAGACCGAAATCAAAGAAGATAATATCTTTGTCTGCGATGGCGTGTTCTCAGCATCTGGTTTGGTTGAGAATATCGCCCAGACATGTGCAGCGAGGATAGGATATGTGAACAAGTATATCTTGAAAAAGGGTATTCAACTTGGTTTTATCGGAGCTATCAGAAACCTTGAGATTACAGGATGTCCTAAGGTAGGAGATGTGATAACTACCTGTGTCACGGTTATTGATGATGTACTTGGCATGACATTGGCTAATGGCGTAGTGACTTGTAATGGCGAGACATTGGCTACTACAGAAATTAAAATAGCTGTCAAGGAAGAAAACAGGTGATAGGTGTTGGGTGATAGGTGTTGGTGGTTTGCAAAAATTGTACATTGTAAATAGTAAATGGTAAATGTCTGAGCTTGTAACGGAGAAGGAACTTGAGATAAGATTTAGCGAAGTGGATATCATGAAAGTGGTATGGCATGGATCTTATCCTTTATATCTTGAAGATGCACGTGAGGCTTTTGGTGCTCAGTATGGATTGAGCTATCAGAGCTATATCGACAACAATGTGTTTGCACCTATTGTGGAGATGGATATAAAGTACAAGCGTCCTGTACTCTATGGAATGAAGCCACACATCAGAATTACGTATCGCCCAAAGCCTTCGGCAAAGATAGTGTTCGATTACGAAATCTTTGACCCAAAAGACGGTACAGTATTTCTGACTGCTCGTACCGTGCAGGTATTCATGGATATGAACTATCAGCTAATGTGGGATAATCCTCCTTTCTTCGTTGAGTGGAAGAATAAATGGCTACAGTAATCTCAAATAATATAACATCACCTCTTGGACTGACTACCGAACAGACCTATAAGGCTGTACGTGAAGGTAAGTCTGGTTTGTCGCACTATCCCTGTGAGAATGGGGAAGGGGGATGGAATGATCTGCCATTTTCCGTAGAGGCATCACTTTTCAATAAGGAACAATGGGATAAGATTATGGTCGATGGATTCTCCAAGTTTGAGAGTCTGGTGCTACATTCTGTAAAAGCGGCTATATCAACTCTGATTTTCAACAAGGAGCGTGCTATTCTTATCTTGAGTTCAACGAAAGGAGATATTGAGTTGCTGGAAAAAGGCGAAGAGATGCCTTCGCTTGCTGATGCTGCAAAGAAAGTGAGTCTGGCAATAGGCATAGAGAACGACCCTATAGTGGTGTGTAATGCGTGTATCTCTGGTGTTTCGGCAATCATACTCGGACAGCGACTTGTGGATTGTGGTAATTATACACATGCCATTGTGTGTGGTGCTGATGTTCAGAGTAGGTTCATCGTTTCTGGTTTTCAGTCGTTGAAGGCATTGTCGGATGAGCCTTGCCGACCATTCGATATTGAAAGACTTGGCTTGAATCTTGGTGAAACTGCAGCGACTATTGTCTTGTCAAGGGAGATGAACTTCCCGAATGGATGGAAGGTAGACAAGGGAGCGATATGTAATGACGCATATCATATTAGTGCGCCGCATCCGAAAGGACTAGGGGCAGGTATGGCTCTTAGTAAAATGAAGAATGCTGATAATCCGATTTCAGTAATAGGAGTTCATGGTACTGCCACGATGTATAATGACCAGATGGAATCTAAGGCAATAGAGATGGCTGACTTGCAGGATGTTCCTCTTTCTGCCTTGAAAGGATATTTCGGTCATACTATGGGTGCGGCTGGAGTGCTTGAGACCATTATCATGATGCGAGCACTTGAGGATAACGTGATTCTGCCTTCCAAGGGATTTGAGACTTGTGGTGTAAGTGGCAAGGTGAAGATGTCGGATAAGCCGATGACAACTGAGGGGAACACCTTCGTTAAAATGTTGTCTGGCTTTGGAGGCTGTAATGGAGTCGTCCGTGTTTCAGATAGACCTCTTCCTCAGATTATTGATGATGATATTCTTGTCAGTCAGACACATTCTGTGAAGATAACCCAGGATGAGGTTGTTGTAGATGGGAGCAGACTTGATGTAAAGTCTCGTGGTAAGGAAATGCTGACGGAGGTATATAAGACGAAGATAGGCGACTATCCGAAGTTCTATAAGATGGATATGCTTAGTCGTCTTGCCTTTGTAGCTTCCGAACTGCTTATAGAATCTGAAGGTCAAAGGACTCTAAACTCTAATCCCTCAACTTTAGACTCTAGCCGTGCTGTTATCCTTTTCAATCATTCCTCATCTATAATAGCAGACCGTCAGTATGTGAAATCCATAAAAAAGGATGACTTCTTTCCTTCGCCAGCAGCGTTTGTCTATACCCTGCCAAATATCACTACGGGTGAGATTGCGCTAAGGAATGGTTATCATGGTGAGACATCGTTCTATCTTCTTGCAGAAAGAAATGAAAAGCTGATGCAGATGGTTATAAAATCTACTTTCATTGACCATGATATAAAGAGTGTCATTGGAGGCTGGATAGATTGTCCTTCAGAGGACGAGTTTGAATGTGAAATTAGTATATTCTGTAAGGAATAAAGTTTAAAGAATAAAGAGTAAAAAGATAAAAATGGAAAACTTAATTAATGAACTCAAGGTACAGATAAAGGAGGCTCTTAATCTGGAAGATCTCTCAGTTGAAGAATTTGATGAAAATGCCCCTCTTTTCGGAGATGATGGCATAGGTCTTGATTCTATCGATGCTTTGGAGATAATAGTATTGCTTGAGAAGAAGTACGGAATACGTCTGGCTAATGCAGCTGAAGGTAAGACTATCTTCAAAAATGTGGCTACTATTGCTGAATACGTAGAAAAGAACCGTAAGAAGTAATTATGAATATCGCAATAACCGGACTGGGTATTATCTGTGCTATAGGTAATGATTGCCAGCAGGTTCTTGACTCTCTTGTGAATAAGAAAACGGGAGTTGGTATGATGAAAAATCTTCAGTCATGCCATAAGGAACTGCCCGTTGGTGAGGTTAAGTTGTCGGATGACGAACTGAAGACATTGCTTGGCTTGCCAGTTGAGAGCCTATATAGCAGAACAACCTTGCTCGGTGCTGTTGCGGTAAGACAGGCAATGACTGATGCCGGATTATCAGCCGATATGCTTGCAGGAAAGAAGGTCGTACTTATTTCCGGAACCACGGTTGGTGGCATGGATGTCACGGAGAGACTTCTTCATGATATGCGTGATGCTCTCCAACACCCCATCTCCCCCTCAGGGGGTGGGGGGGCTACCCAACATCCAACACCCATAGACTATATCAAGCGTCATGACTGTGGTAGTACTACAAATGAGATAGCTCAAATCTGTGGACTTGATTGTGAGATATGCACCATATCAACGGCTTGTTCATCTGCTATTAACTCAATAATAGTAGGTTGTGAGATGCTACGTAGTGGTGAGGCTGATATCGTTATCGCTGGTGGTTCAGAGGCTTTGAGTAAGTTTCATCTCAATGGATTTAACACGCTTCATATACTCGATACGGAGGTTTGTCGTCCGTTTGATGCTACTCGTGTTGGTCTCAATCTTGGTGAAGGCGCTGCTTTCGTGGTTCTTCAGAAGGATAAAGCCGATGGTAAGGCATATATTGGAGGATATGGAAACAAGTGTGATGCTTTTCATCAGACGGCCTCTTCCGATGAAGGTGAAGGGGCTTATCTTGCTATGAGAGAGGCCTTGGAGTCTTCGGGCATAGATAAGTCGCAGATAGACTATATTAATGCACATGGAACGGGAACTCCGAACAATGATCCAAGTGAGAGCGTTGCATTGAAGCGTATCTTTGGTAATGATATTCCTATAGTTTCAAGTACAAAGGGATTTACAGGTCATACTACATCTGCTTCTGGCAGTATAGAGACTGTAATATGTGTTCTTGCGATGCAGAATGATTTCGTGCCTGTCAGCTATGGATTCAGTCATGCAGATGATGCTTGTATTCATCCATTTGTAGGTGATGACAAGCACCACAGAATGGATTATGTAATATGCAATTCGTTTGGTTTTGGAGGAAATGACAGTTCTCTATTGCTTATGAGAGATGCCAACACCCAACACTCATCACCCATCACCTATAACCCATCACCAGAAATCGTTGCGGATGTAACGATTGATTCTATGGAACAACTTGCAGACTATAAGGAGTATATATCCCCGAAAGAAGGTCGTAGGATGGGTAAACTTATGAAGGCTGCTACGCTGACATCTCTTATGGCTCTTCGCGAGGCTGATATTGAATGTCCTGATGCTATAATCACGGCTACAGGCAATGGAATGCTTGAGACAAGTGAGAAATTCCTTGTTGATATGGTGGATAATGGTGAAGAGACTTTGAGCCCTACTCTTTTCATGCAGAGTACGCATAACACTATAGGAAGTGCGATAGCAATACGTACTAAATGTCATGGATATAATATTACATATACTCAGGGTAAGGACTCGATGAAATGGGCAATTCGTGATGCGGAGCGATTTATAAGAATGGGTAAGGCAAAGACCGTACTCGTGGGATGTCATGATGAATCATCGCCATTGTTCCAGAGATTCTATGATTACCTTAATATCCCTGTTCCAGAGGTATATTCACGTAGCGTGGTTCTGAAAGCAAAATAAAGATGTGGTTGAAGTTATTGCCATTGGCATTGATACAAAGTGCGTTGCTTGCCATAGGTCAGGTATTTCTGAAATATGGATTACAACGTATGGTCAGTTTCGGTTGGAACTGGACTTTCTTTAAGTCTGCCTTGCTTAATTGGCAATTTGCTATGAGTGGTATAACGATTGGTGCAGCCAGTCTTTTATGGATGTATATCATTCGCCAGTTTCCGTTAAGTCTTGCCTATCCTATGGGTTCTTTAAGCTATGTATTCACAATGCTCTGTGCAATAATGTTCTTTCATGAAAGTGTGGACTGGGTAAAGTGGGTAGGTCTTTTTTTCATAATAACAGGTTGTATTTTGATGACAAAATGAAAAGATATTTCATTATACTATTGATGAGCATGGTATCATTTGCCGTACCTGCTCAGAATAATCAGAAGATAGTTGACCATATTAATCAGGTTGCACACTCGCTAAAGAGTATGCAGGCAGACTTCGTTCAGACAAAGACAATGAAGATGTTGGGTGATAAGATGGTGTCAAACGGTAAGATGTATTATCAGCAGAGTGATAAACTGCATTGGGAATATACGACTCCGTACAGCTATACCTTCATACTCAATGGTGATAAGGTACTTCTCAAGAAAGGAACACGTAAGGATGTCATTGATGTAAACAAGAATAAGGTATTCAAGGAAATTGCTCGTATAATGATGAGCAGTATGGTTGGCACCTGTCTGACAGAGAAAAAGGACTTTAGCGTTTCCGTTGCAGAATCAGATCAGACATATACTGCTACGCTCATTCCGCAGAAGAAGGAGATGAAACAGATGTACACAAAGATTGTATTGACTTTCACAAAGAAAACATCTATGATCTCTCGTGTGGTTATGTATGAGAAGAATGGTGATAATACAGAGATTGTATTGAAGAACGTAGTGACAAACAAGGCAGTAAGTCCATCATACTTTGCAATCTAAGAGATTCCTCATAATTGCCATCATGTCCTTCTGCTTTCTGTTTGCAGAGGCTCAGACATTACCTTCAAGTGAAGGAGAGAGGGCTCGTTATAGTGTGCAGATAGATGTAAAGAAGGCGTACATAAGCGGAATCTGCGGAATGCTGTTTGAGGATGGCAAACTAAAGGCAAGTGTGGTCAATGAATTTGGATTCTCTGCTATGGATTTCGAATATGACCCTCAGAAAGATAAGGTGAAAATTATCAATATAGTAAAGAAACTTGACCACTGGTACATCAAGCGTGTTCTGAAACGCGACCTTCGTATTCTGATTCACAACCTAAGACAAGGTATCTACAAGCATGAGAATACGAAATACGAAATAACATATAATTTTCAGCCTTTACAACCAATAACCGAAGAGGCAACTGATAATGGAAATGCAATCTAAAATACTCCCCCTCGGGGGAATTGGGGGCTTATATACCATAACTGCTAAGGAAATCAATGATGATGGAGGTGTTTTCCACATTCATCTTAATCCAGAGAGCCTTATATATAAAGCCCATTTTCCTGAACAACCTATTACTCCTGGCGTTTGCATTACCCAGATAGCGGTAGAACTGGCTGAGATTATTGTGGAACATAGCCTCCAGATGATAGGAATAAAAAACGTTAAATTCCTGTCAATTATGACTCCTGACACCCAGACGGAGGTGACATATACTATTACGATTAAGAGTTCGGACGATAATAATACCCGTATTCAAGCTGTGGCACAGTCGGATGATGTGGTCTATGCGAAAATGTCGCTTATATGCAAGAGATGATAGGTACATTGACTTCGCGTGAACGTCTGCATCGTCGGGGGATTTGTGTGATTGTTCCTACCTACAACAACGAGACAACAATTCGTGATGTTGTTGAGAGATGTAAGGAACAATCAGATGATGTTATAGTTGTAAATGACGGTTGTACAGACTCCACAGTCTCAATACTTGCAAACATAGATGATATCACCATTGTTACGTTAAGTCGTAATAGTGGTAAGGGTACAGCCTTGAAGATGGGCTTCCGCAAGGCTTTGGAAATGGGCTTCTCATACGCTATAACGCTTGATGCTGATGGGCAGCATTTTCCCGAGGATATACCTCTGATGCTGAAGGCCAACATAGAGAATCCGGGTGCACTTATTGTTGGTGAACGTAAGGATCTAAAGGATCAGGAGCGTTCCGGTGGTAGTAAGTTTGCTAATGCCTTCAGTAATTTCTGGTTCTTTGTTCAGACTTGGAAACATCTTAAAGATACTCAGACGGGTTTCCGTCTATATCCTCTTCGCAAACTTCATGGCCTTTCGCTTCTTACGTCTAGATATGAGGCGGAACTGGAACTGCTTGTGTTTGCTGCATGGCATGGTGTAAAGCTTGTATCACAGTCAGTAAATGTGTATTATCCACCACGAGAGCAGCGTGTGTCGCATTTTAGACCAGGGCTTGACTTCATGCGAATCTTCATCCTCAACACCATACTCTGTTTTCTTGCTTGCGTTTATGGACTTCCGCTTTATATTTGGCGAGCACTCCGTACCATACTCTTTACCCTATACTCTTTACTCTTCTTTGTCGTATGCTCAATAGGATTGATGACTCCATTGGTTTCGCTATATATCAAGATCGGCAAGATGACGTTGAAAAAGCGTGACAATCTACATGGTATATTGCAATGGATCTCTAAGTTCATAATGATATGGCATGGAATACCGGGTGTGAAGTATAAGCATAGGCGTAATTCTGATGAATCTTTGGACGGTCCTTCGGTATTAATATGCAATCATCAATCGCACCTTGACTTGATGACGCTTCTGCCTTTGAAGAAAAAGATTGTTGTGCTGACAAATGACTGGGTATGGCGAAATCCATTCTATGGCTATGTAATAAGACAAGCAGAATTTTATCCCGTATCGGCTGGCGTTGATGCTCTGATTCCGAAACTGAGGAATCTTGTTGATAGGGGGTATAGCATAGCGGTATATCCAGAAGGAACACGTTCTGAAGACTGTAGTATAGGTCGTTTCCATCAAGGGGCATTCTATATTGCGGAGCAATTGAATCTTGATATCGTGCCTCTGATACTTTATGGTGCGGGAAAGGTACTTCCAAAGAAAGACAAGCATCTGCATAAAGGTATTATCAGTCTTGATGTGGATAGGCATTTCTCACCAGAAGAGGTAGTCTCACTCGGAACTCTGAAACAACGTGCTTCCTGGTTCAGAAAATACTATAAGTCACGATACGATGAGGTGAGTGATGAATATGAACGTTTTTGTTAAGCCAGATGACCAAAGCGATGCTTGTATCAGCTTTGGCATGGCGAGAAAAGGTGGGATGAAAATCCAATAGTATGCGTAGGAAGGTTGTGATTATAGGTAGTGGACTTGGAGGCTTGTCGTGCGGATATATTTTGCAACGCAACGGCTTTGACGTCACCATCTATGAGCAGAATCCTGTCTTTGGGGGCTGTCTGCAATGTTTCCGTCGTAAGGGTGCTGTGTTTGAAACTGGTATGCACTTTATTGGTAGTGCTGCACTAGGACAGACTATGGATAGGATGATGCAGTATATGGGTATTGCATCTGATGTTCATCTCAGCCAACTTAATCCTTTGGCATACGATACTGTTTCTTTAGGCGGTCAGAGATTCGAGTTCCCTAACGGAAAGGAACAGTTCATAGAGAAGATGTCATCGTATTTCCCTCACGAGAAGGATGCAATAGCGCGTTACTATGACATCGTGAACAAAATAGCCTCTGCTTCCACTCTTCATTCTCTTACCAGCGAGAGTCGTGATGTGGCTATTGATACAGAGTATCAGCAGCGTAGCATGAACGATGTCATGGATGAATTGTTTAATGACACTTTGCTAAAGAATGTACTTGTTGGAAATCTGCCACTCTATTCGGCAGAGTTGAACAAGACACCATTCTCGCAACATGCGTTCATCATGGATTTCTACAACCAGAGTGCCTTTCGTGTAGAGGGGGGGAGTGATGCTATTGCCAAATCACTTGTGAAGTCAATAGAGCGTCTTGGAGGACAGATTTTCACTTCAGCAAAGGTAAAGAGGATAGTATGCGATGCGACACATGCCATTGGCGTAGAGACAATGGACGAGCAACTGCATGTGGCAGACTATGTTATCAGTACTGTTCATCCAGCTCGTACTGTTGAGATGCTTGAAGATACAAGTCTTATTCGTCCTGCTTTCCGTACACGTATCAAGTCTTTGCCTCAGACTTCGGGCTGTTTCGCAGTATATGTTAAGTTTAAGGATGGTGTGATGCCTTATATGAATACGAACTACTATGGCTATCGTGGTGACACTCCTTGGAATTGTGAGCATTATACGGAATCTGATTGGCCGAAGGGTTTCCTTTATATGCACATGTGTCATGAGGATAAGGCTCAATGGGCAAAGAGTGGTGTGATACTGTCGTATATGAATATGGATGATGTTGCACCATGGGTAGGTACTCATGTGGGTAGGCGTGGTGATGATTATGAGGCATTCAAAACACGTCATGCGGAGAGACTTCTTGATGAGGTTGAGAAGCATTCCCCCAGACTAAGGGCTGCGATAGATAGCTACTACACATCTACTCCCCTTACGTATATCGACTATACGGGTACAGAGGGAGGCTCGATGTATGGTGTGGCAAAGGACATTACTATGGGGGCAGCAGGTAGGGTTCCTTACAGAACGAAGATCCCTAACGTGTTGCTTGCTGGGCAGAATGTCAACTCACATGGAATGTTAGGGGTATTGGTCGGAACTATTGTAACTTGTTCAGAACTGGTTCCTTCCGACATTATTTATAGGCAGATTAGTAATCAATTTATTAATGAATAAAACAGCGGTAATTGTTGGCGGTGGCCTTGGCGGTTTGTTTACAGCTGCTATCCTTTCTAAGGAAGGTGTTAAGGTTACTGTACTTGAGAAGAATCTCAATCTTGGCGGAGGATTGCAGAGCTTCAAGAGGTTTGGCGAGGTCTATGATGCTGGTATGCATATTCTAAGTGGAATGCATGAAGGGGGAAGTATTCGCAAGATATGTAATTATCTTGGTTTGACGGATAAGATGCATATACGTCCTGTTGATGATGATTGTATTGATGAGTTGCATTTTGTAGAAGATGGCTCTACATATCGCATAGGAAAGGGACATCAGGGATTCATTGATTCTTTGGTTAAGCATTTCCCTGACCAGCGCGAGGCATTGACGAAATATGTTGATGCTATGTACACTTTGCTCGATGAAATGGACATGTTTCATCTTCGTCCGTTGAAAACGACCATCTTCATGCACTCTGAGGATTTCCTCATCTCTGTTGGTGATTTCATAGCAAAATATATCAAGGATGAGAAACTTAGGGCGGTACTTGCATATATGAATCCGCTTTATGGTGGAGAGAAGGATAAAACCCCAGCATACGTTCATTCTATTATTAATGTGCTGTATATCAATGGTGGTAACAGATTTGAAGGTGGATGTAATCTCTTTGTAAATGAACTTCGTAAGTTGATTGAAGATAACGGAGGAACTGTTATCGTTAATGATGGAGTGGTAAGTGTTTCCTCTGAGAATAAGTTGATTACAGGGGTTAAGACAAAGAGTGGAAAACAGTTCACGGCTGATTATTATATCTCTGCTATTCATCCCTGCACGTTCGTGAAATTGCTTGAGGATAAGAAAATTCTTTCAAAGCCTTATCGTGAGAGACTTGAGGCTATTCCTAATTCATACTCTGCATTTACTCTGTTTGTCAAGCTTAAGCCGGGCAAAGTGAAATATTTCAACTATACGCGTTATTGCATGACCCGATATGATGAAATATGGAATATCGGTGTTGCTGATGAGCAATGGCCAAGAGGGGTGATGTATATGACCACGCCAGAAATCAATCAGGGAGAGTATAGCACGAAGATGATAATTACCACTCCTATGTCATGGGAATATGTCAAGAAGTGGGAAAATACTACGGTCGGGCATCGGGGTGAGGATTATAAGGCTTGGAAACAGGAATGTGCCCAAAAGTTACTTGATAGGATTGAGAAAATTCACCCCGGCTTTATTGAAAGTATAGAGGCTATAAATACTGCATCACCACTTACAATACGTGATTATTTCGGAATAAAGGAAGGATCAATGTACGGATTTATGAGTGATTGCAACAATATAGTTCTATCACAGGTTCCTGTAGTTACGAAAGTCAAGAACCTATATCTTACTGGTCAGAACAATAACCTTCATGGGTTCTGTGGTGTGCCGCTTACGGCTATCAATACGTGTGAGGCGATATTTGGCATGAACTATATTATTAATAAAATTAATGCCGCAAATCCTTGAAGCCTGTAGGGGTTGAAAAAGTTTATTATGGAGAGTAATAAGTTTGAGGAGATTCGTCCCTATACGGATGATGAGATATCTGCTGCAATGGATAGAATTGCAGGTAGCACATCGTTTCCTCTGCTGGCATCGTATGTTTTTCCAGACAGGAATATAGACGATGTTCGTAGAGAAGTCCGTTCATATAAGACCATTCATGATTTCCAGATGGGTATCATGTATTGGGCTAATCGCAAGATTATAGAGGATAGTACTGAATCGTTCACTTGTGGTGGAATGGAGAATATAAGTCCCTCAACTCAAAACGCCCACCTCTATGTATCCAACCATCGTGATATAATGCTGGATGCAGCTTTGTTCCAAAATGTACTTGTTGACAACGGACATGATACTACAGAAATCACCTTTGGCGCGAATCTCATGCAAGGACAGATCGTCATCGATATTGGCAAGTCAAACAAGATGTTCAAGGTTGCTCGTCCAGGTGGTAGTGTTAGGGAGTTCTATAAGTCTTCCCTTCTCCTTTCTGAGTACATGCGTCATGTCATTACAGAAAAGCATCAGTCCGTGTGGATTGCTCAGCGTAATGGACGCACTAAGGATGGAAGGGACCGCACAGATCAGGGTATTATAAAGATGCTATGCATGAGTCATTCTGACGATAAGGTGAAGGCTATTGCTGATCTGGATATAGTGCCTGTCTCTGTTTCTTACGAATGGGAGTCTTGTGATATCCTAAAAACGGTAGAATTATATGAGCGTCAGTTCGGACCTTACATCAAGAAACCGGGTGAGGACTTGAACAGTATCCTGACTGGCATTACCCAGTATAAGGGTAATGTGCATTTCGAGGTCTGCAAGCCTCTTCGCTTTGAAGAACTCAACGAGTTCTCCGATCTTACTTCCGTAGAATTCCATAAGGCTGTTGCCAACTTGCTCGATCAGCGTATCTGCTCTTCATATCATCTGTATCCAAACAATTACATAGCCCATGACATTCTCTATGGCAACAAGAAATATTCAGACATGTATTCCTCAGAAGAAAAGGATTCTTTCATGCATAGAATGAATAAGCTCCAGAAATATGAGGAAGAGTGTGACATGGATAAGCTGTACGAGATATTCCTTGGGATATATGCTAATCCTGTGGATTCAAAAAGTCAAATGTCAAAAGTCAAATGACGAGGTTCTTTAGTCTTTTTGCTTTAGCCTTTATGTCAATTGTGGCCTTTGCAACAGAGCCGCGCAATATCATACATCTTTGGGAAGGTACGTCGGTAGGTAATAAGAGAGTTATTCTTGAGGTATTTCTGCCAGAGAACCATAATGTAGGAAAGACTCCGGCTATGATAGTATGCCCTGGTGGTAGTTATAGCTGGCATGATTATGAGGTGGAAGGAACTGATGTGGCAAGGTGGCTAAGCAAGAATGGGATTGCGGCATTCGTACTTAACTATAGGGTTCAAGGTGTTTTCAATTTCATTACCCATGCTCGCTTGATTGTACCAGGGAATCATCATCCGCACATGTTGCAGGACGGACAACGTGCCATTCAGTATGTTCGTGAACATGCTGATGAGTATAATATCGATATCAATAAGGTTGGGGCAATCGGTTTTTCTGCAGGAGGACATCTCGTTATGTCACTTGCAGAATTTTCATCAACGGATTTCTTGAAACCGTTGGGTATTATTTCAAAAGTGTCGTTGAGACCTGATTTCACCGCACCAATCTATCCTGTTGTGACGATGAGCGATAAAGTGTGTCATACACGTTCTCGTCGTGCTCTTTTAGGCGAATATGGAAAGTTCCGTAAATCCTTGCGCGATTCTCTTTCACTTGAGCGCCATGTACCTTCCGATTGTCCTCCTATCTTCCTAGTTAATTGCAAGGATGACCCGATAGTGAAATATCAGAACTCGGAATTACTTGATTCTGCCCTCAGTAGCAAAAGAATCAAGCATACATATATACAGTATCAGACTGGAGGTCACGGTTTTGGGGCTTCCGATCTAAAAGGTACTGCCGAGAGCCGCCAATGGAAACAACGTTTTCTTGAATGGCTTAGGGAAATAAAGATTTTAATGTAGGTTTTATTTCCAGTTTTCTACTTTCCCATTTGTACATTGTAAATGGTACATTGTAAATTATTTGACTTCTTCCACAAGCGTGTGTTGCTCAGACGTTCAGTCTTGCTGACTCTGACAATAGCCCTTGTTGTGTCTGTCTTCCAGTTGTCGTATAAGGAGGATATCTCTGATTTCATGCCTCTTACTGACGAGGAAAAAATGGACATGCAGATATATCAGGACATTTCGGGTGTTAATAAGCTTGTTGTCCTGTTTTCCTGCGACAAGGAAAATCCTGATAGTACGATAGCAGCCATAGACCTTTTCCAAGAAAGCGTGAAGAAGATGGATACGCATAATTGGACGAGTGATATGGTTACTCGTTTTGATATGGAGAAAGTTGGGGAGGTAACAGAATTCGTATATCATAATATTCCATATTTCCTGACTGAACGCGACTATTCACGCATGGATTCTTTATTGCGTGCTGATAATTATCTTGCCGAACAGCTTGACCGCGATCGTGAGATGCTGATGTTCCCTTCTGGAGGTCTGCTTTCTGAGAATATCTCGCGTGACCCTCTCAATCTGTTTACGTCTGTATTGAGTAAGTTACAAGGCTTGCAGCAGGAAAACAAGTTTGAGATGTACGATGGCTATATCTTCACGCCTGATATGAGTCGTGCAATCGTTATGTTTTCTTCGCCTTTCGGCAATTCTGAGACTGATAAGAACTCACAGCTCCTGCAACTCCTCACGTCTGGCATTGAGCAGATGAACGCCCGTTATCCTAATATCGAGGCTCACGTATTGGGAGGACCACAGATAGCCGTAGGCAATGCCCAGCAGATAAAGCATGACTCAATTCTTGCCGTCAGTCTTGCCGTCGTTCTTATCCTTGCCTTGCTTTTCTTATCCTTCCGTTCGTTACGCAATATATTGCTTATAGCCTTCTCAATAGGGTGGGGATGGCTATTCGCGCTTGGAGCGTTAGCTATATTCCACGATAACATTTCTATTATCGTTGTCGGTATTTCGAGTGTTATCCTTGGTATTGCGCTCAACTATCCGCTACATCTTATTGCCCATATAGGGCATGAAACGGACATCCGACAGGCATTAAAGGAAATCTCTGCGCCATTGCTAGTTGGAAACATAACGACGGTAGGTGCTTTCCTTGCCCTCGTTCCGCTTAATTCCGTGGCTCTTCGTGACCTCGGTCTTTTTGCGTCTTTGCTCCTGATAGGTACTATATTCTATGTGTTAGTGTTCTTACCACATCAGGTCTCAGTACCTAAAAAGGTTGAGGAAGTAAAGGAGAAAGATGATGGATTGGTAGCACGAGGAAATAGATTACTTGATCGCATATCGCATATAAGGCTTGAAAACAAGTCTTGGCTCGTTGGTATTGTTATTGTTCTTACTCTTGTCTTTGGATGGTTCAGTTTCCAAGTTGAGTTTGATAGTAATCTTGCCAATATCAATTACATGACCGATGAACAGCGTGCAGATATGGATTATTTCCAGAAACTAACGGCTGATGATACCGTTTCTACCAAGCGCACACTCTATGTCGTGTCTTCCGCTCCAACTATTGATGCTGCCCTTGATTCTTGCAATAGCAAGAAGATAAATGGTGTTTCACAATTCCTTGTCTCTGAGTCTATGCAGAAGGAACGTATAAGTCGTTGGAAGGAATTTGTATCTAAGTATCAAGATTTACTTAATACACAATTTGCAAAGACTGCAAAGGCCAAGGGCTTCTCTGTTGATGCGTTCTCTGATTTCCAACAAATAATTAACGGAAATTATGAGCCTCGGCATTTCGACTATTTTGCCCCTCTGACATCAACTGTGTTTAATGGAAATATAGTAAATCAGAACCAATATTCCATCGTCGATAAACTGAGTGTTGAGGCTTCGGAGATAGAGAAGGTGAAGAGCCGTATCCCTGGCAGTTTCGATATTGAGAGCCTGAACAGTTCGTTGGCAAATAGCCTGTCTGACAACTTTAACTATATAGGCTGGTCATGCTCACTTATCGTGTTCTTCTTCCTGTGGTTCTCATTCCGTAAGATAGGACTGGCTATAATATCCTTCGTGCCTATGGCTATCAGTTGGGTGTGGATTCTCGGTCTTATGGCTATACTTGGCATAAAGTTCAATATCGTTAATGTCATCCTTGCAACTTTTATTTTCGGACAAGGAGATGACTATACAATCTTTATGACCGAAGGCTGTATCTACGAGCATAAGACCGGTAAGCCTATCCTTGCATCCTACAAGCATAGCATCTTGCTATCTGCCATTATCATGTTCATAGGTATAGGAACTCTTATTGTTGCCAAGCATCCTGCCCTACACTCGCTTGCAGAGATAACAATCGTAGGAATGTCGAGCGTGGTCTTCATGTCATGGCTCGTACCACCATTGCTGTTCAGATTGATATATAAGAAGAAGGGAGAATAGATTCCCCCCATAAAATATGAAAGAAAGAATTCGTACAATACTTGAAGACAATCTGCCATTGGCAGACCTTGATTCTGATTTCCTGTTTGCAGAACTCAGCTCTTTGGATATAACCACTATCATGATGCTGCTTTCTGATGAGTATCATATCACTCTCGACTCTCGTGATGTCTCTCCAAAGAACTTCATGACAGTTGATAGCATCGTTGCTATGGTACAGAGAAAACTTGAAGAGAAGAAGTAAATGAGCACTATACTTGACTATGTTCATCGTTGGGCATCAGAGTGTCCTGACAAACCTGCCATAATATCCCGTGACGGAGTTATTGCTTATCGGGAGCTTTATGAGAGGATGAAGAGTCCCGACACCCAACTCCCAATCCCCCTTCTCGGCGAATCCTGGGAGTCTGATTTCTGCCTATATACCACAGGAACTACGGGCAAGTCGAAGGGCGTTGTGATCTCCCAGAAGGCTGTTATCGCTAATTCCGAGAACCTTATTGCCGGACAGGTTTTTACCCACGACCTTGTGTTTGTCATTGCTGGTAATATGGAGCATTTAGGATGCTGGTCGAAGATATTCCCGGTTCTGATGCTTGGCGCAACCATTTATATAATAGAGGATGGAATGAAGGATATTGACGGCTTCTTCAAGGCTTTCGACCTCCCTCTGGAGAACTATTCATTACCTGCCAATACCAAGTTCGCCACATTCCTTGTGCCTTCAAACATCCGCATTCTCCTTCAGTTTGCGAGTGACAGGTTAGAGGCTATTGCCGACCGTATGGATTTCCTCGAGACAGGTGCGGCTCCAATGCCTCATTCTGATATGCTTACTCTTTGTAAGATACTGCCAAATACCCGTCTCTATAACACATACGCATCAACGGAGACTGGTATAATCTCAACGTATAACTATAACGATGGAGAATGCATAGCAGGATGTCTTGGTCATGCGCTTCCTCATTCCCAGTTCCTTATTACCCCCGAAGGCCGTATAGCTTGTAAGGGCGATACCTTGATGACTGGTTATAAGGATGAGCCGGAACTTACTCTTACTGTCCTTCACGATGATACGCTTTTCACAGCCGATAATGGATATATTGACGAGAAAGGCCGTCTTCACATTCTTGGTCGTGATGACGATACAATCAACACGGGCGGTTTCAAGGTTGCTCCTTCCGAGGTTGAGGAGGTTGCCCTTTCCATGCCCGATATTGAGGATTGTATCTGCATCTCCCAACCGCATCCTGTACTTGGAAATGCTCTTGCCTTGCTTGTCGTTCTCAGGAATGGTGCAAAACTTGATAAGCGTGCTATTGCCTTGCATCTCAGCAAGACACTTGAACGGCATCAGATACCTCTTACCTATAAAGAGGTTGATAAGATTCAACGCACTTTTAATGGCAAGCTCAATAGAAAGTATTATAAGAGTGTAAAGTAAAAAGTGTAAAGTGTAATGTAGATAGTATATCGGCATTACCATACAAAAAAGCCGCCTGAGGAAT
>JAEEGJ010015162.1_pt1 | contig 18061 bp, 10 predicted proteins | sample 8958761 | NCBI WGS metagenome assembly JAEEGJ01 (sample SAMN16246546, study PRJNA631951) | gut metagenome | biome: gut microbiome; feature: rumen; material: RS-attached | host: Bos | place: Iran: Karaj | collected 2018-10
TACCTCGCCGGCGTGAAGCTCAACGACGCCGTGACCGGCTATTCCCCCTTTTCGCTGTGGAGCGGCCTCAACGAGGCCACCCGCAGCAAGACTTCCGTCACCGGCACGGAGGCCTCCGACTACGGCCTGGGCGGCTACAACGGCCTGACGAACATCTACGCCGATGCGCCCAACATCCGTACCGGCCTTCGGGGCAGCGTGCTGACCAACAGCTCCCTGTACCGTCTCCGCCTGATGCTCACCTACGGCTCGGGCGTGATGGACAGCGGCTGGTCCTGGGCCGTCTCCGCCTCCGCCCGCCTGGGCGGCAACGACTGGATTGACGGCGTGTACTACCGTTCCTTCGCGTACTACGCTTCCGTGGCGAAGCAGTGGGATGCGCACAAACTGGCATTCACCATCTTCGGCACCCCGGGCAGCCGCGGCGCGCAGAACGCTTCCACCCAGGAGGTCTATGACCTGATGGGCGACAATATGTACAACTCCAACTGGGGCTACCAGGCCGGCCGGATGCGCAACTCTCGCGTCCGCAACACGCACGAGCCCATCGCTTTCCTGAAGTACGATTTCACGCCGTCCGACGTCTTCAGCGCTTCGGCCACGCTGCTGTTCCGCTTCGGTTTCAACGGCTATACGGCCCTCGACTGGTATGACGCGCAGGATCCCCGTCCGGACTACTACCGCAACCTGCCCAGCTATTTCTGGATGGAGAACCAGGATTACGGCCGCAGCAGCCTGTACAAGGCGGCCGCCGCCCGCGAGGCCTGGACGCATCCGGATGTCTTCCCGGACATCACGCACCTCAACTGGGACCGCCTGTATGACGTGAACCGCAACAACATCGAAGGCGGCGGCGCCCGCTCCAAGTACATCCAGGAGCAGCGTCACGTGGACCAGCGGGACCTCAATTTCGCGGCCCGTTTCAAATGGCGTCCTTCCTCGAAGTTCACGCTGACCGGTGGCCTGAACGGCCGTATCGACCGCGCGGAGTATTATAAGAAGGTGTACGACCTGCTCGGCGGCGACTATTACGTAGATACCGACTCCTTCGCGGAGCGCGAGTTCGCTTCCGTCGAGGCCAAGACCCAGAACGACCTGGCTTATTACCTGGAGCACGGCTCCGCCCGCATCCTGCGCAAGGGCGACAAGTTCGGCTATGACTACTATGCGCAGGTCCGCAAGGGAGAGGGCTGGCTGAACGGCCGCATCGCCCTGGGCAGCTTCAGCGCCAGCCTCGGCGGTTCCCTGGGCTACACCGCATTCTGGCGCGAAGGCCTGGTGCGCAAGGGCCTCTTCCCGGGCCTGGCTCCCAACGGCAACAAGATGATCGACCCGCTCACCGGCGAGACCATCGAGCCCAGCTATGAGCCCGACGGCTCCGTGACCACTTCCTACGGCAAGTCCAAGGTGGCCGGCTTCGTTACCTATGCCGGCAAGCTCAACCTGAACTATGTCATCGGCGGTAACATGCGCCTGTATGCCAATGTGGGTTACTTCAACGAGGCTCCCAAGTTCAACAACGTGTTCCTGAGCCCCCGCACCCGCAACTCCATGGTGCAGGACCTGACCACGTCCAAGACCTTCTCCTCCGACGTCAACTGGCAGTTCAGCGGTAACGGCATCAACGTGCGCGCCACCGCCTACTGGACCAAGATGTGGGACCAGAGCAAGGTGATGAGCGCCTTCGACGACCTCCAGAACGCCTTCTCCAACTTCGCCATCAGCGGCATCAACGAGCGCCACATGGGTATGGAGCTGGGCTTCAAGGTTCCTACCTACATCATCCCGAACGTGTCCCTGCAGGGTGTCCTCGCCCTGGGTGAGTATGTCTATACTTCCACCCCGAAGATGACCCAGACCGTGGACAACAGCGCCGAGACCGTGATGGAAAACGTCTGGGTTCCCTACTGGACCAAGACGCAGCTCTCCGACGGCACCGTGACGCAGAAGCACTACGTGCCTTCCACGCCGCAGACGGCCGCCAGCCTCGGCCTGGCCTATAACTACAACTACTGGTTCATCGACGCCGATGTCGAGTACTTCGGCCGCGCCTACCTGGACATGAACCCGCTGTACCGTACGGACTACGCCGTCGCCGGTCTGGACAACACCATCACCGACGAGGAAGTCAGGTACATGACCACCCAGGAGATGTTCAAACCTGCCTGGCTGGTGAACCTGTCCGTGGGCAAGAGCTGGTACATCCAGCGCAAGTACCAGATCGGTTTCTCCCTCAATGTGAAGAACATCCTGAACAACAAGGACGTGAAGACCGGCGGTTACGAGCAGACCCGTATGGTGGACAACACCGCCTCCAAGAGCCGCTACTACCGCTTCGACTCCAAGTACTTCTACATGTCCGGTACCAACTATATGCTTAACATTTACTTCAGATTCTAAGAGCCATGAAAAAGTATTTGATTGCTGTTGCCGCCCTCGCGGCGCTTGTCTCCTGCCGGAGTCTGAAAGAAGAATGGGATCCGGTGTTCACCATCAACCAGCCGGACGCCGCCTACAGGCTGCCTTATACCGAGGATCAGCTCAAGGAGCAGGAAGGCCTGGAGTCCATCACCTCCATCGCCGACCTCAAGGCCAACTACAATGGCATCGCCGTCACCATCGACCAGAACATCTGGATCAAGGGTAAGGTGATCTCCTCCGACAAGAGCGGCAATATCTACAACGAAATGTATATCCAGGACGGCAAGTCCTCCGCGGACGGCGCCGCCATCACCCTCAAGCTGGGCAAGGGCTCCCTGTACAACGAGTACCCCGTGGGCACCTGGGTGTATGTCAAGTGCGAAGGTCTCACGCTGGGCGCCTACAACGGCATGCTCCAGCTGGGCATGGGGGCCGATCAGACCGCCACGAACGAGTACGAGACTTCCTACATGAACCTGCAGGCCGTCATTGACGCCCACATCTTCCGCGGCTTCCAGGACGAGGTTTACAAGCCCGTCACCCTGACCGAAGCTGCGCTGAAGACGGCCATCAGCGCCGGAGCCTCCGACAAGATATGGGGCAAGATGGTGACCCTGGAAGGTCTCGTCTATGGAGACCAGATCTTCGCCCTCTTCTACCCGAACACCAACATGGCCCACAAGAGCGGCAACCCGGAGAACCGTGTGTTCCTCTCTGACAAGGGCACCTGGGGTGTGGATACCTGGGCCTGCACCAAGGCCGGTTACATCGCCTATCTGGAAAGCGGCGTATGGGATACGGCCGAAGTCGGCAGCGGCGCTACCCGCTACGGCTCTATCCTCGGCACGCCCAACCAGTACCTGGACGCCGACACGGCGGCCAAGTTCGGCCAGGACGCTTTCCTCTCGTATAAGGAAATCATGATCAAGTACGCAGCCGCCAACTATATCTCGCACTACTTCAACCTGGGCGGGACTTCCGTGCAGGTGCGTACCAGCGGTTACGCCAAGTTCGCCGCCACCAAGCTGTCGGACGACATCCTGGCCAAGAAGCCGGTTACCATCACGGGTATCATTACCCTGTACAACGGCGCCGCCCAGATTTCCCTGGTAGATGATCCCTCCATTTCAGTTATAGTCAAATAATGAAACGAACCTTTAAAATCGCCAGGCTTTCGAGCCTGGCTTTGCTTATGATTGTAAGCGCCTGTAACAACAACTCCAACAACATTTTCCTTCAGGAGTGGGATACCCCTTACGGTACGGCTCCCTTCTCCAAGATCACCATGGACCAGTACGTGCCCGCCTTCAAGGCCGGTATCGAAGAGCAGAAGGCCAACATCCAGGCTATCATCGACTGCAAGGATGCCCCTACCTTCGAGAACACCATCCTGGCCATGGAGAAAGCCAGCCCCATCCTGGACAAGGTGGAGGGTGTGTTCTTCAACATCGCCGAGAGCGACTCCACCCCCGAGATGCAGGCCATCGAGGAGGAGGTGACCCCGCTCATCACCGACGCTTCCAACGAAATCATGATGAACGAAGCCCTCTTCGCCCGCGTGAAGGCCGTGTATGACAACATGGAAGGCCTCACCCGCGAGCAGCAGATGGCTACCAAGAAACTCTACCAGGGCTTCGAGCGCAACGGCGTCGGCCTGGACGAGGCCGGCAAGAAGCGCTTTGCCGAGATTTCCAACCGCCTCGCCACCCTCACCCAGCAGTTCGGCCAAAAGCTCCTGGCCGAGAACAACGCCTTCAAGGCCGCGACCGGCATCACCGTGAGCGACTACTATGACTTCATGGCTTCCTGCGACGACCGCGCCAAGCGCGAGCAGGTCTTCAAGGCCTACTCCTCCCGTGGCAACAACGGCAACGAGAACGACACCAACGCCATCGTCCTGGAGGTCCTGAAACTCCGCGCCGAGATGGCCCGCCTGCTGGGCTACCCGAACTTCGCCGCCTTCCAGCTGTCCAACAAGATGGCCGGTGACCCCGCCACCGTGGACAACTTCCTGCAGCCCATCATGGATGCCTGCATGCGCAGCGCAAAGGCTCAGATGAAGGAGATGCAGAAGATCGCCGGCCACAAGATCGAGGCCTGGGACTGGATGTATTATGCCGAGAAACTCCGCGCTCAGAAGTATGCCCTGGACGAGAACCTCACCAAGCCTTACTTCCAGGCCGACAGCGTGATGAAGGGTGTGTTCACCGCCGCCCAGAAGATCTACGGCATCTGCATCGAGGAAGCCCCCGAGGTGGAGGTGTACAATCCCGAGGTGCGCGCCTACAAGCTCACCGAGCCTGACGGCAGCCTCATCGGCATTTTCTATCGCGACTACTACGTGCGTCCCACCAAGCGTGGCGGCGCCTGGATGAACAACTTCCGCGAGCAGTCCACCGGCGTGCGTCCCGTCATCGTCAACGTGTGCAACTTCCCGGCTCCGGCCCTGGATCCCACCGAGGCCCGTCCGAGCCTGCTCACCATCGACAATGTGCAGACGGCTTTCCACGAGTTCGGCCATGCCCTGCACGGCTTCCTGAGCCAGTGCAACTACACCAGCGTGTCCGGTACCAACGTGGCCCGCGACTTCGTGGAGATGTTCTCCCAGTTCAACAAGAACTTCGCCTTCGTGCCTGAGATCCTGGCCGAGTATGCCAACAGCTGCTACACCGGCGAGCAGATTCCCGCCGAGCTGGTGGACAAGATCCGCAAGGCCCTCAAGTTCAACCAGGGCTTCGCTGCCGGCGAGACCTGCGCCGCCTCCATCCTGGACATGAAGTGGCACGAGCTCAACCTGGACCAGCTGGCTACCTTCCAGGGTCCGGAAGACATCCGCGCCTTCGAGGATAAGGTGTGCAAGGAGATGGGTCTGATCGACGAGATCATCCCCCGTTACCGCACTTCCTACTTCAACCACATCATCGCCAGCGGCTACAGCGCCGGCTACTACAGCTACCTCTGGAGCGAGGTGCTGGCCGTGGATGCCTGGGAGAAGTTCAAGGAAGACGGCATCTTCAACAAGGAGACAGCCAACGCGTTCCGCAAGACCTTCCTGGAAAAGGGCGGCAGCGAAGAACCCATGGTCCTGTATCTGCAGTTCCGCGGTTCCCGCCCCAATCCCTCCGCGCTGATGCGCGCCCGTGGCCTGCAATAGCTTGACTATAAATTAATTATAAGAAGAAGGGTGCACCTGCAAGTGCACCCTTTTTTCTATAAGTGACTGATTAACAATTTCATTCGCTCCACGGGGATGAAGCAGACGTCGTCGGCGTCGGCCGGGATGAGTACCGTCTCACCCTGGCCGATGCTTATTTCTTCGCCGTCCACTTCCAGGGTGCCGTTGCCGCTCAGGCACATCACGGTGAGGAAGGAGTCCAGTTCGGAGAGGTCCTTGGCGTAGGGGAGTGTGAGGTCCAGGACGCTGGTGGTGAAGTAGGGGCAGCTTACCAGCTCTACTTCTTCGTCCTGTACGGGTTCATATTCGGTCCTGTAATTGCCGTATACCTTGTAGTCCACGGCCTGCTGCGCCTGGGGGATGTGCAGCTGGCGGGGCTTGCCGTCCAGGCCCATGCGCCCATAGTCGTAGATGCGGTAGGTGAGGTCCGATGTCTGCTGGATTTCTGCGATGAAGCAGCCGCTGCAGATGGCGTGGATGCGGCCGGCGGGCAGGAAGAAGACATCCCCGGGATGCACGTCATGGCAGGCCAGTACGTCCGTGATGGTGCCGTCGGCGGCCATCGTGGCCAGCTGTTCCGGGGTGATGGACTTGGTGAGGCCGCTGTACAGTTTGGCGCCGGGGTCGGCGGCAATCACGTACCACATCTCCGTTTTTCCGCGGGAACCGGGGTGCAACTGCGCGGCCAGGGCATCGTTAGGGTGTACCTGGATGGAGAGGTCCCGGAGGGCGTCGATGAATTTGAACAGCAGGGGGAATTCGTCTCCGGTGGCGGCGTAGACGTGCTCTCCCACCAGCTGTCCTTTATACGTTTTGACCAGTTCCGTGATGGTCTTTCCCGCCAGGGGACCGTTGGCCACCACGCTCACCAGTCCTTCCACTCCGGAGAGCTCCCAGCTCTCGCCGATATTCTTTTCTTTGGATTCAATACCCTTGTAGGGTGCGATTTTTTGCCCGCCCCAAACGAAAGGGGTCAAAAGTGGCTGAAATTTCAGAGGATACATACCACAAATATACAAAAAATCCTTGTCCAATCCGATTCTTCGTGCTAAATTTGTGTACCTTACTGAAAACCATTTACCTTTTAATACTTTATGCTGAAAAAAATACAGTCTGTCCTGCTGACAACCCTCCTGTTTCTGGGTGTCAGTGCAGTAGCCTTGGGCCAGAATGCCAGTGGCGTCGTAGTGGACGCGCAGGGGCTGGCCGTGCCGGGCGCCACTGTTGTCGTTAAGGGCGGCTCCACGGGAACCATGACGGCTTCCAACGGCTCCTTCACCCTGGAGGCTCCCGCCGGTTCCGTGCTGGTAGTTTCCTGTATCGGTTACACCACCCAGGAAGTAAAGGCGGGCGTGAACCTGCGCATCATCCTGGCCGAAGATAACCTGTTCCTGGAGGAATCCGTGGTGACGGCTATGGGCATCCGCAAGGAGAAAAAGTCCTTGGGTTATGCCGTTGAGGAAGTCGGTGCTACCGAACTGATGCTGAACAAGAATACCAACGCCATCAACTCCCTGGCGGGCAAGGTGGCCGGCGTCTCCATCACCCAGTCTTCCGGTTCGGCCGGTGCCGGCGCCCAGATCATCCTGCGCGGCGGTACCTCCCTGGAACGTGACAACCAGCCGCTGTTCGTGGTAGACGGCATCATTTACGACAACTCTTCCGGCGTTCTGGGAGATTCCGGTTTCGACGGCTCCATGAATACGGCCACCACCACCTCCAACCGCGTGATGGATATCAACCCGGAGGATATCGAGAGCATGTCCATTCTGAAAGGCCCCGCCGCATCGGCCCTGTACGGATCCCGTGCGTCGGCCGGTGTGGTCATCATCAACACCAAGAAGGGCCACGAGGGCGTAGTGGACGTGAATTTCTCCACCAAGTATTCCCTCTCCTGGGTAACGGCGCTCCCGGAAACCCAGAACAAGTATCTCCAGGGCTATGTGGAAGACATCTACGACGAAGCCAGCGGAGACTACAGCAAGACAGTCTACAACGACTTTTCCTATGCTTCCTGGGGCGCTCCCGCTCCCGCAGGAACCCAGTTCTATGACAATATCGGCTCTTTCTTCCAGAAGGGCCATTCCTGGGATAACAACCTGTCTGTTTCCGGCGGTACCAAGAACAGCAACTTCTTCCTGTCGGCCTCCCATTTCCGTCAGACTGGTGTCATTCCCACCACGGGTTATGAGAAGACTACCTTCCGTTTCAACGGAGAGCAGCGGTGGAAGTTCATCACCTTCACGGTGAATTCCGCCTATTCCCAGGCCCATACCGACAAAACCCTCACTTCGGGCGGCCTGTACGGCAATAACGGCCAGGGTACCATGCACAGCATCTACACCTGGGCCCCTTCCTCGGACATGTCCCACTACCTGAATGACGACGGCACCCGCTACAGTATGTTCGCAGACCGTCTGGATCCCTGGGAAGACAAGTCCAACCCCTACTGGGTCCTGAACAAGAACAAGATGCAGGACAAGACCTCCCGCTTCACCGGTTCCGTCAACGTGAAGGCCGATATCTTCAAGTGGTGGTGGATCGGCGCCCGCGTGGGTATCGACACCTATACCACCAGCGACAGCAACCTCCTGGCTGCCGGCGGCGTGAACAAGAAGACCTGGCAGCAGGGTATGTACAGTGAAAACGACAAGCGCTACCAGTACCTGTCCACCAACATCATGTCCAACATGAGCCACAGCCTGGGAGACTTCAACTTCAACCTCCTGCTGGGTACGGCAACGGACGACACCCGCATCGTCACCGACAAGCGCATGGCGTGGAACTTCCAGGTTCCCGGCCTGTATGCCTTTGACAATGCCGTGGATTCGGAGCGCAACTTCAGCAACTACAAGAGCACCAAGCGTCTTGTAGGCGTGTACGGAGAATTCCGGGCCGATTGGAAGAATACGGTCTTCCTCACGGTCACGGGCCGCAACGACTGGTCTTCCACCCTGCCGCTGGAGAACCGCAGCTACTTCTATCCTTCCGTGAGCGGCTCCTTCGTGTTCACCCAGCTACTGCAGGACCTGAACATCCTGGACGACGAAGTGCTGTCCTATGGTAAGCTCCGCGCTTCCTGGGCCCGTGTGGGTAAGGATTCCAGCCCGTACCTCACCAATACCAGTATCTGGCCCGTGGGCGTGTACCTGGGCAACAAGGTGGCCGTGGGCGACTACTGGGAGGCCGGTAACCCGTTCCTGATGCCGGAAATCACCCAGTCCACCGAAATCGGCCTGGAACTGAGCTTCTTCAAGAACCGCCTGCACCTGGATTTTGCCTACTATACCAACGACTCCTACAACCAGATCATGAGCCCGCGTCTTTCTAACACCGTGGGTTATATCCTGCGTTCGGTCAATGCCGGTGACGTACTCAACAAGGGTATCGAATTCTCCATCGGCGGCCGTCCCGTGGAAACCCGCGACTTCACCTGGGAAAGCACGCTGAACATGTATGGCAACCGCGGCCGCGTAGAGAACCTGCTGGAAGGCGTGGATATCCTCTATGTGACCGACGTCCAGGTGGGTAACGCCAAGGCCGCTTCCTTCAACGGCGGCAACTTCATGGCTATCTCCGGTTCCAAGTGGAACCGCACCGAAGACGGCCGCGTCATCCTGGACGCCAACTTCATGCCGGAGTCCGACGGCGAGACCTCCTACGAAATCGGCAACCGCGAACCCCTGGTGTCCGGCGGTTGGAACAACACCCTCCGCTACAAGAACTTCGTGTTCAATATGCTGTGGGACTTCCGCATCGGCGGCGACGTTTACAACGGAACGCTCTATGAGATGGTAAAGGCCGGTACCGCCAAGATGACCGGGAACCGCAGCGAACTCACCATCACCGGTGTCCGTCCCATCACGGATGAAACAGGGGAGGTGACCGGTTACGAAGATGTCTCCAAGACCTTCAGGGCCGGCGAGACCTACCCGTACAACAACAAGACCGTGAGCGGAGAATACATCATCAACAACTACTGGCAGACGTTCTATCCGCAGGAAAGCGCCAATTTCATGACCAAGGTGAACTCCCTGCGTCTGCGCAGCATTTCCCTGTCCTATTCGCTGCCGCAGCAGCTTCTCGCCAATGGAACCAAGAACTTCGTAAAGGGTTGCGTATTCACGGTCTCTGCCAACAACGTCCTGTTGTTTACCAACTATTACGGTGATCCCGAGGTGGCCGCGGCCGGCGCCGGATCCATCGGCTCCTCTTCCGTGGGCATTGACTGGTGCTGCGTACCCGCACTGGCCGGTGTGAGTTTTGGTGTCAACCTTAAGTTCTAAAGATGCGTAAGACGATGAACAGAATAGCTACATTCTTAATGGCCGCCACCCTGCTTTGCCTGGGTGCAAGTTCTTGCAACAAGTGGCTGGATGTGAACGAGAATCCCAACACCGCCACATCGGCGCAGGCTCCTTATTACCAACGCCTGCCCTGGTGCCAGTTCTATCTGGAGCACACGTGGGAAATCCCCGGCAGCAATGCCGCCTATTATACGCAGACGCTGGCTTCCAAGCACAACCAGACCAACGGTGCCATGAACTGGAATATGAACGCCGCCAATCGCGGAAGCAACGCCCAGCAGTGGTTCTTCACCGGCTGTGCCACCAACCTGCGCAGTATGTACGATGACGCTATGGCTGCCGGCGCCTACCATTATGCCGCTACGGCCAAGCTCATGCGTGCCTTCGGTTTCATGGAGATGGTAGACCTCTTCGGCGAAATCCCCTATACCGACGCCCTGGGTGCTTCGGCCGCCCCTTATTATGACACCGGCGACGTGGTGTTCCAGGGCTGCCTTAGCGAATTGGAAGAAGCCATCGAACTCTTTGGGAAAACCCAGGCCGATGGTGCCGAACCCCTGGCCACCGGCGACAGCTGGAACGGCGGCAACGTGGACAAGTGGATCAAGATGTGCTACTTGCTCAAAGCCCGCTGGCTGGTCAAGCTCAGCAAGAAACAGCCCGGCAGCTACAAGGAAGGCAAGTACGACGTAGACGAAATCCTGGCGTGCCTGGCAAAGGGCCCTCAGAGCAACTCGGACGACACCGTCATCAAGCACGTCAACGCCCTGGGCTCCCCCCTGGATTTCCTCTGGAAAGAGTCTGTCAACTACTCCGGCGTCCACTCCTGCATCGGCCAGAACAACCGTCACTACTGGGTGTCCAAGGCGCTGTATGACAACCTCACCGACTTCGCCGGCAGCGGCGTGGAAGACCCCCGGGCCGATAAGATTATCCCCTGGCGCCGCGCCACCCGCAGCGCCGATTCTCCCGCCGCGCTCAAGTGGTCCGCCGACAACAAGTGGATGCGCTCCCTGGGCGTAGACCTTACTTCCAGCATCTTCAAGGATAACGGCCCCGCCCACAGTATCAGTTTTTCCAACGGCAAATGGACCGTGACGGACCCTGTCAACCGTCAGGGCGACACCGTGTACGTGGTGGGAACCGTAGGCTATTTCGGCAACTCCACCGACGAACTCCTGCGCTTCGAGGCCAACAACGACGCATCTGCCATCAGCGGCGCCTTCCATCTGCGCGCCGACTCCCCGTCGGTGATGGCTTCCTACGCCGAGGCCTGCCTGATCAAGGCCGAGGTGCTGTTCAACCGCGACGGCGCCACCACCGAAGCCTTCGAGGCTTACAAGAACGGCATCAAAGCCAATATCGAGTTCATGAACGGCTACCTCAAGATCTGGAGGGACCAGTATGGCGCCCCCACCTCCGAGTGCCCGTCCTTTACGGACATGCCCGCCGCCGACATCAACAACTTCCTGAACAACGGTATCGGCACGGCCGCAGACCTTACCCTTGGCAAGATCATGACCCAGAAGCAGATCCTGTATCTGCTCACCTTGGAAGCGTGGAACGATATGCGCCGCTACGACTATGACCCGGCGGTCTTCTTCAACTTCGCCAAGCCTTACTACTACCTGAATACGGCCGGCCTGCAGGACTACCTGCCCCTGGACAAGTATCCCCGTCGCTGGGGCCAGGCCTCCTATGAGCTCAAGTACAACACCGCCAACCTAGCTGCCATCGGCGAAAAGGTGCCCGGTGCCCTGGCGCTCCCCGGAGACGTCTGGTACACCTCCAAGCAAATCGGCACCCTGCCCGTCTGGTGGGATATCGCCGAGTAAGCACTATAACTATGAGTAACACACCTACACCCCACATCGGGGCACAATACGGACAAATTGCTCCCACGGTCATCATGGCCGGGGACCCGCTTCGCGCCAAGTTCATGGCCGACCATTACCTGGAGAATCCCGTCCAGTTCAACAATGTACGCGGTATGCTGGGATTCACGGGAACCTACAACGGCAAGCCCGTGAGCGTGATGGGGCACGGAATGGGCATCCCTTCCATTGCCATCTACACGTATGAACTGTTCAACTTCTATGGCGTGAAAACCATTATCCGCATAGGTTCTGCCGGCGCTTACCACAAGGATCTGAAGATTGGAGACCTTGTCCTGGCCATGGGTGCCTGCACGGACTCCAACTATGCGGCGCAATACCAGCTGCCGGGCACCTTCTGCCCCATCGCCGACTTCGACCTGCTGGTCAAGGCCGTGGACACCTGCAAGAAACTGGACTACCGCTACAAGGTGGGTAATGTGCTGTCTTCTGATGTGTTCTATTCCGACAACCCCCAGGGCGACAAATGGATGAAGATGGGCGTTCTGGCCGTTGAAATGGAAGCCGCCGCCCTCTACATGAACGCCGCCCGCTCCGGCAATCGCGCCATGGCCCTCTTCACCGTCTCCGACCATATCGTCACCGGCGAAGTCACCACTGCCGAAGAACGCCAAACCACCTTCACCCGCATGATGGACGTTGCCCTGTCACTGGTGTAAGGTAACCGAGATTCTGTCGCTTCGCTCCGGCATCTCCAGGGCAACCGAAAACGTCGCCGCCATAGAGATGAGTAATAATTTGCCAGAATGATGAAGAAAAGACTTCCATACATACTTGCAGCCATTATCCTGACCTGCTCCTCCTGCAACAGGTTCCACCAGATGGAGGTCCACGACACCGCCCGGGCCGATTCCCTGATGGAAGCCGCCCACCTGGCCCACGACAACGACCGCATCATTTTCCTGGCCGATTCCCTTGCGTCCACCGGCGATTTCGCCCCCGTCACGGCCGACTACTGGAGAGGATACGGCCACTATGGAAAATGGAATCACTATCTGTGCCGGCAGTACTGGTATGAAGGGCTTGAACTGATAATCACCAGCAAGGAAGAAATGATATACCATGGCCGCACCGCCAACCGCCTGGCCGATGTCCTGCTCACTGCCGGCGATTATGAAGCTGCCATGCGCGTGGCCCTTCCGGCAATGGAAAAGATGCGCAAGGAAGGCGTCTCCGTGAGCCGCGATTACGGTTATCTCCTGGTTGTAGTTGGTTGTTGTGAGCTTAACAGCAGAAATTTCAAGGAGGCGGACGCCTATTTCAACGAAGCTTATAAGCTTTTCAAGCTGCTGGCTGAAGACAACGGTGTAGATGGCGGATCCTCGCACCTGGATAACCTGAAAACCGCCGTGGCCGGTCTCACTTCCATCGCCAGGCATAACCTGGAGAAAAACAGGTTTGAAGAGGTCCTTACGTGGGTAGACCGCCTGAATTATGTGATGGAGGACTATCGTCGCCAGCCTGAAACATTACAGGAGAGCCTGGATCGCCGTGAGACGCTTGGCAATTTCTTCAGGGCCACGGCTCTGGAAGGCCTGGGGCGGCATGAGGAAGCCGCCGCGGCGTTCGATGCCGCTATGGACAATCCCTTCGCCTCTACCCCTCAAGGCAGGGTTGAGGGTGCAAGGTACCTTATGCTTGCAAAGCGCTGGGACGAAGCGGCCGACAGCTACAAACAGCTTGACGGCGTCGCCAACGTCTATGGCGTGGGCCTCACGCTGGACAACATCCAGCAGTACATGCTGCCCAAGCTTCGCGCCAACCTCAATGCCCGCCGCAACGACCAGGCCCTGGCCACCAGCATCCGTCTTGCCGATGCCTTGGATTCCGCCATCGTCCGCAGCAAGAACGACAAGGCCGCGGAACTGGCCACGGTGTACCATACCCAGGAAATAAAGGAGGATTTCCTCCAGCAAAAGGCCCGCCTGGAGCGCGAGAGGTTCGTGTCGTCACTGGGTGTTATCGTGCTGCTTATCATAAGTTTCCTGGTGTTCGTATTCCTGCGTTACCGTTCGTCAATACGCCTGGAGGAAGCATATAAGCAACTGGAGGTTGCAAACGCCCACGCCCAGGAGGCATCACGCGTAAAGACGGCCTTCCTGCAGCAGATTTCTCACGAAATCCGGACGCCCATCAACCTGCTTTCCGGCTTCGCCCAGCTACTCACCACCCCCGGTATGGAACTGGACGAAAAGAGCCGCGAGGAAATCAACGAAGGCGTGGTGAAGAACACCAGCCGCATCACCGGCCTCATAAGCAAGATCCTAGACTTGAGCGACCTCATAAGCAACCCTTCTCTGGAAAACAAAGACAGCTTGACCCTTGGGCAGATAGCCGCAGAGGCCGCCGACGGTAGCGGCATCCGGAACAACAAGGACCTCCACTTCGATATCATGATGGCCGATGGTGTCAAAGACCAGACCATCGTCACCAACCGCAAAGCCGTAACGCGCATCCTGGGGCTCCTGCTGGAAAACGCCAACAAATTCACGGAGAAGGGAATGGTTTCCCTGAGGGTGGTTCCCAAACAGAGTTTCGTGTATTTCCTGGTGGAAGACACCGGCATCGGCATCCCGGCCGAAGAAGCGGAGCACATCTTCGAACACTTCGTCCAGCTGGACGATTACCAGGAAGGCACCGGAATCGGCCTTTCTCTGGCCCGCAGCCTTGGCCGCCGCTTGGGCGGAGACGTCGTCCTTGACACCTCCTACACCTTCGGCGCCCGCTTCATCTTCTCCCTCCCGCTGAACCAGGAGTAATTTTCGAGATTCCGTCGCTTCGCTCCGGCATCAAAAAAGCAGCCCGTTTAGGCTGCTTTTTTTGCGGAGAGACCGAGATTCGAACTCGGGATACCCTTTTGGAGTATACACGCTTTCCAGGCGTGCCTCTTAAGCCACTCGAGCATCTCTCCAATGTGACTCCCGAAAAATCGGGACTGCAAAGATAAGCACTTTTTCGTTTTTTGCAAAAAATATTTTGGTAATCCGCAGGATTATGGCCATCTTTGCACGCTATGACTATGAAAAAGCAATATCTGGCAGCGGTGCTGGCCCTGTTCCTGGGCGGTACGGCACAAGTATATGCCCAAAACACTGCGCTGGGATTCACCCGGATTGACCGCAATCCGCGTACATCGGCCTTGGCCGGAGCGGGTGCGGCATCTAACGGCAACGGCGCGTACGGGGCTTTCAAGAATGCGGCGGCACTGCCTTCCCTGCAGGGAATGGGAGAGGTTTTCGCGGGCCTGCAGATGTGGGAGATGTCCAATGAAGTGGACAAAACCACCAACCTGATGGCGGGCGCCGGTTTCCATTTCGGCAAGTTCGGCGTGGCCCTGGGCGGCGTGTATCAGAAGGGCGTTCCCCTGGGGACGTTCATCCCCTCGGACTACCTGGTGTCGTTGGGCGTGGCTTTTCGGCCTATCGAGAAGCTGAGTATCGGCGTCAACGCCCGCTATGCCGGGCAGAGTTTCTCCCAGGATGCGAAGGTAGGCGGCTTCAGCGCCGACGTCACCCTCTTCAGCCAGATCACCGACAATCTTTCCGTCATGGGCGGCGTGGCTTGCTTCGGCCCGCAGGTGAAGGGGTCATCGGCCTCTTACAGCCTGCCCACCCATCTGGACCTGGCCGTTGCGTGGAAGCAGCCGCTGGGCCAGATGCACCGCATAGAACTGATGCTGGACGGGGAGTATGACCTGAGCCAGTCCTTGGCGGCGGCCGTCGGTGCGGAATATGTCTTCGACGATCTCCTTTTCCTGCGCGTCGGTTATCGGCTGGCAGGGGAGAACGCCATTATCCCTTCGCATCTGGCGCTGGGTATGGGCGTGCAGTTCCAGGGCTTCCGGGCCGATATCAGCTACCTCACCGCCTCTCCTATCCTTGGCAATACGCTGAATGTCGGCGCGGCATTTCGTTTTTAACTGATTATGGAAATTACACTCAATAGACCGCAAGTGCCGGTACTCCTTCTCACCGGCTATCTGGGAAGTGGCAAGACCACCCTCCTGAACCGTATCCTCACCAACAGGAAAGGCATTAAGTTCGCCGTCATCGTGAACGATATCGGTGAGGTGAACATAGATGCCAGCCTCATCGAGAAAGGCGGCATCGTGGGCAGCACCAACGACTCTCTGGTGGCCCTGCAGAACGGCTGCATCTGCTGCACCCTCAAGATGGACCTGGTGGCGCAGCTGGCCGACTTAACATCGGCCCGCAAGTTCGACTACATCGTCATTGAGGCCAGCGGCATCTGCGAGCCCGCTCCCATCGCCCAGACCATCAGCACCATGCCGGCCCTGGCGCCGCAGAGCGTGCAGGACGGCATTCCGTACGTGGACTGCATCGCCACCGTGGTGGACGCCCTGCGCATGAAGGACGAGTTCGACGGCGGCAGCGCCCTGGAGAAAGAGGATATCGGCGACGACGACCTCGAGCGTCTGGTCATCGAACAGATCGAGTTCTGCAACATCGTGCTGCTGAACAAGGCCGCCGAGCTCACCCCCGAAGAGATGGGCAAGCTCAAGGGCATCGTCAAGAGCATCAATCCCGGCGCCAAGGTGCTGGAGTGCAATTATGGCGACGTGGACCTGGACGAACTCATCTACACGGGCATGTTCCGCTTTGACGAGGTGGCTACATCGGCCGCCTGGATTGCCGCCATCGAGGGCGAGGACGAGGAAGAGGAGGCCGAAGGCGAAGCCCTCGAATACGGTATTGACACCTACGTGTATACCCGTCGTCCGGCCTTGGACCTGAATAAGTTCGATAATATGGTGGCCCGTCACTGGCCGGCCAATATCATCCGCGCCAAGGGCCTGTGCTACTTCTCACAGGATATTGACAAGTGCTACCTCTTCGAGCAGGCCGGCCGCCAGAAGACCCTCAAGGACTGCGGCCTGTGGTTTGCCACCATGGAGCCCGACGAACTGGCCGAGATGATGGAACGGGACCGCAAGCTGCGCGAAGACTGGGACCCCCAGTACGGAGACCGGATGCAGAAGATTGTGTTCATCGGCCAGCATCTGGACAAGCCTGCACTGGAGAAACTCATGGACAGTTGTTTGGCAGAATAAGATGACCATAGACCTCTCTCTCATAGAAGGCTGTTACGAGGCCGTAGACGGAACCGTTCTCACCGGAGTGGCGGGGCCGGACGTTTATGTTGTCATACCCGATGGTGCCGTGGTTGGCCTGAAGGACGTGTCCATTATCGTACCCGGTGACGAGTACGCCGCCATCACCTGTCTGGGAGACGCCACCCTGGTCCTGGAAGGGGCCAATGCCGTCAAAGCCCATCACGGGGAGTTCCCCGCTGTTTTCCCGGCCGAGGGGAAGACCCTCACCATCAAGGGGAAGGGCTCTCTCCAGGCCAGCGCCGGCGGTAAGGCGGCCGGCATCGGCGGCGGTTATCAGCGCGCCTGCGGCAGCATCGTCATCAAGAGCGGCGTCATCGTGGCCTGGGGCGGTTATCTGTCTGCGGGAATCGGCAGTGGCTACCAGCGCCCCTGCGGCGACATTGTCATTGAAGGGAACGTGGTCATCGCTACCGGCGGTATGGGCGCAGCAGCCATCGGCGGCGGTTACTGCGGCCAATGCGGCAACATCACCATATCCAAAAAGGTGGTTCAGATAACGGCTTCCAGAGTCTCTACCGGAGATATCCCCAGCGACTGCATCGGCAAAGGCGCCGGCGGCAAATGCGGCACCGTCAACATCCATCCCGACGCTAATGTTATCTGTCAGGAATAAATAATGAACGGGCGTGCATCTCTGCAAGCCCGTTCTCATTCTAACCTAAAAACTTAACCTATTAAAAAAACTATTCGGTTAAATTCTATTGCGAATTCCGTGCCAAACTACTGCTCCTTGGGGGAATTTAGTTCATTATTGGGCCGAATTCGGATAATTCTTACATCTTGCAGGGGACGGTCGTACCGGTCGGTGGGTACGGCGGCAATTTTGTCGATGACGTTGAGGCCGGCGACGGTCTCTCCGAACACGGTGTATTCGCCGTCCAGGTGCGTGCAGTTATCGGGGTCCTGTACCAGGTAGAACTGGGAGCCGGAGCTCTCCTTGAAGGGGTTGGCCAGGTCTCCGCGGCGGGCGGCGGCCAGCGCACCTTTTTTGTGCCGATGCAGGGGAGCGCCCAGGGTGTCCCGCATCTCGGCGGGAATGGTATAGGAGGGACCGCCCTGTCCGTACTGCTCCACCTTGGAGGTGTCCCGGGTGAAGGGGTCTCCGCCCTGGATCATGAAACCGTTGATG
>JAEEGJ010015164.1_pt1 | contig 18060 bp, 15 predicted proteins | sample 8958761 | NCBI WGS metagenome assembly JAEEGJ01 (sample SAMN16246546, study PRJNA631951) | gut metagenome | biome: gut microbiome; feature: rumen; material: RS-attached | host: Bos | place: Iran: Karaj | collected 2018-10
GCGTAGCGTAGTCAGTGACCGAGTTGGTAATAATATCAACCGGTCTTTATTTTCCTTTGCCAAAGTAGGTACCACTTAAAATCAAATCAGAAATAGTGAATAATAAGCCACCCACAAACATCATGATTAAAGTAACATTATTAAAGCCCATCATAATTGATAAACTCAAAGCGGATAATGTCATACTAAATAGGAAGAAGCCATAAATAATACTAATGACTTTATAACCGCTATAATCTAGTTTCATTGGCTTAGCGATAAAGAGATTACAAATACTTATTAACAATCCTCCGACAAGTGGAAGAATGATATATAAAGGACTTTGTCCGTTAAAGAACTCTAGATACATGCCACTGATATAACAAGCATGTCCTAAGGCAAACATGATAAAACCAGCGTATGTAAAGATTTTATCGTGTTCCTTGAAAACATATTTGAAATCAAGCCAAATGTCGCCTAAAACGCCGAAAAATAGGCCTAAAGTCACAAATATCGATAAAGCATGGTACCCTTTAGCGAATAATGAAACCGCCGCAACACCTACAAAGCATATAGAAGCTGCCGCTTTAAACATTACCGCTTTAACGGAATAAGCTTTGACTTTTTCTTTCAAAAAGAAGAAAAGTAAAACCGCACCAGCGCAAATAAGAATAATAATTGGAATTAATGGCATCATAACGTTCACCTATTTAAGAAACTTAGAAAACAGTTTCTTTTTCTTTGGAGTATATGGATGTTCTCTTAAAGAGAGATTCATCTTTGTTTTACCAAATAAGACGGTAGAAGGATGGGTGAATTCTCTAAATCCCCATACCCCATGATAGGCACCCATACCTGAATGGCCTGTACCATTAAATGGCACACCTTTAACCATGAGGTGTAAGCAGACTTCATTAATACAACCGCCACCATATTGTTGAGTTTGCATGACTTTCTTAGCCCATTTCTTATTCTTAGTGAAAATATAGAAGGCTAAACCATGTTCTCTTCTAGCAATAGTGTCTAATAATTTATCAACTTCGTTATCGTTAAATGGAACGATAGGAAGTAGTGGTCCAAATATCTCATGATTCACAATTGGTTCATCAATATCGACAGGATAGATAATAGTTGGAGAATACTTCAAAGTATTGATATCACCTTCTCCACCAAAGACGATTCTATCGCGATATTGTTCCGCCTCATTAGCGATGTTTTCATAGGCTCTTTGAGCAATTAATTTTGGATATTCTGGGTTTAAGTAAGCTTGTTCACCGATTTGACGGATAATCTCATTTTTCAATTCGTTAACGAATTGTTCCGCTACTTCAGTGGCGACTGCTACTTGGTTAATATTGATACAAATTTGTCCAGAATTACAAATCTTAAAGAAGGCTATTTTTCTCGCCGCATCTTTGAGATTAGCGTCCTTTCTAACAATACACCAGTTACCGGTTTCTCCTCCTAATTCCAAAGTGACAGGAGTGAGGTTCTTACTGGCCATTTCCATGACGTGTTTACCAACATTTGGGGAACCGGTATAGAAGATCTTATCAACACGCTCTTCTAAACAGAAATCTGCAACATCATGACCACCGTCAATAACAGTGATATAGTTCTCACTGAAAGTGTTAGCGATGATTTCTTTTAAAGCTTGAGTAGTGGCTTTTGATTTACTACTCGCCTTAATCAAGGCAGTGTTACCACCCGCGATAGAGGCGGCCAATACACCAATTGATAATAAAACAGGGAAGTTAAATGGGGAAATGATTAAAGATACACCATATGGCATCTTATACACTTTAGTGAAGATACTAGGAAAACACGCTAATCCTGAGAAATGAGTTTCAGGTTTGCTCCATTTCTTAAGGCCGTGTATGCATTCATTAATTTCCATGATGACGTCACCGATATCACAGAAATATGCTTCAGCATCACTCCTACCTAAGTCCTCAAATAAAGCTTTTTCTAAGACTCCTTGATTAGAGGAAATGGCATTTCTTAATTTTATTAATTGTTGTTTTCTAAACGAAATATCGAGAGTTTGATTAGATAAGAAAAACTCTCTTTGTTTCTCCACGATTTGGTGGATATCTTCCTTAGTGTATCCCATATATATCTCCGTAATAGAACGTTACACAATTCTATATCTGTTACTTTCACTATACACTATTTTAGTGATGTTACTAATAAAAATCGTGTCTATATCACAATAAACTTAAAAAATAGTGGTTGTTTAATAGTGGTAAAATATGATTTTTATTAACAAAAATCAAAGATATATACAATTTTTGTGACAAGTGATAAAATACACACAAGTATTTGGAAAACTTATGGATATCAGTTCATATTTTGTTATTAACATTCCTTTATTTACTATTTCAATCGTCATGGCATTTCTAGCTTTTAGAAACCTACGTGTCAGAAAAAAAGAAAGCATTTTCTTTCTAGTTTTCACTTTGATTGTTCTAATTCTTTCAGTTGTGGTCTTTATGGAAAAATATTCCCAAGCTAAAGGCTTACCTGAAGTAGGTACAGTCTTTACCTCACTTGGTTATATCTTAAGACCAATTTTGTTATATATTTTCGTTTTACTCACTAATATGGAATTTAAGCGTGGTCGTGGATTCTATCTTTTAGTGACCATTCCATTATTAGTGAATCTACTTGTCTATCTCATTCCAGTTATCTTCATGAAAGTGGAACCTTTAGCAAAGCTAATATTCTATTATCAAATGAATGATGATGGTGTCAGTGCATCATTTATGAGAGGGACATTCCTTAATTTTATATCGCATGCTATTTGTTTATTCTATTTGGGTGTTTCTGTTTATGTTTCTACAGTGAGATTTCATGGTAAGCACCGCCGTGATGGTATGGTTATCATCATGTGTGTGGTCTTAGTTTTAGCCACTGTTGTCGCGGAAATGGTGACTACAAGAAATGATTTACTTAACATCGTCTGTGAAATATGTGCGATGGTTAACTATATCTTTATTATGACTATTAATTCTTCTAGAGATCCTTTAACTAATCTATATGATAGAAGAACATTTTTAGAAGATTTATCCCGTTATCAAGATGTCGTTAATGGCGTGATTATGATTGATATGAACGAATTAAAATTCGTTAATGATAACTATGGTCACCAAACAGGGGATGAAGCCCTTATCTCCTTAGCGAAGATTTTTGAAAGTAGCATTGATCAATCCATCATGTGTGCATATCGTGTCAGTGGTGATGAATTCACTATCCTAATGTTCCAAGGAAAGATTGAACAACTTGATGAAGTAGCCACTAAAATTAGAGAAAAAATGCGCGAGGGTAAATATACCGCGGCCATTGGTACTTGTTTCATTGATAAAAGAGCCAATGAAATAAGTTTCCAAGAAGCACTTAGAAAAGCAGAAGAGTTAATGTATATCGATAAAAATAAATATTACGATACCACAGGGCGCGCTCGCCGCTAATATCAAGATAGTATCGTAATAATTTGTCATTGAAAGCATTTATCAATTCTTGTTTAATATTAATACGAGGTTTTTTATGAAAAAGAAAAGTATTTTAATAAGCGCATTTATGCTTATGGCAGTGTGCGTCAGCGCTTGTGACTTTTCTAAAAATAGTGGAAGCAACTCATCTAGCAGTGTTTCCTCATCTAATACAGTCACATCGAGTAGTGAAATAGATACTTTTACATCAAAAAGTAGTTCTATAAGCTCTTCCTCTAGTTTATCTAGTTCAAGTAGCGTCTCATCATCTTCAAGTTCTTCTAGTAGCAGTAGTCAATCTTCTTCTAGCAGTTCTTCGAGCAGTAGTAGTTCTAGCAGTTCATCTAGCTTCAGCTCTTCAAGCTCCAGCAGTTCATCTACTAGTCTTTCATCATCTTCATCAAGCTCATCATCAAGTCAAAGACCGACTAATGTATCTTTAGATATTTTTGCCTTTAATGATACACATGGTAATGTCATCGATACACAAGGTAAGGGTTTAGGCTTAAGTAAAACCACAACATTATTAAAAGAGATTTCTACACCTGCAACATCAATCTTCATTTCTCAAGGTGATATGTGGCAAGGTTCTGTAGAAAGTGGTCTTACTCGTGGTAACTTAGTGACAGAATGGATGAATTCAATGGATTTCGTTTCCATGACTGTTGGTAACCACGAATTTGACTGGGGACAAGAATACGTTGTTAGTAATCAAGAACTCGCTAACTTCCCAACATTAGGAATTAACGTTTTATATAGAAGTAATAACCAAAGAGTGAACTATTTATCTCCATCCACAACGTTTACACGTAATGGCGCTAAGATTGGTGTTATCGGTGCCATTGGTAATTGTTATTCTTCTATTTCTAGAAGCAAAGTAGCAGATATTACTTTCGCTACTGGCTATACATTAACTAATTTAGTTAAAGCGGAAGCCACTAGATTAAGAAATGAAGAAAAATGTGATTTCATTATCTATTCCATTCATGGTTCTTATAACGATGGTGATTATGATACAGAACTAAGCACTGGTAAATACGTTGACTTAGTCTTAGAAGGTCATACACATAATAAATATGTGGATGTTGACGCTGGTGGTGTTTATCACGTTCAATCTAATGCCTATAACGAAAACTTCTATCGCATTACCGTTGATCTTAACTTAGCCAATAGCACATACACAGTTAACACTCCTGTGAGCTATGACTTATATAACAGCACTTCGCCATATCGTAATTACGCTGAAGACGCTGAAACAAAAGCAATCTTTGATAAATATAAAAATCAATATCAATTTGCCTATGATGTCAGTGGCTATAATGACACTAATAGATATGCTTCTGAATTAAAACAAACAGTAGCAGATTTATATTATGACTATGGTAATACTACCTGGGGAAGTCAATATAATCTCATCCTCGGTGGTGGTTATATTTCCTGTCGTGGTTCTAACCTACCACAAGGTGATGTTACATATGCGGATTTATATAATTTATTCCCATTTGATAACGATGTCTCTTTATGTTCTATTTCTGGTAGAAATTTAAGAAATACTCAGTTCATCACTGGTAACAGCAACTACTACACCAAATGGTCAAGTTATGGTGAATCTATCCGTTACAATATTGATGACTATACGACATATTACTTAGTAACTGATACCTACACAGTCGATTATTACACATCACTTAACGTGATTGCTAAATTCGAAAATGGTGGTGTCTACGCTAGAGACTTATTAAATCGTTTCATCGCTGATGGTGGATATGGTTCAATTCCGATTGAAACTGGCCATCAAGGTACACTCGAAGATCCAAGAACAGTGCAAGAAGCTCTCGAATATGCCTATACACATCCAGGCTCAAACGCTTCCGCTGCAGGCTCACTTGCTATGTACTATAAGGGTGTTGTCAGTAGACAAGCAGCCTTCGTCTCTTCTCAAGGCGATATGGGCAAGGTTTATATTAAAGATGCCGGCACTGATTATGAAATCATGATTTACTATCTAAAGAAAACCGATGGTAATAGATATGGCACTTGGAATAGTGTTAATGAATTACAAATTGGTGATGAATTGATAGTACACGGTAGAGCGTTCTACTATAACTACGAGACTCCTGAATTAGACAACACGACTTATGTCTATTCTATTAACGGAGTTCCAACAGCATAGATAACGGAGAGCTTCAGCTCTCCTTTTTGTTTATCTCGAAAAACTATCATAATGATAGAGAAATAATTTTTATTTCATTTAAAGTTCAAAATGTTATAATAAACCCCCAGTGTTAAATACACTGTCGAAAAGGGACTCTATTATATGAACAAGAAGAAATTATTAGCATTTGCATTCGCATTAACTGCGGTGACCGCTATTAGTGGCTGTCAATCGTGGTCTTTTACCTTTGGTGGCGATCCAAACTATACTCCAACAAGTACAAGTACATCCACTGAATCAGTAGACCCATCAACTTCAAGTGATGAATCAAGCGATAGCCCATCTTCTACAAGCGATAATTCTTCAAGTGATACTACTTCTAGTAGTGATTCTTCTTCAAGTTCATCTTCTAGTTCATCTAGTAGTTCCTCATCAAGTTCAAGTTCTAGTAGTTCAAGTAGCTCCAGTAGTAGTTCAAGCTCTTCAACCAGCTCTAGCAGTTCTAGTTCTTCCAGTAGCTCTTTGAGCTCTTCAAGTTCATCTTCAAGTTCATCTAGTAGTAGCTCTTCAAGTTCCAGCTCAAGTAGCAAGCCATCATCAAGCTCTAGCTCTAGTTCCAGTTCAAAACCGTCTTCATCTTCTTCCAGCTCATCCAGCAGTTCACAACAAAATACATTAGTAGCGAAGAAGGCATCATATAATTATAAGCATTATACAAAGTATAACGCCTCCGCTATTTCATCAGCACCTTGTGTAGGCTCTGCTAATATCTTAGTCATTCCTGTTTGGTTCACAGATTCTAGTAACTATATCACTGTAAGCAATAAAGAAAACGTTAGATCTGATATTCAAACAGCTTATTTTGGTACGAATGAACAAACAGGTTGGAGAAGCGTGAAGACTTTCTACGAAGAAGAAAGTCACGGCGCTTTAACATTTACCGGGAAAGTTTCAGAATGGTATTCGTGTGGTAAATCCTCAACTTACTATAGTGTCGATAATTATTACAAAAATCCTAGCGATCCAAGTAGTTACGTTCACAATACTTCAGACTTAGTAATTGCTGCATCAGATTGGTATTTTGACAATCATACCGATGATGACAGATTGAATTACGATAAAGATGGAGACGGCTATCTCGATAGTGTGATGCTTATTTATGGCGCTCCAGATCATATTGCCGCTGGATCAGATGATGACAACTTATGGGCTTACTGTTTTTGGACTGATGAGAACCCAAATGTTACCAGTCCAACAGCTAATGTGTTCTTTTGGGCCAGTTATGACTTTATGTACAGTAGCTCCAAAGCCTATCAACGCACTGGAAAGAGTTATTATGGTGGTGGGGATACAAGATATTGTTCCATTGACACTCATACATATATTCATGAAATGGGACACGTCTTTGGCCTAGAAGATTATTATGATTATTCTGGTCAGCACAATCCTGCCGCAGGTTTCTCTATGCAAGATAATAACGTCGGCTCTCATGACCCATTTAGCTCTTATGCATTAGGCTGGGGCAAAGCCTATATTCCTACAGAAACAACCACAATTAATTTAAAACCATTCCAAGATACAGGCGAAATGATTCTTCTTTCACCAAATCCAGATAGCAATAATTCACCATTCGCTGAATACTTGCTTTTAGAGTATTACACACCAACTGGCTTGAATAAGTTTGATTGTGACCATAAATATAGTGATGCCTATCCTCAAGGCCCAAATACACAGGGCATTAGATTATGGCATGTTGATGCGCGTTTGGCGAAATTCAACCAGTATAATGGTTCCCTGTCGCCTACTACAAATCCACCAAGCCAATACAACAAAGTGATAATGATAAACAGTAACACATACCTTGGAAATGGTATTACTGCTGATTCTGGCTATTTATCTCCACTTGGTAGCGAATACTATAATCTCAACATCTTGCAGATGATAAGAAATACTACTTCTTTAAGCGAAGATAATTATTTAAACAACAATCTAAGAAGCAACGACTTATTTAAAGCGGGCGCTACATTCTCAATGTCAACCTACAAATATCAATTCACTAAGACTGGTAAACTTAATAGTAACACTAATCTTGGTTTTACATTTACTGTTAATGCATTAACATCAGATAATGCCTCAATTACAGTCACTAAATTATAATTTACTTGATAAGTCGCAATAAAATTGCTAATGTATTTAATGCTGTTTAACAGCAATGGGTCCGTAGCTCACCTGGGAGAGCGCCTGATTTGCATTCAGGAGGTAGCGAGTTCGATTCTCGTCGGATCCACCAATTTGTTTATAATCACTTTGTGATTAAATATAAAACATTGGGAGGTAATACTCATGTTACAATACCGTTATGACACTCAATTATTAATTGAAGGTAAAGGCCTTGATGAAGATGAAATCACTGATTGGATTTTAGAAAACATGAAAGGCGATTCCCTTATCTGTGTTGGTGATGATGAAATGATTAAAATCCATTTCCACACAAATGAACCATGGGATTTACTCTCACATTGTGCCACTTTAGGCGAAATCTTCGATATCGTTGTCGAAGACATGGATCGTCAATCAAGAGGTTTGAAGGGCTAATCCTTAAAACTTCGACGCACATGGACCATTAACTCAATCGGTTAGAGTGGACGGCCCATAACCGTTATGTTCCGGGTTCAAGTCCTGGATGGTCCACCATAAGGAGAATTACCCAAGCGGTTGAAGGGGTCGGTCTTGAAAACCGATAGAGGATGCAAGTCCTGCTAGGGTTCGAATCCCTAATTCTCCGCCATTAGATTAATACACGCAGTGAAATGCGTGTTTTTTCTTTTCTTTATTTAATAAAGTGCTATTATAGTGGCTATTATGAAAGTCAGATTAATCAAACTCACAAAAGAATATGAGAAACAACTCGGTGAAATGATTGATGAATGGAAATTAGATCAAGAAATCAATCACACTGATGGCTCACCTTGGGTAATTTTTAAAAACGATTATCGTGATTTTGATTATTATCTAGAACATTTAGAAACTAAAGATACTTCACAAGGCTTTGTTCCTGATTCTGTTTTCTTCTTATTAGACGAAGAAAGAAATAGATTATTAGGCGCTGTTAACATCCGCCATTATTTAAATGAACACTTACTTAACTATGGTGGCCATATCGGTGATGGGGTTAGACCTAGTGAAAGAAGAAAAGGCTACGCTACTGAGATGATTAGATTAGCCTTAATTGAATGTAAGAAACTTGGTATTGATAGAGTTTTAATGTGCTGTAACTCTGATAACATCGGTTCAAAGAAATCCATCATTAAAAATGGTGGTGTCTTAGAAAACATCGTTATGGAAGATGGTAAACCAATGGAAAGATATTGGATTGATATAAAGTAATATGACTTGGCAAATATTATTAGCAATCTTCTTTTTAGGCTTAGGTTTAGCAATGGATGCTTTTTCTGTGGCCTTAACTGATGGCTTAACATATACCGATATTAACAAAAAGAAATCATTTTTTATTGCGGGAACCTTTGGTTTCATGCAAGCTTTAATGCCTTTAATCGGCTTCTGGCTTGTTGAAATTATTGAAAGAATAGCAGGAGATCTCGCTGGTGAACAAGCGGGTCAAATCGCCTCAATCGTCGTGAAATGGGTTGCCTTTGGTTTATTGCTCCTTATCGGTGTTAAAATGCTCGTTGAATCCATTATTGAATTAAGAAAACAACCAGAAGAAAAGACTTCAAAGAAGTTCTCTATTAAAGAAGTCATCTTTTATGGCTTTGTGACCGCGGTTGATGCTTTAGCCGCTGGTGTGACATTACACGCAGGCTTATCAAATACCGCGACTGTTTGGTTACATGTCTCTATTATTCTAATAGTGACATTCATTATGTCTTTAATCGGTTTGTTCTTAGGTAAACAAATCTTAAAGTTGTTAAAAGGCCGATACGAAATATCAGGCATTATTGGTGGTGTAATTTTGATTATTCTTGCGGTTGTAGTGGTTCTCTTTTAATAGAATCATCAAGTTTTCTTAAATCTTTAGGAAGAGTAATTAATATCGCAATTACGTTACATATAGTGGCTATTACCCAAGTAATTGGGAATAAAGCATAGAGCCAGAAGACTGTATGGAACATTTCAACGTTGTTAAAAACAGTTAATATCAACAATATTCTTAAACCAGTGCAGCACACGAGTGTGGTAATCATTGGGTAAGTTGATCTTTTCATACCACGTAATACCGCGGCGGTAAAAGCCATTGTAAAGTCAAAGAAATATAGATACGCCATTAAGGAGAGTCTAGTATAACCAGCGTCAATAGATTCTTGATTATCAACGAACAAAGATAGAAGTGGCTTATGCAATAACAAGGTCACAATAGCGATAATCAAACAAAATATTGCGCCCCAAGTTAAACCAAAGAGAATGCTCTTCTTGATATTCTCTTTTTTCTTTGCCCCGATATTGGCAGCGATATAAGTCATAGTGGATACCGCAATCGCGTCACAAACCGCAAAGAAGTAGCCTTCAATATTACCAGAAGCAGTGGCCCCGTTTTCTAAATTAACGTTACCTGGGTCAATCGTATATAACGATGATTGAATAAAGACGTTTGGTAAAGAGAAGAAGAAACCTTGTAGACCCGCTGGTAAACCAATCTTGAGTACTTCTAAAAGTACTGGTCCATCGATTTTAAAAAACTTTGCTTTTAAACTTACATAGTTACGTTTGCCTTTAATTAAAACAAAGACACAAATAATCGCAGAAACTGCTTCAGCAATAATCGTAGCTAAAGCCACACCTGCAACACCCATATGCATTGGGAAAACAAATAAGCAGTCAAATCCAACGTTAATAATTCCCGCTATTAATAACGCTAAGAAAGGCGAAACAGAATCACCTTGCGCTCTTAATAACTGCGCTGAATAGTTATAAACCATTAAGAATGGTAGGCCACAGAAATAAATCTTTAAATATAAAGCGGCTTTAGCAAAATAGTGGGCTTCTGTACCCATTAATTCTAATAGGTTATCACTAATAAAGAAGCCTAAAACACCAACAAAGAAACCGGATATTAAAGCAAAAACAAGCGAGGTATGTAGTACTTTGCTCGCTTTTTTATGATCACCAGCACCCTTAGCTTCAGATAAAACAACGTTCGCACCAAGTGAGACACCAGTAAACACAACGATAATCAAATTGATAAGCGCAGTGTTAGAAGCAATCGCCCCCATTGATTCCGCTGAATCACCATAGTGGACGGTTGTTAAATCAATCGTAGTGTACAACAACTGCATCATCGTTGTAAGCATCGCTGGAATAGCAAAAAGAATAATCTTAAGGAAGATGTTTCCTGTTGTCATATCACGCGGCTTAAAGATGTGTGCAATTTTCTTTAGCATGGCAAAAATTATATGCTTAATATTTATTTAAGCAAGCAATTTGCATTATTAAAAAAGAGAACTTTATAATTCTCTTTCCTATTTGAATATTTGATCTAGCGATTTCTTTCTATCAGTTAACCATTTTGTTAAATAATCAACAGCGTCTTGATGACTCTTAAATGTTCTAGCGATATCAGGAGTGTATTTAGGAGTAATCTTTCCTAAGTTATCCCATTTTTGATAATTCTTAACGTAGTCATTTTTAAAAGCACTAGCGAAGTAATTAGCCTGCGCAATCGCACCTTCTAAGATTTGTGAATTTTTAAAGACACTGTAGTATTTCTTAAACATACTCTTAAAGAAGTCAGTTCTTGAGAGCATAAAGAACCATGGGTTGAAGTTACCTTGATTCTTAGAACAGTATTCACCAGAACTACCATAGCATTCACTAGTGTTAACGTTGCCGCTGCTCCAGTCAAAATCCCAAGGCGCACCAAAGGTGAGACGTTTAAATTTACTAGTGGTGGAGAAATCCACAAACATATAGAAACTGCCAAAACCAACATCGACATCTTTCATATATTCATGTAAGAGATACATCTTAAAAACTGATTCTAAATCGATAAATGAATTAAGTGTTTCAAACTGGGTAGTGTATGGGCTAGCTTTTAGTTCGTTATTTTCATCTAAGACAAATAAGCCATCACCATGTACCGCTTTATAGAAAGCATAATACACATTAGTGAGATATTTCTTAACAAAGTTAACTTGCTCTTGAGCAAAGACATCTGTTTTAACTGCGTAGTCTTTACGATAGAGAGAAGCACCATCAAGTTTATCAGGTTGCTCACCGCCGCCTCCCCAGCCACCGCCAGGCATACCAGGGAACATACTCCAGTCAGTACCTTTACCAACAGAGAAGTAATAATCTTCTTCGGAAGCACGGCTATCTAATTCGATTAAATAACCAACATCAGTGCCAGTATAACCATCTTTCGCTTCATTAATTTTAATGCGGTTAGAATTAGCTTGTTGTTGTTCCGCTAAAACGTAGACACCGTTATAACTACCATTAAGGTAGACATTAACGGGCATATAGTCAGAACTATAGTTATTTGAATAATTGAATAATGAATTACCTAAATAGAAAGCAGTGGAATTTCTGACCATTGATTGATCAGCATATTCCGCTAATAAGACCCAGCTCTTTGCTCTAGCGCCATGATTTAAACCAAATAAATTGTTTTTACTAGTAAATTTGATACGATATGGCTTCTTATCATAAGTCATCGTGCCATTACCGCGGCATCTAATTTCACCAGGCACATTGTTTTTAATATATGCTTGGTCACAGTTATCCGTGGATAAAGTCATAGAAACATACGTTTCTTTTGATTCAACTGGCACGTTATTAGTGTCAATTCTAATATTAGGCATACCAGTATTTTCAATGATATGGATTTTAGCCTTCTTTACATCAATTAATTGATGCTTTTCATCATAGACTTTCGCTGTAGCTTCTTTTTCACCAATTTCTTTTAAGGAATTGTTTTCATATTCCACAGTGCAACCAAAAGGAATCATTCCTCTGATTGTTAATTGATGTTCGTTACCATCATACATATATGTCTGATCCACAAACTCATATTCGTTTAAATCGTAATTAGCATTTTCATATTTTTCTTGTCCACACTTAGAACAAACATATTTAGCGCCTTTACTTTGAATAATTGTCGGAGCGTCACTAACGTCCCCATCAAAAACAAAATCATGTTCACAAATACTAGATGTAGAACTATTAGAAGAAGAGCTTGGTGTAGAGGAAGCACTATTAAAGGATGAATTTGAAGCACTAGGATTTACTTCACATCCACTAATCATTCCTATTAACGCTAAAAGCATGACGCTCTTCTTAATTAATGGTTTCATAAAATCTTTAGATATTTACTATTATAAATATAAACTAGAAAACCTTAAATAAAACAAAAAAGAGGTTCATACCCGAACCCCTATATAAACAATTTGGTAGCTGGAGGCGGATTCGAACCGTCGACCGACCGGGTATGAACCGATTGCTCTAGCCAGCTGAGCTATCCAGCCAAATCGCTTGTAACACAAGCAAGAAGTAATTATATAGAAAAGAGTTTCACATAGCAAGTTAAGAATTGAATATTTTTAACAATTGTTGAGTTATAAACTGCCAAACCAGTAAAATATAATTCCAAGCACCTAATTATTTAGTTATTAGTGCTTTTTATCGAATTCTCTAAGAAGACCCATATCTTCTATAAGTAGGGGAAGATTTGAGTGTAGTTATATGCCGCGTTGATTAATTTCTGATTAAAAAGTATCGATAGAGTCTTGTTTTTATATCAATAAATTGATATACTAGTAGTAGGAAATAGGATATGGGGGATGGAAATGCATTTAGCATTTATTTCCCTTTTCTTATATTTCGAAAGGATAAGTATGATTAAGACAGTTAAAAGATCCTATCGTTTTAGAATCTATCCTAACCCTTCTCAAAAAGAATTAATTGAGAAAACTTTAGGGTGTTCTCGTCAAGTCTACAACGACTTTCTTTCTATGTGCATTGAATCTTATGAAGCCGATAATAATAGAACGATTAATAAGTATGAATTAATCAAACTTCTTCCAGAGTATAAAAAGACATTCCCATATTTAAAAGAAGTTGATTCGATTGCATTACAGCAGACAGTTATCCATCTTTTTGATGCCTATATGAATTTCTTTAGACATAATGCTGCATTCCCAAAATTTAAAAAGAAAAAGAATGATCATGGTTATATGACCATGAATATAAATAACTCTATCCGCCTTATTGAGGATGATATCCAAATCCCAAAATTAGGAAGAATAAAAGTTAAACTTCATCGTCATCTACCAGAATCATTTAAATTCACCATGGTCAGTGTTTCTCGTTTGGGTAGACATTACTACGTTTCTTTATTAGGAGAAGAAGAATATTTTGACTATGGAGAATATATTAAAGAGAAACTTGATCCAAGCAATTCCATTGGATTAGATTTTTCTTTGTCTCATCTCTTCGTTGATAGTAATGGTAATCACTTAGATATGCCGACTTATTATCAAGATTCTTTGACTAAGCTTGCTAAAGAACAAAGAAAACTCTCTCATATGAAGAGGGATTCTTCACATTACAAGAAGCAGTTGCTAAGAGTTAGGAATCTTCACGAGCACATTGCTAATCAAAGAAAAGATTTCCTTCATAAGGTTTCTAGAAAATTTGCTAACACTTATGATTATGTTTTTGTGGAGAACCTTGATTTGCAAGAGATGAGCAAGAGAAAAGAGGATTCAAAGTTTGGAATAACTATTCTTGATTTGGGATATAACACTTTTCTTAACTATTTAAAGTACAAGCTAGAATGGCTTAATAAGAAACTTGTCAAAGTTGATAGATATTTTCCTAGTAGTCAGCTTTGTTCTTCTTGTGGTTATCGTAAATCTGATTTAATGCTTCATCAAAGAAAATGGGCCTGTCCAGAATGTGGGACTAAGCACAATCGTGACTTAAATGCTGCTATAAACGTTAAAAAAGAAGGAATTAGACTAATTCTCAGTCATTCTAATTGAAATTAATAATATACAAGTTGGATAACTTGTTGTAAAAGTATAAAATATCCTTAACCGAGGGACTCTCGGGGATAGCCCATTGATACTGAATTCATTAGAGTTCTTGAGTGGGAAGCCCCCATCTTCCATAAGTGGGGGAGGAGGTCACTTAATAAAGTTTAGAATGTAGAAAGAGCCAATAATTATGCCAAATTGTCGTAACTGTGGGGCACGTTTATCCAAATTTGACACAGATCTCTGCCCCGTCTGTGGAATCAAAAATCCTTTACAAGGCACAAGTAGTGAAACCGTCGAAATCACTTCTCAAATAGATTTAAGTGAAATGAAAGAAGGACAAAAAGTCCTTAGACGTCGTAAAAAATTCATTGCCTATTTCTTTACCCTTGGTTTTACAGGCTTACCATTTTTCTACATTAAGAAATATATTTTAGGTTTAATTTGGCTTATTTGTAACCTTGCCGTTATCGGTGGTTTATTCGCTGTATTTTATTTCGCCGCTAAAGCGCATATCGCTGTAGCAATTATTGTTCCTATTTTAATTGTCTACGCTATTAATTCCGTTGTAGCGACTATCTATAATTTCTTACCTGATATTAAAGATGGTGAAGGAGAGTTCATTGTTTAATGCAACGTTACTTTGCTTCTTTATTAGATGCGGAACATATTCAGTTAACTAAAGATGATGAACATCACCTTTTACATGTTATGCGCATGAAGAAGGATGATGAAATCGAAGCCGTTGCTAACGACAAATTATATCTATGTAAAATCAAGAGTGTGAATCCTCTTGATATTTATATTGTTCACGAACTTAAAAGTGATGTTGAATTACCCGTTGATGTCACTTTATTATTCGCGCTCACCAAAGGTGATAAAATCGATTTAGTGGTGCAAAAGGCCACTGAATTAGGCGTGAAGAATATCGCTTTAATCCAAAGTGAAAGAACAGTGGTGAAATACGATAACAAAGATATCGATAAGAAGATTCAACGCTTCCAAAAGATTATGAAAGAAGCTAGTGAACAATCTCATCGATTAGTGGTTCCAAATCTCATTGGAATCTATAATTTAAAGCAACTTCCTAAAGAAGCCTTTAGTGATCTTAACTATATCGCTTATGAAAAAGAAGCAGGAGACACTAAAGAGGCTTTCGCGGATGTCACAAAGAATAAATCCATCTCCATCCTTGTGGGACCAGAAGGTGGTTTTTCAGAAGAAGAAGTTAATAACCTTGTAGAACAAGGTTTCATAAGAACATCATTAGGTAAGCGCATCTTACGCGCGGAAACCGCGGCTATCTATGCCTTAAGTGTGTTAGGATATCTATTAGAGAAATGAAAAGATTATTAAGATACATCGCTAGCAAAGCTAAGAAAAGAACAGACTTCGAACAAAGTGAAGAATATCGCTTCTTTTTAGATAACCGTCATCACTTAACAAGAATCCCACGTTTTGTCAGTTTCTATGAACCAGGTGATGAACCATTTAATGTTATTAGAGCAAATGTCATTTTATATGGCTATCTTAATAAAGTAGTGATGGAAAATGAAACTGAAAACCTTAAAGGTTATATCAACACTAACAACAAGAATAACCACGCTAACTTTGTGAAATCGTTCCACGAAATCATTTCTGAACAACCATATTATCAAGAAGGACAAAAGAAGATTTATATCCCATTCTTCTCTCGCTCATTAAATCAAATCTACTTTGAAGAACCTGAGAAGTTATTAACCTCTCCTTACGATGGACTTAAAGATAAATTCCAAGATACAGTCGTTGATCCTTTTGATACGTATGGTAGTGAATTATATAACTCTCACTTCTCAAGACTTGTTAAAGTCAAACAAGAAGATAAAGAAACCGCATTTTTCCATTACGACACTAATACAATTTACTTTGTTAATGAACAAGGTAGATTAGATGGTACAGTAGTGTTGTTTGACCGTTATTTACGTCGTCCTTCCTATTCGCATATGCTAGAAAGAATTAGACCAGTCGTGGACGCTTATTTCAATTTTGATAGAGAAGGCTTTATTAACGCTTTATACGATAATGGCTTTATTTCCAGCCACTTATTGCACTTAATTAGATTCCACGATTGGGCCAAATTATGAAAACATTTTCCACATACAACTTAGGCTGTAAAGTTAACGCTTATGAACTAAGCGCTATTTCTTCATTGCTCATTAAAGAGGGCTTTAAAGAAGATAATGAACATCCAGATGTGGTTATTATCAATACTTGTTCAGTAACCGCGACTGCGGATCAAAAAAGCCGTCAGCATATCCGCAAAATGCAAAAGCTATACCCAAATGCGATTATCGCGGTGATGGGTTGCTACGCTCAAGGAAACTATAAGTTTATCGAAGAAGAGATTAAACCTACAATTCTTTTAGGTACTTCTCATCGTAAAGATGTCGTGGAACTCATAAAGCAAGCTTTAAACGACCACGAATATAAAACATTAATTGAAGAAAACACCAGACAATTTGAATATGAAGAACTTGGCATCACTTCTTATAGTGAAAACGTTAGAGCGTTCCTCAAGATTCAAGATGGCTGTAACAATTTCTGCACATATTGTATCGTGCCTTATAGACGCGGTAAGATGCGCTCCAGAAATAAAGAAAACATCATTGAAGAAGCTAAATATCTTGTCAAACAAGGTTATCAAGAAATCGTTCTTTCTGGTATCCATGTTGGCGCCTATGGTCAAGACTTACAAGATTGCTCATTCTCTTCACTCGTAGAGGAACTCACAAATATTGAAGGATTAAAGAGTATCAGAATCTCCTCCATAGAGGAAAGTGAAATTGATGATAAATTAATCAAGTTAATCCAAACAAGGGATAACTTAGCTAAACACTTACACATCCCTCTCCAAGCGGGTTCTAATCATGTCTTAAAGATGATGAACCGTAAATACACACGTGAGCAATTCATGTCACGTATACAAGAGATCAAAAAGCTTGTTCCTAATGTGATGATCTCTGGTGATGTCATTGTGGGCTTCCCACAAGAGAGTGAAGAAGACTTCATGGAAACATATAATCTCTGTAAGGAGTGCTTTGATATGCTTCATGTCTTCCCATATAGTCAGCGCCCAGGCACAGTAGCCGCTCGTATGGAAGGACAAATCTCTCCTGAAGTTAAGAAGGATAGAAGTAAACGCTTATTAGAATTATCTAACGAGTTATATCATGCCTACGCTAGTAAGTTTATTGGTCAAGATGTCACTGTTTTAATTGAAAAATATGATGAAAAACAACAAGCATATGTTGGTCATACAAGTAATTATTTAGAGGTGAAGATTCCTTTGGAATCTAAAGTAGGGGAATATAAGACAATAAAACTACAAAAAGATATGATATAATCTAAATAAATTACAATAGTTTAGAAGATGTCTAAAAATCTATTGACTAAATAGTACTAT
>JAEEGJ010015165.1_pt1 | contig 18059 bp, 18 predicted proteins | sample 8958761 | NCBI WGS metagenome assembly JAEEGJ01 (sample SAMN16246546, study PRJNA631951) | gut metagenome | biome: gut microbiome; feature: rumen; material: RS-attached | host: Bos | place: Iran: Karaj | collected 2018-10
TGGCACCTTTTTCGACAGACTGAGGCGGTCGAAGCCGCCCGGTTTAAGGGTTTACTGCACGTCCGTATGCTTTGCGTGCGCCTCGCGCTCGAAGCGCTCGGCCAGGACCTTGGTCGTCAGATACGCCGAGATGCAGTCGATCGCCATCTTGTTCTTGCCGCCTCGCATGATCGCGAAGTCCGCGACGTTGATGTAGTTGACGATGTACTGCTCGTACATCGGCTTGACCGTCGCCACGTACTGTTCGGCGATGTTGTCGATCGTTCTGCCGCGGCTCTTGATGTCGCGCTTGATGCGGCGCAAGAGGCAGATATCGATGTCGACGTGCATATAGACCTTGAGCACCATGCGCTCTAAAAGACGCGGATCGTGGAACATGTGGATGCCCTCCATGATCAGCACCTCGGGCGGATCGATGAGCTCGTCCGAATCGGCTCTCAGATGCGCCGCGTAGTCGTAGCCCTTCTTCGTGATCGGCTTGCCGCTTTCGAGCGTGTCAAGATCACGGATGATCTCGTCGTAGTCGAAGATGCTCGGCTCGTCGTAGTTGATGTGCACGCGCTCCTCAAACGGAAGCTCCGGAAAACTCTTGTAGTAGCAGTCCTGTCCGATGATGACGCAGCTGCACGAAAGGCTGTCCTGAATGCGCTTTGCAAGCGTGCTCTTGCCGCTGCCCGACGCGCCGCAGATACCGACGATGATCATAATTGCCTCCCTCAAAAAACCGTTTTGTTTATTGTATCAAAAAGCGGCGGCCCTTTCAAGAGGCAACCGCCGCGTTTTCGGTTTTTGTTCAGTTCAGCGGAACCGAGGTCAGCTTCCGCATCGTCTCGAACGACAGCACGGTGACCGCGTCCGGCGCGACGACGTAGAACGCGCCGCCGATCGAAAGTCCGCGCACGGAGCCGTCCCACGAGAACTCGCCTGCGTCGATCCTGCCCAGCACCTCCGCGCCCGCGTCGGTGACGCGGCAGACGATGTATTTGTCATCCGCGGGGAACGCCACGGTGCCGCTCTTTGCGTCGACGTACACGCCCTTGTGGTTCTGCGCGACGTTCGTGTATTCCGCCTTAACGGACTGCCGCAGGATCTCCTTGACGTCCTTCGGATCGGAGATATCGTAGAGCGCGATCTTGACGCCGGTCGTGCGACCGGTCTGTTCGTCCGCTTCATAGCCGATGCCCACGAGCCGCCCTTCGCCGAACGGATGCAGGTATGCCGAGAAGCCGGAGATCTTGAGCGCCGAAAGAATCTTCGGCGCCGAAGGATCGGACAGGTCGACCGCAAACAGCGGATCGGTCTGCCGGAACGTCACGAAGTACACGACGTCGCCCATAAACCGCGCGGACTGGACCAGTTCGTTCTCCGCAAGGTTCTCGACCGCGCCGAGCGGCGCAAGCGTTTCGTCGAGCACGTACAGCGCGCAGTCGTTTTTGCTCTTCCATTCATAGCGGTCGATGCCGTCGGTCCAGATGGTCCGGGTGCTTGCGCTGCGCGTCACCACAAAGCGGTAGGTGCCGTCGCAGGCGTCCATCGAGAACTGGTTTAAAAGCCGTCCTTCGATGCGAGTGTTCGCGACCGGCTCCGCTTTTCCGTCGACGAGCCGGAACAGATACAGTCCGGTGAAGCTGTTGTTTGTGATCGTCACGAAATGCTTGCCGTTTTCGTCGGTCTGCTCCCCGCTCTCGATGTGCTCGCCTTCGGCGGAAGCGATGATAAGCTCCGTATCGCTGCAGTACACCGCATGGCAGCCGCCGAGCACGGCGCTCGTGCTTTCAAAGCGCACGTCGGTTTCGGTGTCGGTCGTCGTCACGACGACAAAGCTGTTGCGGTTCGAATTCGGATTGACATAGAGTTCGTTCGGGCTCAGCGTCTTGCTCTCGCCGTCGACCGCCACACCCGGGCACCAGTCGGCGGGCACGTCGTCCTCGCCGAGCGCGTACACGTCGTACGAGGAAACGATCACCAGCGTGCTCCCAACGAGACGCGCCGTCTGATAGAAGCCGTCCTGGCGGAGCGTCGCGATCCGGCTGACCGACTGACGGTCGTTGAGCGCATAGACCTCCGTCACCGTCGTCGCGCAGTCCTTCACGTTCTCCGCGTTCCAGTCGTATGCGATCGCGATCACATAGAGACGGTCGTTTGCGAGAATCATCTCGCGGTATTCGCACGCGCCGTTGTCCGTGTTCTTCGAAAGATCGACCGCGACCTGCACCGCTGTCCCCTCGCCCGCCGCGGAGAGAACATAAAGCTTGTTGTTATTGAAGTTGAGATCGTAGATCCACGTGCCGTCGGTCTTGACGATGTCCGCCTCGTCGACGGTCGCCACCTGATTGTTGGTTCCGGAGGCGTTCACGTCGTCCGATTCGATTCCGTTCACCGCGTTGACCGCCGAATCGGTCTGCGTCGAAGGCGCGCCCGTGGGCATAGGCACGGCGTCCGGCACCGGCGCTTCGGCCGCCGCCGGCATGTCCTCGAGATAGATCTCGTCGCTCTTGCGCAATCCGTAAACCGCCTCGTTGCGTTCCTCCATGACCGTGTACAGCGCCTCGTAGGAATCGACCGGCAGAATCGCTCCGGCGTCCCCGGCCTGCGCCGTCAGCAGCATCGTCTGCTCCGCCGCTTCCTCGGGAACCGCGCCCAGAGCAACCATGCCGTCCGCCATCGGCGCGGCGTTCTTGACCGCGCCCGCACGGATGCCGACGAACACCGCAACGAACACCGCCGCGGCCGCGGCAACGGCGGTCGGGATCGCCACAAACCAGCGTCTGCGGTTCTCGCGCGCCTGCGGCACGGGCGCCGTTTCGCGTTCATATCGTTCCTGAATCTGCGCTTTCAGCGTGTCGCGCACATGCACGGAATCGTTCGCGGCACGGTAAGCATCCTTAAACTTCATAGTCTCCTCCCAGAGCGTCTTTCAGCATTCCTCTTGCACGGTGAAGCCACGACTTGACCGTCGATTCCGTCGTCCGCATGATCTTTGCGATCTCCTTGACGGAATAGGATTCGTAATAGTACAGGTGGATTGCCGTCCGGTATTTTTCGGGCAGCCGCGAAACCGCGTCGTAAACCGTGGAATCCGTCTCCTCCGCTTCGACCGGAAGCTCGCCCATCGCGTTCTCCGGCACGGAATGGCGGCGAAATGCGCTGCCGAGCAGCGATTTCGAGCAATTGAGGGTGACCTTCAGTAGCCATGCCTTCTGATGCTCCGCGCTTTCAAACGACGGATTGTTTTTCAGGCATCGCAAAAACACCTCCTGCACCACGTCCTCGGCATCCGCCGCGCTGCGCGTCCGAACGAGCGCGAGGCGGTAGATCATATCGCCGTAGGTGGCAAAGAGGGCGTCAAGGTCGTTGTTGACGGGCGTCGGCCCTTCTTGCATGCACGTTTCCAACGGTTTTGCTCCTCATCTGTAATACCGGATACGAAGGGATTCGGTTGCAGAAAAATCCGCATCGCGTCCTCTTTTTTTGAAGAAGGAGCATCCGGTTCGGATGCTCCGCGACTCCTTACCGCTTGAGCCTGGCCAGCAGCGTTTCGTAGATCGCGCCGATCATCTTTTCCTGAAACGCCTCGTCCTGCAGGTTTGCGCGTTCGCTCTTGTTGCTCCAGTTGCCCATGACGAGCGTCACGCACGGACAGCCGCAATCGGACGCCACGGTGTCGCTCTTGTTGTCGAGACCGCCGGACTTGCCCGACTGCTTTTTGATGCCGGTCGCCTCCGAATACGCGTTGATCAGCGCCTTCGCGTAGTTCTTGTTCTTCTTGAGATACTGCACGAAGCAGCCGGACGACTTCGAGGAGATGTGGTTGCACATCAGCCGGATCGCGATGTCGCACTTCGCTTTCTTGATGATCTTCGCGCGCGAGTTGTTGCCGATGTCCGTCTTGTTGTCCTCTCGCGTCAGCACGACCGTCGCGCCCTTGGATTCGAGATACGCCTTGAGCTTCTGTGCGATTTCGAGGTTGTACGCGCACTCCTCCTTATACTTCGAATCCACGTCGCGCGTCGGATCGATGCCGATCGTGAACCCGTACAGCGGCGCGTTCGGATCCTCCTTCGGATCGGGCGCGGGCGTCGTTGCGACCGGTTCGGGCGTATTCAGCGGCTCCGGCGTCGGCGTCTCCGGCACGGGCGTACCGATGTCCGGCGTTTCGATCAGCGATTCGGTCGGCACCGGCGTATCGGTCGGCTCCGCCGTCGAAGGCAGCGTCGCCTGCACGGAGACCGGCGTGCCGTTCAGCTGCGCCTTGATGAAGGCGATCGCGTCCTGTCCGTAGCCGACCGCAAGGCAGATGATGCCCACGACCAGCCCGACCGCCAGAATGCAGATCGCGCAGAACAGCGAGAAGCCGAGCGGATTCGAGATCCGGAAATGCTTTCTTCTTTTTTTGATGCGTTTCATGGAATCGCTCCTTTTGACGGACGGCGTCCGTTGTTGCTTCATTTTACCATGCATTTTGAGAATCGGAAGAGATTTTGCATTTCGTTTACAAAAAGATAAAAAAAACGGCGCAAAAAGGATACATTTTCCGGAAAATATGGTATCATATTCCTATGCCATACCTTTGCACGCATCTTGCGTTCGGCTGTTCCGTCGCAAAAGCGCTCGGGCAGTCGATCGAACAAACGGACGGCGCATACGTGCTCGGCTGCTTCGGTCCGGATATCTATTTCTTCGACCGTCTGCCGCCGACGCCGTTCGTCCCGCACAAAAAGAAGCACGGCAACGCGCTGCACGCGCAGGACTGCGCCGTGCTGTTCGACGCGCTCATCGACGCCTCCGCGCCGGAGGACGAGCCGTATCTGCTCGGGTTTCTCACGCACATCGCGCTGGATTCCACCCTGCATCCGTACGTCGAGGCGCACCACACCGGCGTCGACCACACGCGCTTCGAGGGCGTGATCGATTCGATCGTCTATGCCGAAACATGCGATCAGATCCCCTACGAGGCGATTCTCAGACGCCGCATCGACGCGACGCGCATCGACGCGCTGCTTTCGCGCGTTTCCGAACGGCTCGGTCTTTCGGAGGTCAAAGGCGCGTATGTGCGGAGCCTCCGCAAGTTTCACCGGCTGATCCCGTTCCTGTTCGATCCGAAGGGCAAACGCTATCGCGCACTTACGCGCATCGAGCGCGTATTCCGCAAGGAAGGGCTGCTGTCCGCATTCCTGCTCGCCGCCCGGCGCGAGGACCGCGAGGACGCGATGAACCTTGAAAAGCGCACGTGGGTTCAGCCGTTTTTGCCCGGCGGGACGTCGCGCGCGTCGGTGCCGGAGCTGATCGACGAGGCGCAGGCGTACGCGCTGCGGCTCCTTGCGGCGTATCAGAAGCACGATCGCGACGCGCTGCGGGCATTGCTCAAAAACCGCACGATGCAGAAGGGAGCGCTCGTATGACCTGCTGCTTTACGGGACACCGCGAACTGCCCGCAGCCGGTTCCGAGGCGTACAATGCGCTGCTCGCTTCTCTGGAAGCCGCGGTGAACGACGCGCGCCGCGAGGGCTGCACCCGCTTTCTTATCGGCGGCGCAAAGGGCTTCGATCTTCTGGCGGGCGAATGGATCCTGGCGTGCAAAGCGGTCGATCCGTCGATCTCGCTTGCCGTGTACGTCCCCTGCCGCGGACAGGCGAACGCCTATTCGCAGACGGACGCAAAGCGCTACCGCGCGATCCTTGCCGCGGCGGACGAGACGCTTGTGCTGCACGAGACCTACCGGCGCGGCTGCATGCGCGAGCGCAACGCGAAGATGGTGCAGGACGCCGATCTCTGTATCGCCTACGTGCGCAGACGCCCGAGCGGCTCGGCGCAGACCATGCAGATGGCGGAAAAGAAAGGAATTCCGGTATTCCGGCTATGACGATGCGAAACGAAACGCGAATCTCCCCCGTGCGGCTGGTGCCGATGACCGGTCTTCTTCTGCTGCTTCTCGTATGGGCGGCGGAGAGCGTCGGCTGGTTTGCGCTGCTCTTTCTGCTGCCGATCGCGCTGCTCGCGGTGCCGCTTGCCGAAGAAAAGCTGTACGCCTGGCTCGTCGCCGTCGATCTGGCGGTTGCGGCGGTCGTGCTGTTTCTGCCCGTGCCGCATTACGTCTGGTTCGCGTTTCTCTGCGTGCTCGCGCCGTATGTGCCGGTGCGCCACGCCCTGCGCAATCTCCGGCACTCCTATGCCGCAACGCTGCTCGCCGTCGGGATCGTCACCGCGTTTTCCGCAGCGCTGCTCGTCTGGATGTACGTGCTCGGCGTGCATCCGTACACCGAATGGACGCTGCCGCAGTGCGCGTTTGCCGTGCTCGGATTTTTCCTGTTCCTGTTTTTGCTCGACGCCGCCTATCAGCTGTATCTGAAATTCTACCGCAGCCGCCTGCGCCGCTTCCTGCTGCCGCGCGCATAAGCGTTTGCTTCGCGGCGCACACTACCGGTATGTGCGAGCAAAGAGCCATCCGAATCTATAAAAGCCTGTACCGCCGACGCCGCCGTCGGCGTTTTTTGCTTGCCGCGCTGCTGACGGTCCTGCTGCCTATCGTCGTCGCATCCGTTTGGGTGTTCACGCAGGACGCATGGTACGCGCTCGACCTCGACAAGATCCTGACCGCCGAGGAAACGCTGCTGGTGACCGACCGCAACGGCGCGGTCGTTTCGCGGCTGTATCTCAGGGAAAACCGCGTCTCGATCGACGCTTCCGCGCTTCCGAAGCACGTGATCGACGCGTTTCTGGCGGCCGAGGACGCGCGTTTCTACACGCACCCCGGGTTCGATCTCATCCGCATCTGCGGCGCCGCGCTCAACGACCTCAAGGCCGGTTCCTATGTGGAGGGCGCAAGCACGATCACGCAGCAGCTCATCAAGCTCACGCACCTCTCCGCGATCAAGACGCTCGACCGCAAGGTGGACGAAGCGATCCTCTCCTACCGGCTCGAACAGACGCTTTCGAAGGAGGAAATCCTCTCGTGCTATCTGAACCGCGTCTATTTCGGCGGCGGGTACTACGGCATCGAGGCGGCCGCCGAGGGCTATTTCGGCGTGCACGCCGGCGAGCTGTCGCTTGCGCAGAGCGCACTTTTAGCGGGCGTACTGAAATCCCCCGCGACCTATGCGCCGCATCTGCGTCCCGAGGCGTCGATCGGACGGCGCGGCGTGATCCTCGATCTGATGGCGGGCTACGGCATGATCGACGAGGCGCAGGCGGAAGCCGCAAAGCGCGAGCCGCTCGATCTCTGCGCCGACCGGCTCAAGCAGCGCCACAACTATTATATCGACCTTGCGCTGACCGAAACCGCCGAACTGCTCGGCTGCGATCTCGACGCGCTGCTCACAAGCGGCTGCACGATCGAGACGGCAATGGATTCCGACGCGCAGGCGATCGCGGAAGCGGCGTTTCAAAACGACGCGTACTTTCCGCTGTACGGCGACGAATCCTGCGAGGGCGCGCTCGTTCTGATCGACGCAAGGACCGGCGGCGTGTCCGCGATCGTCGGCGGACGCGACCGGACGAACGCGCTGGCGTTCAACCGCGCCACGCGCATCCGCCGTCAGCCGGGCAGCGCGATCAAGCCGATCCTCGTCTATGCGCCGGCGCTCGAAGCCGGATACACCGCCGCGTCGATGCTGCTCGACGAGGCGACCGAGTTCGGCGACTACACGCCGAAAAACGCCTCCGGGCACTATTCCGGATGGGTGACGATGCGCGACGCGGTGACGCGATCGCTGAACCTGCCCGCCGTGTCGCTGTTCCGCGCGCTCGGCGTTTCGACCTGCAAGACGTTTGCCGCGCGGTTCGGCATCCCGTTCGACGTGCGCGACGATTCTCTGACGCTCGCGCTCGGCGGATTCACCTACGGCGTCTCGCCCTACCGGCTGTGCGGCGCGTACGCGGCGGCGGCGAACGGCGGGATCTACCGTGAACCGTACACGGTCACGCGCGTCACCGATCGCTCCGGCTGCGAGCTCTACCGGCACGCCGCGCGCGAAACGCGCGTGCTCTCGGAGGGCAACGCGTTTATCCTGACTTCGCTTCTCAAAAGCGTCGCCGAACGCGGCACGGCAAAGCTGCTCAATGCGCTCGGCATGGAGCTTGCCGCCAAGACCGGCACCGTCGGCGACGAGACCGGCAACCGCGACATCTGGCTTGCGTGCTACAATCCGGACTATGCCGCGGTCGTGTGGATGGGCTTCGACGACGCGGAAAACGGGCGCTGTCTGCCGCCCGACTGCGGCGGCGGGACCTACCCCGCCATGCTGCTGAGCGAGGTCTTTTCGAATCTCTACCGCGACTGTACGCCGCCGTGCTTTGCCGTTCCGGACGGGATCGTGACGGTTGCGCTCGACCGGACGACGCTGAACCGCGAACACGCAGCGGTGCGCGCAACGAGCCTGACGCCGCAGAGCGAGACCGTTTGGGAATACTTCGTCAAGGGCACGGAGCCGACCGACTATTCCGAATACTGGCAGGTGCCCGAGCCGCCGTCCGACCTCTGCGTCACGCTTTCGAACGACACGGCGACGATCACGTTCACGCCGCCGTCGCGCCATATGCTCTACCGTGTGTACCGCGTCGACGCAAGCGGGTTTGCAATCCTGCTGAAAACCGTCGAGAACGCGGGCTTTGCGGTGACAATCGAGGATCCGGTCGGTTCGCTGAACGGTCAGATCGGCTACTGCGTCGTGCCGGTGCATCCGGCGCTGACGAAAAACGGCGCTGCGCTGGAGGGACGGCCGAGCGAAACGCGCTGGATTTCCGTCCTGCATTCCGGCATGTTTTTGCCGTAATATTAAAAAAGCAAAATTTTGCTGAAATATTGTTGACGAAACACTGATTTTATATTATATTAAGTACAGAGAGATCGATGCGTCACGCATCGAAAAAAAAGCATACGGAGTGTAGATATGGATTATAAAGCACTTGCATCGTCCGTCGGCAATCGCGACGGATACGGCACACAGGAATGGGTATACCGCGTACTGCGCACCGGCATTGTCAACGGCACGCTGCCCGGCGGCATGCAGCTCAAGCAGGACGAAATCTCCGCCGCGCTGAACGTCAGCCACATTCCCGTGCGCGAGGCGCTTCGTCAGCTGGAAGCACAGCGTCTCGTCACGATCCATGCAAACCGCGGCGCAACCGTAACCGAGCTTTCGCGCGAGAACCTCATCAACATCATGCAGGTCCGCGCCGCGATCTCGACCGAGATCCTATCCGTCGCGATTCCGCGTATGACGGACGAGGACTTTGCGGAGCTCGAACACCTGATCGAAGAACAGCGCAAGACCAACGACCTCATGGAATCCGAAGCGCTGAACAGCAAGTTCCACGAGGTTCTGAACGCCCGCGCCGAAAACGGCTTTGCGGATATGCTGATGGAGATCATCCACGCAAACATCGACCGCTATCTCAGAAGCGGTTTCTACAGCGAGGAATCCGCGCGTCAGTACTCCGCCGAGGAACACGAGGAGATTCTCGCCGCCTGCAAGCGCCGCGACATCGAAAGCGCGAAAAAGCTGCTGCACGAGCATATCATGGGCGCGGTCGTCCGCATCCCCGGCAACGTGCATTGATCACTGTCCAAAAGGGCTGTGTACCGTTTGTGCCGTTCGGCGCGACGGAGCACAGCCTTTTTTTATTGCGGAATCGAAAGATATTCAAAGCAAAGAAGCGCGATCAGCCCGAGCAGCAGCAAAAGCGGCGCCGCCGCCGCGATCGCCTGACGGACGCGCCTTGTTCGGACGCTGTGCAGAATATACAGCCCGCCGTAGCCCGCGGGAAGAAGCAACAGCAGCAAAAACCCGACCATATCTCACTCCAGAATCGGCTCGCGCGGGTTGTGCGCAAGCCGGATATGCACCGAAAACGTGACCGACAGCGTGCGGTACACCGCCTTCCAGTCGTATGCCTCCCAGGCCTCGACGGTCGTAAAGCGCTTTGCCGCCAACCGTCCGAAGCCCATCGCGTCGCTGTTCGCGCCGCGCAGCGCCGTAAACACGCGCACAAGCATCTGTTCAAGATGCGACTCGAGGAACGCCTTGCATTCCTCGCTTGTCATCGGCACCGTCTGCGGGGAGATCACGTCGGCTTCGAGATACAGCTCCGCCCGCATCCCCTCCCCCGTCCATTGCATCTTCGGCCGTCGCGCGCGGTGCAGCTTGACGCTCATCGTCCGCCCGTCCGGCAGCGTGCAGAGCAGTTCGCCGCTTCGGAACGCGTCGGTCATCATCAGCACCGCCATCGTATGCTGTCCGTCAAGCACGCCGACCATGCGCGCGCCGTCGAACACCGCGCTGCCCGCGGTCGTGGTTTTCAGCGTGCTTTCGACGAGCAGCGCCCCGCCGAGATACGGATACGCGTCGCCGCCCGCCATGTCCTCCCTGAGATTCCAGTCGTTCACGCCCGCATACGCAAGCAGCGCGTCGATCCGTCCGTCGCGCACACATTCGAGATACGTACTGTAACCGATGTCCGCACACAGACCGGAGCGCTCGGCCAGCTCGCCGACCGAGGTCTTGATCTTGCGCAGGCTCGGATCCGAATCGGATGTCCATCCCTCGAACGTTTCGCGGATCGGACCGTCGGTCACCGCCACGCGCAGGTTCTGCCAGAGATCGGGCTTGCCGAACGAGAAATCCAGAAATTCGCTCTGCGCGCCTTCGCGCACAAGCTCCTCCGAAAGCAGCAGAAGCGACGCGCGCGCAAAGCTCAGTCTGCTCGGATACGCGGCGTTCAGCGTTTCCGCCGCCTCCGAAAACGTGCGCGCCTCGGCGGCGATCACGACGTTGTTGACCTCCGTCCCGTCGGTTCCCGCGCCGGGGACCGACACCAGAAGCGTCACGAGATACGGCATCGTCGTGCCGCGCTCGACGCCGACGTTGAGCACATACGCGTATTCGTCGAGGTTCTTCGAATGCATGCAGCCCGCGCAAAGCAGCGCGGACACAAAAACTATGAGCAGGCGCCGCATAGCGGTCTCTCCTTTCCGGTCATACAGAGCAGCGGCAGCGGCACGACGGCGGCCGTCCAGCCGAAGCGGTACAGCAGCTTCAGCACGCGCATCGTCGGCTCCGAGTCGTAATAGAGCGCAAGGATCGCCGCCGCGCAGATCGCGCCGAACAGGCACGCAACCGGACGGATGTCGCGCACGCCGAACGTCTTGCAGAACAGCACGCCCGCCGCATACACATAGATCGCCGAAGCGAGCATCGAACACGCCATCCAGAGAAACAGCGTGACGCGGTCGAACCGCAGCGTCGGGTTCTCCGTGCGCGCCTCGACGAGCATCCGGTAGAACGGCGCGGGCATCTCGGACAGCATCCCGTAGGAAAAACAGCACGACAGCCCGAACAGCATCGCGACGACGGTCGCTGCGCCGAACAGCGCGCCGAGCGTTCCGGCGCTTTTGAGCGTGCGCACATTCTGCGTCCCCTCTCCGATGCAAAGCAGCGCCAGCAGCGGCGAAAACGCGCGGTGCAGCGCGGTCGCCGTGTCCGTCAACAGCTTGACGGGCTTGCCGATCGGCACCGGATACAGCCGGCTGAGCCTCGCCTGCCCGCAGTTGAGCGCAAGCGCGGCGAGCACCGACAGGCACAGCAGCGGCAGCAGCATGCGCGCGGTCCGCACGAGCGTTTCCGCGCCGAGCACGGACAGCAGCGTGATGCACGGCAGCAGGTAGAAGCAGATGCTGACCTGCTTTGCGTCGACGAACACGTACTGCGTGAGCGTCAGCAGAAACTGCTGCTGCGGCTGAATCGCGGACAGCAGCAGCGAAAGGATCAGCAGCGCCGCAATCCCCGCCTTTCCTTTCGATGCGCCGATCAGTGCGGACAGGTCGCGCCCGCCGCGTTTTCGGATCGCAGAAACGGCGCAGACAAACAGCAGCGCGGAAAGCGCCGCCGCAAGCGCGTGCTCCGGATACGACGCGTTTCCGTCCCAGAAGAGCGCGCGGTTGTCGAAGGCGAAGCATCCGCTTGCGAACGCGCAGATCCATACCGCGCTCATCGCCTCCTGCCGTCCGAACGCGCCGATGCGCAGGTTCATACGCGCCTCCTTTCGGGATTGCTCCAGTCCGACGGCGCGGCGCGGTTGTTCAGCTTTCCCCGCACGATCATCCTGCCGCTGCGCTTTGCGACCGGCGCAAACGGCGTCAGAAACGGCACCCCGAACGACTTGACGCTGCAGAGCAGCGCGCCCATGCAGAGCCCCGTGACCGCGATGCCGAGCAGTCCGCCCGCCGTTGCGGCAAGACAGAGCAGGATGCGGAAATACGCGATCGAGACCTGCGCGGAATAATCGGGGATCGCAAAGTTGCCGAGCCCCGTCAGCGCCACGATAATCAGCACGACGGTCGACACGATGTTCGCCGACACTGCCGCCTGTCCGAGCAGCAGCCCGCCGATGATCCCGATCGCCTGCCCGATCGCGCCGGGCACGCGCAAGCCCGCTTCGCGCACGAGCTGAAACACGATCAGCAGAAAGATCATCTCGACCGACAGCGGCAGAAACACCATCGCGCGCGAGGCGATCACCGTTTCGAGCACCTCGCTCGAAAGCTGTCCGGGATGATGCAGCGCGAGCGCCAGAAAGTACGCCGGAAGCTGAATCGACAGCGCCGCGCCGAGCATGCGGATCACCCGCACGACGGTTCCGACCGGCTGGCGCATATCGGCGTCCTCGCCGCTCTCCATCAGCGCTTCGAGCGTGATCGGCAGCACGCCCGCAAGCGGACAGCCCTCGACGAGCAGCACGAGCCTGCCGTCAAGGATCGCGCGCGCCGCGCGGTCGGGACGCTCGGTTTTGAGCATCTGCGGCATCGGCAGATAGGTGTAGTCCTCGATCAGCTGTTCGATGCGTCCGATCGAGAGCGTATCGTTTGTGCGGATACGGTCGAGCCGCCGTTCGACCTCCGCGCGCAGCGACGGATTCACGGTGCCGTCGAGGTACGCAACGACGAGTTTGGTGCGGTTCGTGCCGCCCGCGTCGCGAAACCTGCAGACGAAATCGGGGCGCTTGAGGATGCGCCGCAGCAGCGTCACGTTCGTGCGGATGTTTTCCGTGAACGCCTCCTTCGGACCGAGGATCGTCATCTCGTTCTGCGGCGCGCCGACCGGACGCGACACAAAGCCGCGCGTGTCGCAGAGGATCGCCTCCGTCTCGCCGTCGACCAGCACCGCGGTGCGTCCCTCCGTGACCGCATCCGCGACCGACTGCCAGTCCGATTTGCGCTCCGTCTCCGCCGTCGTCAGCACGCTTTCCGCAAGATACGCGATCCTGCCGCGCTTCGGCACGTCCTCCGCCTGCGCCTTGTGACACGGACGCAGGATGAAATCGCCGATCTTCGTCTCGTCCGCCATGCCGTTGAGGCTCACCGCAAGCGCATGCACGCGCATGCCGATGCGAAACGGCGTACAGATGAGATCGGTGTTTTCCTCGCCGTGAAACAGCGCAAGCAGCGTTTTCCGGTTCGTTTCGAGCCTTGCGGACAGATTGCCCTCGATCGGCGCGATCCGTGCTTTTCCCGCTTTTTTGTGCGCAAAAAAGGACGGCGTCCCTTCGGGCTCCGTCTCTTTCAGTTCAAACTGCCGGTACGGCAAATCAAATTGCAGCAGATTGCGGATGGCGTGCTTCATGCGCTTAACATGCGCAGAATCCGCCGTTCCTATGCGTTACAGCGTCTCGAAATCGGTCCTGCGCGCGGCGTGCAGCTCGTCGGTTCCCCCGACCTCGTAGACGCGCAGATTGCCGAGATTCTCTCCCGCGACCGACACGATGTAGTCGCGATCGAGGCGGATGCGGATCGTGCGGATCGCGTCGCCGGTCGCGTCCGTCTGTTCGGGGAGAAAGCGTTCCCCGCCCGCGCGCTTGAACGCGGCTTCCTTGCGCGTCCACAGCTTCGCCAGTCCCTCCTGCATCGAAAGCGGCGCGATCATTTGTTTTTCGGCGTCGCTCGCAATGCGTTCGATCAGCGCTTCGCGGTAGCGCGGATCGTCCTTCGGTTCCATATCCACGCCGACCGGACGCTTTGACACCGCGGCGCACACCGCGCCTTTGCAGTGCGAGATCGAGACCGCGCAGCCGTTTGCGATCCATTTGTTGTGCGCGTCGCGTCTGAGATCGATCCGGCTCACGTCGAGCCCGAGACTCCGCTTGATGCCGGTGCAGAGCACGCGCCACGCGAAGGTCCGCTGCGCTTTCAGCGCGTCGTTGTGCGTCTCGTCCAGCTCCTTCTGCCGGGCGGGCGGCTCGACCTTCCCTTCCGCAAGCGTTTCGGGCTGCACCGCCACATAGACGTCGAGCACCGGCAGATTCTGCCAGAACGCGCGTACGCTGTCCACCTGCTCGCTCGATTTCGTGCCGAACGCACAGCCGTTGACGAAGTGCTCGCAGTTGTTCTTGAGAATATCGTACCCGCCCGTGCCGAGTTCTTTTCGTGCGCGTGCGACGATCTCCTCCGGTTTTGCCGCCTTAAGCCGTTCCGTGAACGAAAAAGAGGCGACCTCCAAAAAGCCGCCTTTCAGAAAGCCGTTGACGTCCGACGTGCAGACGCGGATATCCGCGTCGAGCAGCGAGTGCTCGGCGTCCGGCGTGGGACCGAACTGGATGATCTCGTCATCGCTTGCGTAGATCCCGTAGTGATAGAACTGTCCCGCAAGCACGCGCACGATGTCGCCGAAGCGCGGCTCGGTGAGCTTCCATTTCATTCCGCGATCTTCTTTTCGATGTAGTCCACGACGTCGCGGACCGTCCTGAAATCGCCGAAGCTGACGTCGTCCATGCGGATATAGAACATCTCCTCGATCGCGATCACGATGTAGAGCATGCCCACCGACGAGAGCCCCAGATCGGTGCTGAGGTCGGAATCCTCGTTCATGTTCGCAAGGACCGCCGGATCCTGTACCGTCAGCTCCGCGATCTCCTTCAGTTTTTCAAAGATTTCCTGCCGGTTCATTTCTGGTTCCTCAAAATCTTCATGCTCGGGCTGCGTTTGAAATCGGTGTCGCGGATGACGATCTTCGCAACGCGCTGATACGTCGGCAGCACGCGGTTGACCTCGTTGAGCTGCTCGCGCAGGTACGCGATCGGATCCTGAAGCCCCTTCGTCATCAGCACGGTGTTTCTCGGCACGACCTCCAGAACCAGCACGTCGTTCTCCGCCGTCACCAGCGAATCCTGCACCGTTTCGAGCTCGTTGAACTTCGCCTCAACCTCCGCGGGCGACACGTTCTCGCCGTTCGACAGCACGATGATCTCCTTCGTTCTGCCGGTGATGTACAGGAAGCCGTCCTCGTCGAAGCGCGCAAGGTCGCCGGTCTTGAACCAGCCGTCCTCGAACGCCGCGGCATTCTCCTGCGGGTTGCCCACGTAGCCGTCCATCATGTTCGGTCCCTTGAGCCACAGCTCGCCGTCGACGATCTTCAGCTCCTGTCCGGGGAACGGCAGACCGACGGATTCCGGACGGTTCAGGTTGTCGGGATTGCCGGAGACAAGGTTCGCGCTCTCGGTCAGTCCGTAGCCCGGGAACAGATCGATGCCGAGCTTGTGATATTCGCGCACGAGGTACGGCGCAACCGGCGCCGCGCCGCAGATGATCGTCTTCATCGAATCGCCGAGCATGTTGCGCTTGAACTGTCTGGACAGATTCAGCGCCATCTCCGCCAGCGCGGGCACCACCACCCACACGGTCGGGCGGAACATCGCGATCTCGCGGAACATGTCCTTGTTGTTGCGGCAGATGTGCAGCGCGCTGCCGGTATAGAGGCACGCCATCAGGTTGCGGATGAGACCGAACACGTGCGTCAGCGGCAGCACGAGGAAATACCGCTGTTCGAAGATCTCCCTGATGCCGTAGCAGCCGTACTTGGTGCCGGTCATGACCGCGCGGTTGCTTAAGAGCGCGCCCTTGCTCCGGCCGGTCGTGCCGCCGGTGAACATGATCACGCACGGATCCTCCGGCTGCACCTCGACCGCCTCCGCGGGTTCGCCCTGCGCATCGGTGCCGAGCGTCGCGACGGGCATCGGATCGGGAAGCTTGGCTTTCAGCGCCGCATCGACGACGAGCGCTTTGAGACCGAACATGCGGGACAGCCCCGCCACGGTCATGCCGTCGAGCTGCGGCGGCAGAAGCGCCGCGCACGCGCCGCTTGTAACGATCGCCAGGTACGAAACGACAAAGCCGCAGCCGTTGAGCGCAAACACGCCGACGCGGTCGCCCCGTTCGATTCCCTGTGCCTTCAAAGCGCCGCGCATCGCCGCAACGCGCGCGTCGAGTTCTTCATACGTCAGCGCCGTCTCGCCGTCCTCCACGGCAAGGTTTTTGCCGTATTCCTTAAGGCTGTTGCGCCACATCGCGGTGACGTTCGGCCAGTCGACGATCTTTGCGTAGGTTACGGGATCGGTATACTGTTCAAACATGTTCATTTCCTCCGTTTGCTGTTGTATTCCATCATCATGCTTTTCAGCTTGAGTTCCTTTTGATAGAGCGTTTCCGTGATGCGGTCGATGTCCGCAAGCGACGCGCGTTCGCCCTCCTTCCGCTCCATTCCGATCGGCTCGCCGATCATGTAGCGCTGCCGGTTGTACCAGTGCGGTCGTTGATCGATGTAGATCGGCACGATCGGCGCGCCGGCCTTCTGCGCCATCAGCACCGCGCCCGACTTGAACACGCGCACCGACTCGCGGCTGCCGTTGTTGATGCTGCCCTCGGGAAAGATCGCGACGACCTCGCCCTCGTCGAGCGCTTCGTTCACCTTGCGGAACGTCGCGAAGTTGAAGTTCTTCTTGTCGACCTCGATGCAGCGCACCAGGTTCAGAAAGAACGCCAGCGACTTGTGATAGTAGAGATCGCTCGTCGCCACGAATCGCACCCGCCGGTACCAGAGCGCGACCATCACGTACATCGGATCGAGAAAGCTGTCGTGGTTGGTGATGACCACCGCGCCGCCGCGCACCGGCTGCTTCGCCGCGTCGCTTTCATAGAGCCGTTTCGGACGCAGGAACAGAAACACGCTCGGCGCCGCCAGCGCCCGCGCAATGTCGAGAAAGGTGTATTTCCATGCGAACAGCTTCGCCCGCTTACGCTTGTTCCCGTTCAAGTTCCCGCCCCAGTTCGATCACCTTCTGCCGCACGGCTTCGGTGATGCGCAGTAAATTGGTCTTTTCGTCCTCCTCCGGACGCCACATCGCCCGCGCGTCGATCGGCGTACCGATGCGCACGCGCGCGCGTTTCTTTTGAAAATAACTCCCGTTCGTATACACCGGAATGATCGGCGCGCCGCTTTCCAGCGCGATATAGAACGGGCTCGTCTGAAACGGCAGCGGTCGGGTTTCGCCCTCCCGCGCCAGCCGCGCTTCCGGAAACACGCACAGCACGCCGCCCTTTTCAAGAATCCGTAAGGACTGTTCGACGAAGCCCATGTTGTGCGAATCGCGGTCCACATAGATGCCGCCCAGCCCCTTCAGAAACGGTCCGAGCAGCTTCTTTCGGAACAGCAGTTCCGCCATCTGCGCCCGCAGGATCCGTCCGAAGAACACAAACAGCAGCACCGCATAGTCGTAGAGCGACGTATGGTTCGACACGACGATCGCCGCGCCCTTAATCCGGCGCGACTGCACCGCGCGGTCCTCATAGCTGATCTTCGTGCGGAAGCACAGCCATTGCGGCAAAAGCCCCGTGACCTTGACAAAACCGATCAGAAATCTCGACATGCGTCACCCCTGTTCCCGGATATACCGGCAGAACTCGTTGACCGTCGAAAGGCTGCTGCCCGCGCTCGTCGGGAATCCGACGTTGTATTCGCCCTGAATCGCCGAGATCATCGCAAAGTAGTCGAGGCTCGTGCCGCCCAGATCGTAGAAGAAGTGCGCGTCCGGCGCGATCTCCTCCGGCGCTTTGCGCAGCGCCTCGGCAAAGTGCTTTGCAATGCGTTCGACCAGCGCCGCGTCCTCCGTCTCCTGCCGGTCCGTCTCGAACGAATAGGGCACGATCGTGCCTTCTTCAAGCCCGCGGCGCACCCGCGCGCGGCTGACCTTGAATTCGTTCGCGCCCATCAGCGGCGATTTGGTCAGCACGATGC
>JAEEGJ010015171.1_pt1 | contig 18050 bp, 13 predicted proteins | sample 8958761 | NCBI WGS metagenome assembly JAEEGJ01 (sample SAMN16246546, study PRJNA631951) | gut metagenome | biome: gut microbiome; feature: rumen; material: RS-attached | host: Bos | place: Iran: Karaj | collected 2018-10
TAGGCGAGAAGGACCTTGAGAGCGAGATGAAAAACTATCTTGCGGCAAAGCATGAATCGCCCGAGATCTTTGTTGTGCACAGGCTCGATAAACCGGTTAGCGGAATCGTGGTGCTGGCAAAAAATCAAAGAGCGGCAGCGGTGCTTTCCAAAAGCCTTTCGGACGACTCCTTTTCCAAGGAGTATAAAGCAGTCGTGTACAAAGAAAAAACTTTGGCCGGCGAAGGCGAACTCACGGATTATCTTATAAAAGACGTTAAGAACAACGTATCGAGAGTCGCAAAAAGCCCCGAGGAGAAAGGCGCGAAGAAAGCCGTTTTGACATACAAAATCGAAAGCGAAGATGAAAAGAGCGCTGTCTTGAGAATAAGACTCCTGACCGGAAGGCATCATCAGATAAGAGTTCAGCTTTCCAATGCGGGACTTCCCTTACTGGGAGACAGAAAGTACGGAAGCAAAGACAGCATTGAGTATTCGCTTTCAAAAGGCATTAAAGATGTTTTTCTTACTGCGTGCAAGCTTTCTTTTGACCATCCCGTAACGGGAGAAAGTCTTACGTTTTCAATATGAAAGAGCATATAAAAACTACCCTTTTGGGTAGTTTTTTGTTATTATATATTTTATCGGGGAAAGGGTAATCAACACCTATTGTTTGGAGTCACTCAGTATGAAGAAAAATCTGTGTATAAGCGCTTTATTAATTCTTTCAATGTCAATTTCGGCATGTGCTCTTCCGTTTTCAAAGGAGCCGACGCCGTCCGTAAGCATATCCGATAATACTTCTTCGGACAGCGATACAACGTCTTCCATCAAACTTCCGGACAAATCGGATTCAAGCGTCGATACCACCGCCGATTCCAATACAAGAGATCTTACTTCGGTGGAAGTTGATTTCTTTACCAAACTCATAATGGAAGATTACGGTTACGGGTTTGTGCAGACTTACTATTCCGATGTAAGAGACGCCAATCTTGATACCGTATTGTACGATCTCGGAAGCGGTGAAGTTACTGATAAAGAGTATGAAAGAGTACTCGAATTAATGGGTGAAGACCAGTTATATATTCCGGTCTTTAAAGTAACCAAGAACGAGATAGACAGTTTTCTTATAAGAAATACGGGATATGAACTTGAAGATTTCCACAACTGTTTAAACGGTGCGGTATACGATCCCGAGAGTGACTGCTATTACAGATGCAAAGGTGACACCAATTTTGTTCCTTACATGGTTGAAGACGGTGTGGCAATAAACGATTCGATATTTGTTCTTCATGTTGTATATGACAAGTACTTCTACGATCAGGTTGAAGATGACGGATTTGCCGTTACGAGAACAGAAGTTGCAATGGAAAAGGTGAACGGAGAATATCACTTCCTTTCCTGCAGACAGATGATCGACGAGAACATGATACCCGACAGATGTTACGAGATAGTATCACCCATATTCGGAAGATGTCAGTTCTATTCTTACATGCCCACATCATCCGACAAAGACGTTTCCTTCAAGATCGTAAAGGACGGCGTCGTTCAAATGGATATCGGAAGATGGGATAAAAAGAACTTTACCGACACGCCTTTTGTTTCGGTTGAGGATATAGGTTTCAAAGACTATTCGGGAGACGGATATCCCGATGTCATCGTGGTCTGCAAATACGCGGACGGCAGTTACAAATATCACTGTTATGGATCAAGATACGCCGGATATCTGTATTACGATGAAGATATGACAACGATCCTTTCCGAGCAGGGTATGAAACGCGATTACGATTCCGCATATCAGTTTGCATTTGAGCACAGTGCCGGAGCGGGCGAAAACTGGCTCGGAGCTTATATCGACTATATCAAAAACAGCGGCGTAAGCGAAAGCCATCCTACGTTCGCATTTATGATCCTTGATGAAAACGACATTCCCGAACTTGTATGTGTCGGCGACTGTGAAGCCAGCGGAAACGTCATCGCCACGTATTATGACGGAAAAGTAAATGATCTTGAACTCAACAGACTGTACTTTACCTATCAGTACGGCTCGGGCCTGTTACTCAGCTGTGAAGGTCACATGGGCTATTACTGGGATATAGTATATGAGTTAAAAGACGGCAAGTTTACATGTCTTGGCGAGGGAGAATACGAAGAAGATTACAACAATCCCATCGGTGACGGCGAGTTCCCCATGATCTACAGATGGAACGGCAAAGAAGTAAGCGAAGAGACGTATAAAAAGAATCTGAATGAAATATATTATACAGGCTTTGGTACCGACGGATATGAATGGGACAATCTCTTCTTAAGCACCGATCTGGAAGATATGTATAACGGAGTCGCAACGCCTTTGTTCTAAACGGGAGTATCTATGGCTAAAGGCAACAGTAAAAAAGCAAAAAAAGGACTTAACATAGTGGACCTTGCGGGGATCATCCTCGCATGGTCCGTTATTATTGCGCTTTTTTGTGTAATGCCTCTGTATCATAAAAACGGCTATACCCTGATCTCCACGTTAAAATACAAAGTGGTCATGAAGACCGGTTTTTATGCGCTCATAGCCGCTTCGGCAGTTTTTCTTTTTAAGATATTCGATTGTATTATCGATAAGAAATTCTATTTATATATAAAAAAGGCAAAAGAAACCGATCTTTTCGTGTTGACCTTTATCTTTTTTGGGATAATATCCAATTCATGCTGCTCTGTGCAGGCCGATCTTACCAATCCCGAAGTTCCCTGGTTTAAGGAAGGCTCGTTTTACGGACAAAAGGGCTGGTATCTGGGACTTGCCTCATATCTTGTTTTCTTTTTGTTTTATCTGATCCTTTCAAGGTGCGTGACATTTTCGAAATATCTGTTCATTCCCGTTATTGCCGTTGCGGTCATAACTTTCTGGTGGGGACTGAACAACGCATATACGCTCGTGCCGAGAGTAACGATCCCCCTTCCGTTCGCACTGGGTCCAAAGGGTATGTATCTGTCGAATATCCATTTTTCTCTTGATATGAAAAACGATTACAGAACCGGCAGCGGGTTTATCTCAAGTATGGGAAACATCAACTGGTTTTGCGGTTATACAAGCGTGGTTGCTCCCATAATATGGGGTCTCTACATAGACGCGAAAAAGAATTGGGAAAGAGTGACTTTGGCGGTCTGCGCTTTTTTTTCTTTCTACATGATCATCGTAAACGGCTCCGACTCGGGACTTTTCGCCCTTGTGGTAACAATGATCGCACTTCTTTGTTATGCAATGGGGGACAAAGAAAAGTTACTTAATGACCTGGAGATCATGGCTGTCATGTTTACTGCCGGCGCCATCGTAGGCTTTGTCGATAAGACCAATAAGATTCCAAGAATGTATCGTATCTCGGTTCTCGAAAAAGCATACGGACTTCCGTCACTTGTGATGTTACTTATGGTGATCGCCGTTTATGTATTCATAAAGATGAGAAAAAAGGAATATAACGTTAAAGCGGCTGTTAAAGTTCGAAACGGAATACTTATCGGACTGGGCATATTGTTTATCACATACGTGATACTTTTGATCGTCAATACCGTTAACGGGGGAAAAGTACCGATAGTGGGGACAAGACCGGAGTTTGTATTCTCGGACTCATGGGGAAGCAGCAGAGGTATCACATGGAAGACGGGACTTAAAGGTTTTTCGCTTCTTTCTTTGTGGCATAAACTCATAGGTTCAGGCCCCGATATGTTTTATTACTCGCTTTTACAGATCCCTAATGAAGATCTTCATAAGATGATTGCGGTTTTTGGTGGACAAAGACTTACCAACGCCCACAGCGAGTGGATAACTTTACTTGTGAACAACGGTATATTGGGACTTTCCGCTTTTATCGCAATGACCGTTACCGGTATCAAAAAGTGCTTAACTTACGCAAAAGACCGGCCGGGACTTTTGTGCGTGGCCCTTTCTTTGATATCTTATACCGCCAACAACATGTTCAGTTTTGAGACGATGATGAACACACCGCTTTTCTTTGCCATGCTTGGTATCGGCATGGCGGCTTTAAAAGAGGACGAAAAACCTCTCTTTGTCACAGGGCAAAAAGCATGGGGCAAAAAGAAGCGAAAAGCTCACAAACATTGACAAAACAAGGCACAGAGAATACAATTCAAAAAGACTAAAAAAGCGAAAAAACGCTTGGAGGAATAAAAATGGCAGACAACAAAAAGATGGTGGAAGCGATCACTTCCATGGATGAGGATTTCGCACAATGGTATACCGACATCTGCATGAAAGCAGACCTTTGCGATTATACCAGCGTTAAAGGATGTATGGTATTCAAGCCCGCAGGATATGCGATCTGGGAACTCATCCAGAAACAGATGGACGAAAGATTTAAGGCAACGGGCGTAGAGAACGTTTATCTTCCCATGTTCATCCCCGAAAGCTTACTTGAAAAAGAAAAAGATCACGTTGAAGGATTTGCTCCGGAAGTAGCATGGGTAACACAGGGCGGACTTCAGCCCCTTACCGAGAAGATGTGCGTACGTCCCACTTCCGAGACTCTTTTCTGTGATTTCTATAAAAACGAAGTTCATTCCTACAGAGACCTTCCCAAGGTTTACAACCAGTGGTGCTCCGTAGTCAGATGGGAAAAAGAAACAAGACCTTTTTTAAGATCAAGAGAGTTCTTGTGGCAGGAAGGACATACGATCCATGCCACAGCTGAGGAAGCAGAAGAAAGAACGATCCAGATGCTCAACCTTTATGCGGATTTCTGTGAAGAAGTTCTTGCCATTCCCGTAGTTAAAGGACGTAAGACCGACAAAGAAAAGTTTGCCGGCGCGGAAGCTACTTATACCATAGAAGCACTTATGCACGACGGAAAAGCACTTCAGTCCGGAACAAGCCACAACTTCGGTGACGGCTTTGCGCGTGCTTTTGACATTCAGTTTACCGATAAAGACAATACATTAAAGTACGGACATCAGACTTCATGGGGAACCACCACCAGACTTATCGGTGCGATCATAATGGTTCACGGTGACGATTCGGGACTTAAACTTCCTCCCCTCGTTGCACCCACTCAGGTCATGATCGTTCCCATTCAGCAGAAGAAAGAAGGCGTTCTCGACAAGGCATACGCTATCCGCGACGAACTTAAGAAGGGCGGCTTCAGAGTAAAAGTTGAAGATTCCGACAAGAGTCCCGGATGGAAATTCTCCGAGTGCGAGATGCGCGGCGTTCCCCTTCGTATCGAGATCGGACCCAGAGATATTGAAGAAGGTAAGGCAATCCTGGTTCGTCGTGATACAGGCGAGAAGTTTGAGTGTGCCATCGATGCTTTGGAAGCAAAGATCAAAGAACTCATCCCCGCTATCCAGAAGGATATGCTTGAGGCTGCAAGAACGAGAAGAGATTCTCAGACTTATGTTGCAAAGAACTGGGATGAATTTAAGAACACTTTCGCCGAGCATACAGGATTTGTTAAAGCTATGTGGTGCGGAGATCGTGCCTGTGAAGACAAGATAAAAGAAGAACTCGCGGTAACGAGCCGTTGCATGCCTTTTAATCAGGAAACCCTCGCAGACACCTGCGTATGTTGCGGAAAGCCCGCAAAGAAGATGGTTTACTGGGGCAAGGCATATTAATAGTTTAGTATATCGGAGGATTCATTATGAACGTATTGGTAATAAACTGCGGCAGCTCGTCGCTTAAATATCAGTTTATCAATTCAGATACAGAGGAAGTACTAGCAAAAGGCTTATGTGAAAGGATCGGTATAGACGGAAGCCAGATCACATATCAGCCTAAAGACGGCGATAAGGAAGTAACGGTAACTCCCATGCCCGACCATACGGTAGCGGTTCAGCTTGTCATTGACATGCTCACCAACGATAAGACCGGTGTTGTTAAGTCACTTTCCGATATCGATGCCGTAGGACACAGAATAGTTCACGGCGGCGAGAAGTTTGCTTCGAGCGTGGTTATCAACGATGAAGTCGTTAAGGCGATCGAGGAGTGCAACGATCTTGCACCGTTACACAATCCCGCAAACCTTATCGGTATCAACGCCTGCAAGAAGCTTATGCCCAATGTTCCGATGGTAGCCGTGTTCGATACGGCATTTCATCAGACCATGCCTCCGAAGGCATACCTTTACGGCATCCCTTACGAATATTACGAGAAGTTTAAGGTTCGTCGTTACGGTTTCCACGGTACGAGCCACGACTATGTTTCAACAGAAGCCGCAAAGTTTCTCGGAAAAGACAGAAAAGACTTAAAGATAATCGTTTGTCATCTCGGTAACGGCGCATCCATAACCGCTGTGGACAAAGGAAGATCGGTCGATACATCAATGGGTCTTACGCCTCTTGACGGTCTTATCATGGGTACCAGATCGGGAAGCATCGATCCTGCGATTGTTACGTTCCTTGCCGGAAAGCTTCACACCGATGCCGACGAAGTTATTGAGATATTAAACAAGAAATCGGGTGTATACGGTCTTTCAAAAGTATCGAGCGATTTCAGAGATCTTGAGAAAGCATACAATGAAGGCAACGAGCTTGCCAAAGTAACACTTGAGACATATTCATATCACGTTGCAAAGTTCATCGGTTCATACGTGGCTGCAATGAACGGTGTCGATGTCATAGTTTACACCGCAGGTGTCGGCGAGAACACATCACTCGTTCGTAAGATGGTTTCGGAATACCTTACATATCTTGGCACAAACGTTGATCCCGAGAAGAACAAATTAAGAGGAGAGACGGTAGTTCTTTCCGATCCCGGCTCAAAGGTTGTTACCATGATAGTTCCCACCAACGAGGAACTTGCAATCTGTCGGGAGACTGTAAGATTGGTAAAATAATAATTTATGCAGATAAAAATACCCGAGAATGTCGAAAAAATAATAAACACTCTTGAGGCAGCGGGCTTTGAGGCGTATGCGGTCGGAGGATGCGTAAGAGACACACTGTTAAACCGTACTCCGAACGATTGGGATATCACCACGTCCGCGCATCCCGAGGATGTTAAGAAGCTTTTTAAAGTAACTTTCGATACGGGTATTGAACACGGAACGGTATCGGTACTTCTTGATAAAGTGGTATATGAAGTCACCACTTATCGTATTGACGGGGAGTACGATGATGCCAGGCATCCGAACAGTGTTCTTTTTACCGATTCTCTTAAAGAAGACCTCAGAAGACGGGACTTTACGATAAATGCCATGGCGTACAATCCGCGCACAGGGATCGTAGATCTTTACGGCGGACGCGAAGATATTGAGAACAGGATCGTGCGGTGTGGGGGAGATGCAAAAGAACGCTTTGACGAGGATGCGCTTCGTATTTTAAGAGCGGTCCGTTTCGCGGCCCAGCTTGGGTATACCATCGAAAAAGAAACAAAGAAGGCGATCACGGAGCTTGCGGTCAATCTTAAGAAGATAAGTGCGGAGAGGATCCGTGAAGAGTTTCTTAAGATGATAACGAGCGACAACCCCGGATATATAGTTGATGCTTATGAACTCGGTATTACCAAAGTTTTTCTTCCCGAGTTCGATCTTATGATGAGAACGCCTCAGAACAATCCTCACCATGCTTACACCGTCGGAGTTCATACGGTCAAGGTGATGGAAAACATAAAAGCCGATAAGGTATTAAGACTTGCGGCACTGCTTCACGACGTGGGCAAGCCTGCCACCAGAAAGACCGACGATAACGGGATCGATCATTTCTACGGTCATCCGAAGGTGGGTGTGGATATAAGCAAAGATATCTTTAACAGGCTTAAGTTTGATAATGAGACAAAAAGAAAAGTCTGCACTCTCGTGGGATGTCACGATTGGATCATAGAGTCGTCGGATATCCATATCCGTAAGGAGATCCACAGGATCGGAGAGGAAGCATTCCCCGACATATTTGAACTTAACCGTGCCGATATTTTGGGACAAGGCAAATATCGCATGGAAGAGAAGCTTGAATTGCTCGAAAGAGTAAGAAAAGCCTACGATGAGGTGATGGAAAGGAAAGAGTGCGTTTCACTTAAGACTCTTGCCGTCACCGGTGCCGATCTTATAAAGGCCGGATGCAAAGAAGGCCCCGAGATCGGAAAAAAGCTTGAGAGCCTTTTGGAAAAGGTGCTCGAGGATCCGTCGTTAAACACGAAGGAAAAATTGCTTGAATTGCTGTAAACTGTGAGGAACGGATGACAGGAAAAGGTATAAAAAGAGCGCTGTTTATAACGTTGATCTCTCTTTTACTTTCGGGATGCGATAATGCATCTCTGCCTCTTGCGTCCGTAACAGGCGACAGAGTTCCTTCAAAAGATTTTTCTTCTTACGTCTCGGGGGATTACGATTCCTTCGACACGGCAGTCATTGCCGCCATCGATACCTTAAGCGACGAGATCACTTTATATAACTACGATATCAACAAATTCTATACTCTTAATTTCGACGGCACTTCGACCTTTGCCGACAGATATAAGACACCGGTTTCTTTGTCCCAGTTGTCCGTAGGAGATCTTGTGGACGTCTGGTTTATGAAGGACAAGCGTCTTATTGCGGGAATGTGCGAAGCGTCGGAAACATTCACCGAGTCTGACATCACCGATTTCGAGATCAACACCTGGTCAAAGACATTAAAGATCAAAAGCGATACTTACCGCGTCTCAACAAAGACCTTTGTTTCTTCCGACGGTAAGAAGATTGACATCTCCGAACTCAGCCAAAGCGACAACATAACTATCCGCGGTATCGACAATACCGTGATGAGCATAACCGTGGACAACGGACACGGCTATATCATGCTGGAAGGAAACGACTATTTTGTGGGCGGATTTATGGAGATAGGAAGCAAGATCATCTACCAGATCGAGCCCAAGATGATGATCCTCGTTCCCGAAGGCGAATACAATGTAAGGATCACCAACCGCGGAACGGAAGTTAACAGGGAAATTACGGTAGAAAGAAACTCCGAGACGGTGATCGATCTTTCCGATGTGGAGATAGCGGAAGAGAAAGTTAAGTCTTTCACACTTGCCGTTTCTCCGGAGACCGCTACCGTGACGATAGACGGAAAAGCCATCGATTTAAGCTATCCCGTTCATTGCTCTTACGGTATGCATAAGCTCGTTGCCACATGCACGGGTTATAAAAAGCTCACAAGATACTTTAACGTTGATGAAAATACAAAGGAACTTAAGGTGACTTTGATCGCCATTCCAAAAGAAGAGTCTGTTTCCGGTAACGATACCACCGCCTCCGGAACTACAGGCACGTCGGCGAGCGATTCGACGAGCACCTCCACGTCCACAAGTACGAGTGCCTCCGACTCAACGGCGACTTCCACTTCAACAAGCACATCGACATCAACCTCGACATCGACGTCCGCAAGTGATTCAACAAGCACTTCCACAAGTACTTCGACGAGCACCTCCGCATCCGCAAGTACGAGTGCCTCCGATTCGACTTCGACATCAACATCGACTTCGACTTCAACGACCGCATCGACGCCTGACAATTCTTCTACAAACGAACAGTCTCAGAACGCCGAGGACAATCGTACTTACTATGTCACCATAGCCGCACCCGATGCTCCCGAGGTTTATTGGGACGGAAGTTACATGGGTTTGGCACCTCTGTCCATCAAGAAAACGGCCGGAACACACGTGATAACGCTGAGAAAACCCGGCTTCGAGACACGCTCTTTTACGGTCATGCTGGACGATGCCAAAGAAGATGTGAGCTACACATTCGATTCGATGGTTCAAACAGAATAAACGAATTATTAAAAATGCCGAAAAATAGGCATTTTTTGGACTTTTGCCTTGACATTTAGAACAAAAAAAGATATAACTATTTTAGACGTTTCCTAAAGGGGATTCGTAAATAATTTTTACTCATCATAGAGGAGGAAATTTATAATGAACAAGACAGAATTAGTTGCAGCTATCGCTGAAGAAGCAGGATTATCCAAGAAGGATGCTGAGAAGGCTGTTAAGGCTTTCACAGACGTAGTTACAAAGCAGTTAAAGAAGGGCCAGAAGGTTCAGTTAGTTGGCTTCGGTACTTTCGAAGTTACCAAGAGAGCTGCTAGAGAAGGCAGAAATCCTCAGACAGGCGCACCCATGAAGATTAAGGCTTCTAAGGCTCCTAAGTTCAGCGCAGGCAAGGCTTTAAAGGATGCAGTTAACAAATAAGTTTGACTGATATCAAAGGGAACCGGCGACGGTTCCCTTTTTTTGTTCCGATAATATATTTTTTTGGAGATTTAATATGAGACTGGACAAATTCTTAAAGATAGCACGTCTTATCAAAAGACGTACGGTTGCCAACGAGGCATGCGATAATGATCGTGTATATGTTAACGATAAGATCGCAAAGCCCTCCACTAAAGTCAAAGTGGGTGACATAATCACGATAGCATTCGGAAATAAAGAGCGAAAAGTAAGAGTTTTGGATATTAAAGAGACAGTAAAAAAAGAAGAAGCCGAAAGCCTCTACGAAGACCTATGACCTTCAAAACCCGACAAAACATGAGTGTTTTCGGAGAAAAGATGAAAGAAAAGTTAAAAATATCGACGAATGTGGTTGACGTAAGTAGTTTACAGATATACAATAAATTTATGTTAACATGTTAACATAATCGATATTCAGGAGAGGCACAATGAGAAGAAAACCGGCTATGAGGACAAATAAGCCCAGAAATCTTCTTAGTATCGCAACTGTTTCCGTGATAGTTGTGATGCTTGTGATCGTGCTGCACGTAGGTTCAGTCCGGCTTCTTGAAAAGAAAGCGGCCTACGATAAAAGAGAAGCTTATCTTCTTGAGGAGATCGCCAAAGAAGAGAGGCGGACCGAAGAGATCGAGGAATATAGAAAGTACACGCGTACAAAACAATATATCGAAGATCTGGCAAAAGAAAGACTCGGACTTGTTTACAAAGACGAGATAATATTTGAAGCAGACAATTAGAACACCTTTCGTTGAATAAAAACGGAAGGTGTTTTATCATATGTAATATGACGGATCCATTCATTAACAAGATAAGTGAATACATTGTAAAAGAGGAGCTACTTAAACAAAACGACAAGGTTGTGCTCGGTGTCTCCGGGGGAGCCGATTCGGTAGCTCTTCTTTTCGTGCTTAATACACTTAAGGAGCAATATAACTTAAGCCTTCTTGTGGTGAGCGTGGACCACGGCTTAAGAAAAGAAGCAAAGGAAGAATGCGATTACGTAAAAAGCCTTTGTGATAAAATGAATGTTCCCTTTGTGCTTAAATCCTTTGACGTGGAAAAACTGGCCAAAGAAAAGGGAAAAGGCACCGAAGAGACCGGAAGAAGGGTAAGATACGATTCCTTTACAGAAGCTGCTTTATCTATGGGGGAGGGTACCAAGATCGCAGTTGCCCACAACATGAACGATCTCTGCGAGACGATGCTCTTTCATCTTTTCAGAGGTACCGGTCCGAAGGGGCTTTGCTCCATACTTCCCAAGCGGGACAATATAATAAGGCCCTTGCTTTGCGTCGAAAGAAAAGAGATCGAAGAATGGCTTCATAAAAGCGATATCAAATACTATACGGATCAAACGAATCTCACCGACGATTATACCCGCAACATGATAAGACACAACATCATTGATTATGCGGTAAACAATATAAATTCAGGTGCGGTAAGTCATATGGCAAACACCGCGATGATGCTAAGGGATCTTACGGATTTTGTAGATATAAAGACAGAAGATCTTTACAAAAAGGCCTGCACAAAAGAAAAGGGAGAGATAATCGTTGACACCGCATTATTGGAAAAAGAAAGCTCTTTCGTAGTGCGTTCTTTGTACAAAAGGTGCATTGATCTTACCGTTCCTTCCAACAGAGATATCACGATAAAGCACTTTGAGGCGATCGAAAAACTGACCTTGGGAAGCGAATCAAAAGAACTTGATCTTCCTTACGGCATACACGTTTTGTATGAGGCAGGAAAACTTAAGTTTAAACGATCCGTTTTTGAAGAGTCCGAGTTTGAACCCGTTGTTTTCAAAGAAGATGCAGGGATCGTAAAAACAGAATTCGGAATGACCGTAAAGTGGCATGTTGAAGACAGAACGAAGGATTTTTGCGTGTTCAAAAATGAGTATACGAAATGCTTCGATTATGATAAAATACTTAATCGTCCGATACTTAGGACAATTAAGGAAGGGGACCGTATCACAGTCAACGCAGGACTTCAGACAAAAAAGCTTTCCGATTATTTTATAGACGAAAAGATCCCCTGTTCACAAAGGAAGAAAACACTGCTTATAGCCGACAACGAAAACATAGTGTGGGTTATAGGACACAGGATCGGAGAGTTCGCCAAAATAACGGACGATACAAAGAAGATACTGTATGTGGAAGTGATAAAGGAGGATATCCATGGATAAGCATCACGTTGAGGTTTTGATATCTGAGGAAGACGTAAACAAGCGCATAAGAGAGATCGGAGAAGCAATCTCCAAAGATTATGCCGGCAAGTCGGTTCATCTTGTATGTGTATTAAAAGGCGGAAGCTTCTTTATGTGTGAGCTTGCAAAAAGAATAGATATCAACGTTTCTCTTGATTTTATGTCGGTTTCAAGCTACGGTGCCGGAACCAAGTCAAGCGGAGTCGTTCGTATCGTAAAGGATCTTGATGAGCCCCTGGAAGGAAAGGACGTTATCGTAGTCGAAGACATTATCGATTCGGGAAGAACGCTTTCCTATCTTATGGCACTTTTAAAAGACAGACATCCCGCAAGCCTTAAACTTTGTACTCTTCTCGACAAGCCTGACAGACGTGTCGTAGACGTGGATGTTGATTATACCGGATTTAAGGTTCCGGATGTTTTCGTAGTCGGATACGGTCTCGATTACGATCAGGTATACAGAAACCTTCCTTATATAGGAAAGGTTGTGTTCGATCCCGAATAAAGATTAAAGGAGCAATGTTTTGAACAAGAAAAATCAAGGATACAGGGTTTATTTTGTATTGATGCTCTTCCTTTTGGGTTTTGCCATCATACTGTCATTTTTGCAAAAGCAAAAGACGTACTATACAAAAGACCAGTTATTTAACGACATTGACGCAGGCAGCGTAAGTGAGATACTTATTGAGCCCAATGCCGAGAACGGTACCGGCGCGTTAAAGGTTACTTTCGCAAGCGGTGCAGAAAAAGAGTTATACGTTACCGACGTAACGGAGATAGAGAACTTACTCGAGGAGAAGGACATCCCTGTTTATATCGGTGACATTCCGAGAGAAAACTGGTTTTTAAGCTATGTTCTCCCTGTTTTGGTGATCCTTATCATAGGAGTGTTCCTGTTTGTGATGTTCACATCCCAATCTTCGGGCGGTTCCCAGAGTTCCAAGATGATGAACTTCGGAAAATCCCGTGCAAGGATGTTTACCGGAAGCGAGAACAAGGTCACATTAAAAGACGTCGCAGGTCTTAAAGAAGAAAAAGAAGAACTGGACGAGATAGTCGAATTCCTTAAAAATCCCATGAAGTTTGTTCAGGTCGGAGCAAGAATACCCAAGGGTGTTTTGCTTGAGGGACCTCCCGGAACAGGTAAGACGCTTCTTGCGAAGGCTATCGCGGGAGAAGCAAACGTTCCTTTCTTCAGCATCTCCGGTTCTGACTTTGTTGAAATGTTTGTAGGTGTCGGTGCATCGAGAGTAAGAGACCTTTTCCTTGATGCCAAGAAGAATGCACCTTGTATCGTGTTCATAGACGAGATCGATGCCGTTGCCAGAAGAAGAGGTACCGGTATGGGCGGTGGCCACGACGAACGTGAGCAGACTCTCAATCAGTTGCTCGTTGAGATGGACGGTTTTGCCGAGAATTCGGGCATCATAGTTTTGGCGGCAACAAACCGCGTGGATATTCTCGATCCCGCCATTCTTCGTCCCGGCCGTTTCGACCGTAAAGTGGCGATCGGTGTTCCGGATATCGGAGGCCGCGAGGAGATTCTTGCCGTACATGCAAAGAACAAGCCTCTGGGTGATGACGTTAATCTTAAAGACATCGCACAGACCACAGCAGGATTTACCGGTGCGGATCTTGAAAACCTCTTAAACGAGGCAGCCATCGTTGCCGCAAAAGAGGACAGAAAGTATCTTGTACAGGAAGATATCAAGAAGTCGTTCATTAAAGTGGGAATAGGTACGGAGAAGAAAAGCCGTATCATTTCCGACAAAGAAAAGAAGATTACCGCTTACCACGAAGCCGGACATGCGATTCTTTTCCATGTGCTTCCCGAAGTGGGCCCCGTTTATACGGTATCCATCATTCCCACGGGACTCGGAGCTGCAGGTTATACCATGCCTCTTCCCGAAAAGGATGAGATGTTCCATACAAAGACCGAGATGCTTGAGGAGATCATGGTATCCCTGGGCGGACGTATCGCAGAAGACATTATATTCGGTGATATCACTACCGGAGCTTCCAGCGATATCAAGAAAGCTACCAAGATGGCCAGAAGAATGGTTACCCGATACGGTATGAGCAAGAACATCGGCGTTATCTGTTACGAAGACGATGACGACGAAGTATTCATCGGTCGCGACCTTGCCCATGCAAAGAGTCATTCCGAAGAAGTTGCTTCCGAGATCGACAAAGAAGTTAAAGCCATCGTGGATGAATGTTACGAAAAGGCTGAGAATATCATAAAAGAGAACATCGGTGTCCTTCATTCCTGCGCAGAACTCCTGTTGCAGAAAGAAAAGATCACGCGAGAAGAATTCGAAGCACTTTTTGCTTAAGCAAAAAGATGCTCCGCAAGGATGCGCACTCGCGCGTGCTGAAAATGTTGCTTGCAGCAACCGCGCTCGGCGCGAGCGTATTGCAAGCAATACGCTTTGTGCAATTTTTACAAAAAATACATCTGACTTTTGTGAATTTTGTGAATGGTGAGCATTTACCCTAAAAAGGTCGGATGCTATTATACTACTTGTAACCCCCCAATACATTATATAGTTTTTTGCTATACCCCATAAGAAGAAATACCTTCTCAAAAGAAAAAGCGACACGCGAGTGTCGTTTTTCTTTTTTTATCCCATCATTTGTAACTGTCTTTAATTCTTATACTACATGTGGTAGAATATATGTCGATCAATCACATGTAGGTGTGTCATGGACTTTTTAGACGGCAAAAAAACCGAAACCGAAAGAAAGTATTTATCGGAAATGAGACCTGTTTTTTTGAAAAAGGCCTTGTTTTCTGATACTACGGCCAATTTTGTCGATCCGCCGGAACCCAATCCTTACGGACAGGTTACCATCAAATTTCGTACAGCCAAGAACAATGTAGATACTGTAGATCTTGTTTCCGGACAGGAAAAGTATCCCATGCACAGAGGAGAATCGGACAAATCCTTTGATTACTATGAGTGCACGGTAACTTTGGAGCATACGATGTTCGAGTATTATTTCGAAGTACATGCCGGAAAAATAGTATGCACCTACGATTCATTCGGCGTATCCAAAGATAAAGTTCCCTGCCATCCTTTTAAACTCATACCGGGATTTCATACTCCGGAATGGGCTAAGGGTGCTGTCATATATCAGATATACGTTGAACGTTTCTGTAACGGCGATTACTCAAACGATGTGGAAGACAGAGAGTATTTCTACGTCGGCGGTCCCGTTCAGAAGGTCGATGACTGGTTCAAAATTCCCAACGTCGACGGAACAAAAGAATTTTACGGCGGAGATCTTAAAGGTGTTATTGATAAGCTGGGATATCTTAAAGATCTCGGCATAGATTGTATATATTTCAATCCCCTGTTTGTTTCTCCTTCGAACCACAAATACGACAGTCAGGACTATGAGCACATAGATCCTCATTTCGGCGTGATCGTAAAAGACGGCGGAGAATGCCTTGATTTCGGAGAAAGCGACAACAGAAAAGCAACCAAGTATCAGACCCGCGTCTGCTCCAAGGAAAACCTTGAAGCTTCCGACGCATTGTTCTGCGAGCTTGTAAACAAAGCTCACGAACTGGGCATAAAGGTAATTCTGGACGGCGTGTTCAACCACTGCGGATCTTTCAACAAGTGGCTTGACAGAGAAAGAATATACGAAAATGCGGAAGGCTTCGAGAAGGGCGCTTACGTTGACGAGAACAGCCCTTACAGAAGCTTCTTCGACTTCAGATCCAACAATTGGCCCTACAATTCGGATTATGACGGCTGGTGGGGATTTGACACACTTCCGAAGCTAAATTACGAAGCTTCGCACGAACTTTATGACAAGATCATGGATATCGCCGCAAAGTGGATATCACAACCTTTCGGCGTGGACGGATGGCGTCTCGATGTGGCTGCGGACATCGGACATTCACCTGAGTTCAACCATGAATTCTTTAAACGCTTAAGAAGAACGGTTAAGGATATCAATTCCGAGGCCCTTATTTTGGCGGAGCACTACGGCGATCCCGGAAGCTGGCTTGGCGGCGACGAATGGGATTCGGTAATGAACTACGACGGCTTCATGGAGCCTGTTACGTGGTTCCTTACAGGTATGCAAAAACACAGCGACGATTTCAGACCCGACATGGTAGGAAATACTGACGCTTTTTGGAGCGCTATGATGTATGCGGGATACAAGTTCACCAACTCATCCCTCCAGGTAGCCATGAATCAGCTCTCCAACCACGATCATTCCAGATTTTTGACACGTACAAATCAGGTTGTGGGTCGAAGCGGAAGTGTGGGTGCATACAGGGCCGATGAAGGCATCAACAAAGCGGTCATGCGTCAGGCCGTAGCCATTCAGATGACCTGGACGGGCGCTCCCACCATCTATTACGGTGACGAGGCGGGACTTACCGGTTTTACCGATCCCGATAACAGAAGAACGTACCCTTGGGGACGTGAAGACCACGAACTCATTTCTTTCCACAAAGAAATGATCCGTATTCATAAAGAAACGGATGAATTGATCTCGGGATCGATAAAGAGACTTTCAACGGACCCCTTTATCATCGCATTCGGCAGATTCACCCGCGAAAATGCCACTGTTACCATTGTAAACAGAGACAGCGTAGACAGAGAGATAACGATATTCTTATATGATATGATAGCTCCGACGGATACAAGCTACGAAAAGATAATGTATTCGGATGCAAACGGATTTGATGCGACCGTCGTAGAGCTTAAATTTGACAGTCCGAAAGTTACGCTTTCTCTTCCTCCCTTATCGACGTATATTTTCCGTTCGGTAAGATAACAGACAGGAAAAGAATATGCTTTATCAGATTCATAACGGCACCGTAATGTTCGCTGCCGATACAATATTAAAAGATATCAATTTCGAAATAAAAAATTCTAACGAAAAGATTGCCATAGTCGGCAGAAACGGCTGCGGCAAGACTACTCTTCTAAGACTGATTTCCGGCGAGATTGAAATTACAAAAAGAGATTCCGACGAGGACATGTTTGTTGCAAAGACGGGAAATCCCGTCATCGGTTATTTGAAACAGATGACGTTTAAAGACGATTCCGTCACCCTCGAAGAGGAAGTAAAAAAAGTATTTGCTCCGATACTGGAGATGAAGGTTTCTTTGGACTCAATGGTAAAGCGCATGGAGTCCGGGGAAGGTGAGGCCCTTGCCGATAAATACACCGCTTTGGAGGAACGCTTTAAATATCTTGGAGGATACTATTACGAAAAGGAATACGAGATAGTATTAAAGAAATTCGGTTTTACCGATGAGGACAAGAAAAAGCGATTATCCGAGTTTTCGGGCGGACAGCGCACCAAGATAGCATTTGTGAAGCTTTTGCTTGAAAAGCCCGATATACTTCTTCTGGACGAACCTACCAACCACTTGGACATTGAGACTGTTGAGTGGCTTGAAGGATATTTGAAAGATTATCCAAGGGCGATAGTCATAGTATCTCACGATCGAATGTTTCTGGATCGCATCGTAGAGACTGTCTACGAGATCGAAAGAGGAAAGATCACCAGATATCCGGGCAATTATTCAAAATTTGTTGAGACAAAGAAACTTAACTACGAGAAGCAGTTAAAAGATTATGAAGCTCAGCAAAAAGAAATCGCTCGACTCAACACGATAGTG
>JAEEGJ010015172.1_pt1 | contig 18050 bp, 14 predicted proteins | sample 8958761 | NCBI WGS metagenome assembly JAEEGJ01 (sample SAMN16246546, study PRJNA631951) | gut metagenome | biome: gut microbiome; feature: rumen; material: RS-attached | host: Bos | place: Iran: Karaj | collected 2018-10
CCCAGGGTCTCCGGCTTTCCGTCACAAACGGAAAGCATGTTGACTCCGAAGGTATCCTCCAGTCTGGTCTTCTTATATAGAAGGTTTAGGAAATATTCCAGGTCCGCTCCCTTCTTAAGCTCGATGACAATGCGGATCCCCTCCTTGGAAGACTGGTTGGAGATATCCACGATATCCTGGGTCTTCTTGGACTCGGAAAGCGCTGCCACTTCCTGAAGGAACTTGCCTATTCCCGCGCCGACCATTGTATATGGGATCTCGGTTATGACAACATTCTGATGTCCGTTTTTGAGCTTTTCTACATTGGCAACGCCTCTGATCCTTATCTTGCCGTTACCGGTCTCATATATATCCTTGAGGTCATCCTTATTGATGATGATGCCGCCTGTAGGAAAATCCGGTCCCTTGATATATCTCATGAGTTCTCTGGTGGAGATCTCTTCATTCATGATAAATGCCTTCATGGCATCAATGGTCTCACCAAAGTTATGAGGGGGGATATTGGTAGCCATACCTACGGCTATACCCTCGGATCCGTTTATGAGAAGGTTGGGGATCCTGCAGGGAAGAACCTCGGGCTCGCGCTCCGTCTCATCGAAGTTAGGCACGAAATCAACTGTATCCTTGTCCAGATCGTCAAGGAGGGCAAGCTGGGTGATCTTCTTAAGTCTTGCCTCCGTATAACGCATCGCAGCTGCACCGTCGCCTTCGATGGTTCCGAAGTTACCGTGTCCGTCTACAAGGGGAAGTCCCTTTTTGAAATCCTGGCTCATTACGACAAGAGCTTCATATATCGAAGAATCACCGTGGGGGTGATATTTACCCATTGTATCTCCGACGATACGGGCGCTCTTTCTGTAAGGCTTATCATATGTGATACCGAGTTCCCTCATATCGTACAGGGTTCTTCTCTGAACGGGCTTGAGACCGTCCCTGACATCGGGAAGTGCACGTGATACGATAACGCTCATCGCATAGTCAACATATGACTTCTGCATCTCCTCGGAATATTCTGTTTTGATTATCTTCTCTTCTATCTTAGCCATAGATCAGACCTTCCAAAATATCAAACATCAAGATTGGCATCGTTAGCATGCTCATAGATAAATGTCTTACGGGGCGGGACATCCGTTCCCATGAGCAGTTCCGTTGTCTCTGATGCCATTCTTGCATCTTCGATCTCTACCTGCTTGAGTCTTCTGGCCTTGGGATCCAGTGTTGTCTCCCAGAGCTGGGCTGCATCCATTTCGCCGAGACCCTTGTATCTCTGAAGGGTGAAAGGTCCTTTGTGGTTCTTCCTGTATTTTTCAAGTGCCTTGTCATCATACAGGTATTCCTCTTCGCCCTTTGAAGGAAGAGCCTTATAGAGCGGAGGCATTGCAATATATACATGACCTTCGAAGATCAGTTCAGGCATGAATCTGTAGAAAAGAGTAAGGAGCAGCGTGGAGATATGTGCTCCGTCCACATCCGCATCGGCCATGATTATTATCTTGTCATAGCGCAGCTTCTTAATATCAAAATCGTTGCCGTATCCTTCCGAAAAACCGCATCCGAATGCATTGATCATTGTCTTGATCTCCGCATTTTCAAGGATCTTATTGATGGAGGCCTTCTCTACGTTGAGTATCTTACCTCTTATGGGAAGGATCGCCTGATACATACGGTCCCTTGCCATCTTGGCAGAACCGCCTGCGGAATCTCCCTCTACGATGAAGATCTCACATTTGTCGGCTTCTTTGGATACACAATTGGCCAGCTTTCCGTTTGAATCAAAGGAAAATTTCTGCTTTGTAAGGAGATTGGTCTTGGCCTTTTCCTCTGCCTTTCTGATCTTGGCAGCCTTGTCGGCACATTCTATGACAGCCTTCAGTACATCAAGGTGCCTGTCAAAATACCTTACCACCTCATCGCCTGTAACCTTTGCCACAGCCTTGGATGCATCCTGGTTATCAAGCTTGGTCTTGGTCTGTCCTTCAAAAGTAGGTGCAGGATGCTTGATGCTTATAACGGCAGTCATTCCGTTTCTGACTTCAGTTCCGGAGAAATTGACATCCTTATCCTTCAGGTTGCCCAGCTGCCTTGCATAGGAGTTGATAACAGTGGTGAATTGGGTCTTAAAGCCGGTAAGATGTGTTCCGCCTTCGGAATTGTAGATATTATTACAGAAGCCCAGCACGTTCTCATGGAATTCATTAACGTACTGGAACGCAATCTCAACCTGTATACCATCGGATTCGCCGGATATTGATACTATCTCGGTCACCGGATCCTTGAGCTTGTTGAGATCCTTGAGAAAGCCCACTATTCCTTCCGGCTCATGGAAGGTTATGGTCTCGGGTTCGGAACCTCTGACATCCTTATACTCTATCGTAAGGCCGGGATTGAGATATGCCGTCTCATGAAGACGGCTCTTGACTTCATCCTCCTTGAACCTGGTCCTGTCAAAGATAGTGTCATCGGGAAGAAAGTTGATGGTGGTGCCGTGATCCCTGGTCTTGCCCTGGGAGGGGAGAAGTCCGTCCACAAGCTCCACAACAGGCTCACCCTTCTGATAGCTGTCCTTATATATATTGCCCTCTCTCTTGATGGTGATATCAAATCTTGAGGAAAGAGCATTAACAACGGAGGAGCCTACGCCGTGGAGACCTCCGCTGGTCTTATATGCATTGTTGTCGAACTTTCCTCCGGCATGAAGGGTGGTAAGCACAAGTCTCTCCGCCGATATGCCCTTTTCGTGACGGCCTACGGGGATACCTCTTCCGTTATCGGATACGGTACATGATCCGTCCTTCTCCAGCGTAACCTTTATGGTGTCGCAGAAGCCTGCAAGATGCTCGTCAACTGAGTTATCGACGATCTCATATATAAGATGATTAAGTCCCTTGGTGGATACGGAACCTATATACATTCCGGGACGTACCCTTACCGCTTCGAGACCTTCCAGTACTGTTATACTGCGCTCATCATAATTGTCTTTCTTTGGTGCCATAAAAACTCCTTATGATCTGTTTCATGCAGGAAATATCGGGGCTTGGAGCAAATACCCCGAACAATCGTTTGCAACTTCTAAATTCTATCATATATCAATCACGATGACAACAAAAAATCCACTACATTTAGTGGATTTTAAGCTTATTCCTGTATTGATATACAAAATCTGATAACTTGTGTTTTTAAAAACTCTTACCGGATATGCCGGCCATCAGATCTTTTTGGATACAGCCACGGCAAGAGCGCCGGGACCGATATGACAGGCAATGGAAAGAGAAAGGGGGCGCATGCAGATCTCGTAACCCGGAAATGCTGCACTTAGCTCTTCCTTAAACTTCTCAGCCTCCTCAAGATCGTATGTATATGCCATTTCAAGGTGAACATTATGGAAATTCTCAGTACATCCGAATCTGGTCTCCATATCCTTCCTGATGGCGCTTATCATTATCTCCTTGCCGCCCTGAAGGGTTCTGGTCTTGGCAAATGAATCGAGCTTTTCACCCTGGATCTGAAGCACGGGCTTGATGCGGAGGATGGTTCCTATGGCTGCGGCAGCCGGCGTAAGTCTTCCGCCCTTCTTGAGGTATTCGAGAGTATTTATCATTATATAGATACTGCTTTCGAACTTGACTCTTTCAAGCTCATCCTTGATCTGACGTGCATTCATGCCTCTGCCTGCAAGTTCCAGGGCATCAAGGCAGGACTGTCTCAGGGTCACGGAGATCCTCTGATTATCAACCACCTGAACTTTGTCGTCATAGTGCTGGGCAAGAAGATAGGCAGAGCCTGTTGAACCGGAAAGCCCGCTGGACATGGGGATATGTACGATCTCATCGTATTCCTGAAGAAGTTCATCCCACAATTTCATGACCGAATCGGGTGAGGGCTGGCTTGTATGGATCTCATCTCCTCCTTTAAGCCTCTCATAGAACTCTTCATGAGTAAGCGTTACACCGTCGAGATACTCCTTTCCTCCGATGAAGAACGGCATCGGGAGCATATGGATTCCCAGTTCCTTTGCTTCTTCCATGCTCATGGAGCTGTTAGAATCTGTTACAACAGCGATCTTTAATGACATTTAATTCCCCTCCAAAATCATATAGTTCTGAAATCGAGATTGTTACGGCCGAAATACTCGGTCTCCTCTTTTATCAGTTTATTTTTCTCTTCTTTGAGATGCCTGTCAGTCTTAAGTATCATGTCTGCGAATTCGGATGCACCCGTCAGAAGATCCGCGTCCGCAAAAACATCAGCTACCCTGAAGGCAAAATCACCGCTCTGTCTTACACCGAACAGTTCTCCGGGTCCCCTTGTCTTAAGGTCATAGGATGCTATCTCAAATCCGTCGCAGGTCTTAGCAAGTATATCGAGTCTTTCCCTGATTCTGTCATTATCCTTACCGGTCATAAAGATGGCATATCCCTGCTTGTCACCTCTGCCAACTCTTCCTCTGAGCTGATGAAGCTGGGAAAGTCCGAATCTTTCGGAATTCTCAACCATCATGACGGTGGCGTTCGGTACATTTATGCCTACTTCGATAACCGTTGTTGATATGAGGATATCGATATTGCCTGCGGCATATTCCGATAAGATGTTATCCTTATCGGCGGGCTTCATCTTTCCGTGAAGATAGGTGATCCTGTATCTGTCTCCCAGTTCTTCCTTAAGCTTTTCGCTGTAGCTTACAACATTCTGGAGTTCGGGATCCGCATCTTCATCATCAGGTTCATCCACCATGGGGCAGATTATATATATCTGATGCCCATTTGAGATCTCATCCCTGATGAACTTATATGCAGAGGGCCTGTAGCTTTCACCAACAACACAGCTTTTGATGGGACTTCTTCCCTCAGGCATTTCCTTTATGGTTGATACGCTCAGATCGCCGTAGAGGACTATCGCCAGGGTTCTCGGAATGGGAGTTGCACTCATTACCAGAATGTGGGGACCGATGCCCTTGCCTGCCAGCGTCTCCCGCTGTCTTACTCCGAACCTGTGCTGTTCATCGGTTACCACCAATCCGAGGTTTTTGTATATCACCTTATCCTGGATAAGGGCGTGGGTTCCGATAACAAGATTGATCTCACCTGATGATAACCCATCGTATATCTTTCTCTTTGCCGCTGCACCCAGTGAACCGGTGAGCAGTGCAGGCTTAAAGGGAAGGCCGTACTTCCTTACAAGGTCACTGACAGTCTTAAAATGCTGGGCCGCAAGTACTTCGGTTGGAGCCATAAGCGCACCCTGATACCTGTTGGAGACAGCGTTGAGAAGACCTATAAGAGCCACAATGGTCTTGCCGCTTCCAACATCTCCCTGGACCAGTCTGTTCATGACGGAAGGCCCTGTCATATCGCTGATCATGTCCTTTACAGCTTTGGACTGTCCCCTGGTAAGCTTATAGGGAAGCTTTTCAATGAACCTGGTAACCTCGGCAGATTCGATCATGGGACATGTATTAGGCGAATCGGTGAGAAGCTCTTTATTTTTCCGCAGGTACATGATGAAGAAGAAAAGCTCATCAAATGCGAGTCTTCTTCTTCCGAGCCCTGCTTCCTGCTCGCTTTCGGGATTATGTATATATCTGTAAGCCGAGCTGCTTTCGGGAAGAGAATATCTGTTTCTTATCTCTTCGGGCAGGTAATCTTCGGAAAAGCAGGCCTTGGAAAGCGCAGAGCTTACTGCCTTTACTATCTGTGAATTCTTTAGTCCCTTTGTCAGGGGGTAAATGCTTTGAAAACGGCCTGAAAGATCGGTATATTCGTCATATGCATACTTTCTTGGCTGGACAAGAGTAAATTCCCGTCCGGCAGCCTTTACCCTGCCTCTGAAGACGTAATACCCGCCGTTTCTTACAGCCTTTGCCATAAAGGGCATATTGAAATATTTGATGGTCATCTTACCGGAATCATCACTGATCTCGATAGGAAGTATCGTCATATTGTTTTTGACGCGCCTGATATTTCCTACGCTGTCGACCCTTGCTCTTACGGCTGCGATCTCTCCGTCTTTAAGTTCGGATATCTTCTTCAGCCCGCCGAATACCAGATAAGTTCTGGGAAAATGCCTCAAGAGGTCTTCTAAGGAACGTATTCCCATACTATTAAAATATCCGGCAGTCTTCGGACCTACACCTTTAAGCTCCTCTATTGGGGTATTACCGTTTATCAGCATTTTTCATTATTCCCAAAATAAAAGAAGGTTCATATTGAACCTTCTTCAGAATTATAAAAGCCTCTATATAGAATAACAAACCACCTATTAAAACATTTGATATCTCAACACTTATTTCTAAAAAACAGATGTGCCGGGTATATCCGGCACATCCCATGAAATCTTTATTCTACTGAAGTAATGTAGTAATAGACAGGCTGTCCTCCCCTCTGAATATCAACATCAAGTCCGGGGAAGCGCTCTGCGATCTTGTCCTTGAGAGCACCTGCATCTCCGTCGGAAACATCAGCTCCGTAATAAAGGCTGATAAGCTCTGATGAATCATCTACCATCGCAGTGATCATCTCTATGACTACCTGATCCATATTAGTTCCGACCGAAAGGATCTTCTTGTCTCCGATACCCATGAAATCACCCTTGCGGATATCATGATCGTCGATATTGGTATCTCTTACGGCATATGTTATCTCACCGGTTTTGACTGTTCCGATGGCTTCGATCATGGTCTGCTCATTCTCGTCAGCGGATGAACCATCGCTGAAGTTGATCGCTGCCGTGATCCCCTGGGGTATGGTCTTGGTGGGTATTACGAGGACCGTCTTTTCTGTGGTAAGATCTCTTGCCTGATTTGCAGCCATTATTATGTTCTTATTATTGGGAAGAACAAATACGGTCTTAGCGTTAACTTTCTCAATGGCATCGAGGATGTCGGCGGTCGAAGGGTTCATTGTCTGTCCGCCCTCGATAACATGATCAACGCCCAGGCTCCTGAATATATCGGCAAGTCCGTCACCTGCGCTTACAGCAACAAATCCGAACTCCGAAGGATCACCCTTGGGCTCCTCGGGAGCAGGTGCGGATGCGGACTGATCTGCAGTCTTATTCTGAACCCTGCATGTGATCTTGACATCGGAAAGGATACCGAACTTGAGAGCTTTCTGAACAACGAGACCGGGATCGTCGGTATTCATCTCAAGGTATACTTCGTTATCATCAGCCTTAAATGCGATAAGCTCTCCTATTGATGCAAGATAGGATTTTACATCCGACTCAAGCTGTCTGTTTACGGGCTTTGAGATGCTCGTCTTCATCTGTGTATGATAGATATTCTTCTGAATATCCGCAGCCTTGCCGGGTCTTGAATCATCGGGCTTTGCGATGGGATCGTCGGAAATGGTAAGGTCGATCTCCTTGCCCTGGAACATATCGAGAGCACCCTGGATGACCTTCATAAGTCCCGCACCGCCGGAATCAACAACACCTGCCTGCTTCAGTACGGGAAGAAGCTCAGGAGTCTGTGCGAGTACAGCATTTCCGTGTTCGTAAAGAGCGGGGATGATGGTTTCAAAGTCATCTGCTCCGTCTTCAATAAGCTCTGCAGCCTTCTCTCCCATTCCTCTTGCAACAGTGAGAATGGTTCCCTCTGTGGGCTTCATAACTGCCTTATATGCAGTCTCGACAGCTTTTGTACAAGCAGCCCCGAAAAGAGGGACTGTTATAACCTGCTCATCCCTTACAGCCTTGGTAAATCCTCTTAAGAGCTGTGAAAGGATAACGCCGGAATTACCTCTTGCGCCTCTGAGCGAACCTCCGGACATTGCCTTGCAAAGTGACTTCATATCAGGATCTTCGCCAAGATCCCTTACTTCCTTGGCTGCCGATACGATAGTCATCGTCATGTTCGTGCCGGTGTCTCCGTCGGGAACGGGGAACACGTTCAGTTCGTTTATTTCTTCCTTACTATTGTCAAGATATTTGGCTCCCGCTAGAAACATTTTGGCGAAGAGCTTTACATCTATCTCCTTAACTGCCACTTAAAGATCCTCCTTAGTCGATCACTCTGACGCCTTCAACAAATATGTTGATCTTCTCTACGTCGAGTCCTGTGAATTCTTCAACCTTATATTTTACGCTCTCTATAAGATTATCCGATACGGTCATGATACTGACGCCATAAGCGACGATAACATGGAAATCAAGGATTAACTTGTGATCGGACGAGAGTTTAACACCTATTCCGCGAGAAAGGTTTTCAGTACGCAGTATCTTGGCAATACCGTCACGCATGCTTATTCCTGCCATTCCCACAATGCCAATGCATTCAATGGCTACGCTTCCGGCATACTGAGCAATAACATCATTGTCTACAACAATGTTACCCATATGTGTATTCATGGAAGAGCTCTTCATATAAATCCCTCCTTTGTGAAAGTAGTGTATCCGTAACATACCTTAAGGGTTCACAGGCATTTACGCGGGCACACGCAATAGATTATATCATAAATTTATTTTATGTTGAAAAATAATATAAAAAATATTTCTTGCATTATGTAAATGCCGTTGATATTATACATATGTTGCGTCTTTAAGTAGATCTGATAAATAAGACAATTACGCCGGGAGGTGAGAATATGGCAAAGTGTGATGTATGCGGCAAGGGAATCCATTTCGGAAACAATGTGAGTCACTCTCACAGAAGATCCAATGCGATTTGGAAGTCCAATGTGCTCAGCGTTAAGTGCAAGGTTGACGGACAGGCTAAGAGAATGCATGTCTGCTCAAGATGCCTTCGCAGCGGTGCCGTTGAGCGCGCTTGATCGGTTTTGAATATTTTAAAGGACAGGTTATGACCTGTCCTTTTTTATTTCACTTTTTCATCTGATTATAATATCTGTTGATCGCACTGCTGAGTCTCGCATCTCCTCCCGGATTATCGGGATGGAATATCTTGACCAGATCCTTATATCTCTTCCTGAGCATGCCGGGACTTGTTATATCGGAAAAAAGGACACAGGCGATGGCGTCAAAATCCGATTCCGACAGATCCGAAAGGTCCGGCGCATTGAAATCGGACATACCAAGCCTTCTGCCGGATTCAAATTCTTCCTTCTCTCTTTCGAACTTGCGTCTGTCCTCTTCGAGAGCCCTGAAACCATCCTTCAGAATATCCATCTTTTTATCGAAAAAAAGATTCTCCTGCCGAAGTCTCTGTCTTTCCTGTGTGGTACGGCGGTTAAGCTCGTTAAGCTCGTCCCTCAGACTTACGCGGTCCTTCATAAAGGAATCCTGAAGCTTCTTAAGTTCCTCCTTTTCGGAAGCAAGCTTCTGCTTTTCGGAATCAAGTCGCAGGTTTTCCTGAAAAAGAAATAATTTGAGTTTTTTTAACTCATCCTCATTTTCATTTTGAATGATATCTTCCCAGTCGATCATCATGACTCCCCGGAATACATTGCACAGGCATCATTCTTCATCAGGAAATGCAGCATCTCTTATCTCATCGTCATCGGGTCCGCCCTTCTTATCCTTGGATATTCGATGGATAACCTCGGGAACCATATCCATTATCTTGGTGATGGAATCCTGATTCTTCACGGAAAGAAGTCTTGTGGTCCCGTCCTTGATAACGATTATGGCATTGGGAGAGATCTTGCCTCCCATACCGCCGCCGGATGAATTCTTGGTGAAGTTTCTCTTCTCGTTGCCGCCTGCAGCCGCAAGACCAAACGAAACATCCACAAGGGGAATGATGGTGATATCGCCTACCACAACCGGATTGCCGACCACGGTCTTTGATGACAGGATCGTATCCATGCCCTTCAGCAGTGAATCAACAACTTCTTTCTTATTTTCGATCTCGGACATGAGTAATACCTCCGGAATTGATTGTTATGCAGCTTTGCCACTCTCCATATCGGGTGTGCTGTCTTTCTTTTTCAGATGTCTCCTGACGGATCTGATAATTCTGATGGCATCTTTATTTATCACTATTGCAATAACATTGATCAGAATGCCCCAGATATTAAAACATCCTTTAGCCTTTACGGTACCCTCGAATACTTCCCGGTCAAAATCCGGTGTGACCACGGAATCTGCGGTGAATCTGTCTGCGATGATGCAGTATATGCCGTAGAATTTTCCGGTAAGGTCAGGCGACGAAAAACCGTAAGTAACTTTGGCGGTTATCTTTCTGGGAAGAAGCTTTCTGAAGATCTTCTTCAGGTGCTTTCCGGTCTTCTTCAGAGCATTTTTTCCTTCATTGGAATTATAGATATTATAGTAATATCTGATCTCCGACTTAACCTTATCTATTTTATCACAAATCTCTTCAAACTTGTATTTTAACTTGGCAAAGGGACCTTCCGGATCCCCGTCATCGTCATTATCTTCCGTTTCATCAACGGATTCAAATGTCAGTTCATCATCTGTATCTGAGGTCATATCATCTTCTGTGTCATATGTGAATCCGTCTTCAGATGATCCATCCTCCGGAAATTCTTCATCCAGGGCATCATCCAGATCGTCAAGGCTTATGTCATCACTGTCATCTGCGTCCTTATCCGGTATCTTCATGGAAAAAACCTTAAACCATAATACTTTGGCATTTACTTCAAATACTTCTTCGTATTCGGCAAGTGCCCTAACGATACCGAAAAAATATGTTACCTTAAGCTTTCCTTTCAGTTTGTCTTCCGGCTGTTTTGATACATCAACCGAGTATCTGACAGGCATCACCAGGATAAGAATGAGCATAACAAGAATAAACCCCAGAATACTCAGGAGCACTATTCCTGTGATCTGTAAAATTTTAAGGATTACAGCGAGCATATGTATTCCTTGAGATTAAGATCTCCTCTTGCGGTCAGACAATCGGTTATGATCTGTTCCACGAGAGCCGGGGCATCATCCTTTTTCCCCGCTATTCCCGCGACGACAGGTTTTTTATCCTTCCATACAGGGAGCTTTAACTGAAACGGAGTAACAATATCAAACTGGTCGTTCTCATTATCGGATATGAGTATAACGGCACAGGAACCCTTTCCCTTTGATATATTCCTCTTTAGACGGGACAGGTCCTTTTCATCCAGACCATCCGAAAGATACAGTCTGGGACGATATTCAAGTTCGATATTTTTCCTGAAAAATTCCATGGAAATACTATATCATAAATTGACACATTCCCTATAAATAATTAATATTTATTTCATGAAGATCATATCAAGAATGGAACTGAAGGAAGGCATGGAACTTGCCGAAGCTGTTGAAGCAGGCGGCAATGTTTTATTTGCTGCAGGCACAAAGGTCACTGCGCAGGTGATAGGAAAGCTGGAGCATTATGATATCATTGCGGTTTCCGTAAAGGAAGATGTCGACTTTGCAAAGAGTCATAACGAGCGGATTCAGTTCGATCAGGATTTCAAGGATTTTCAGGTCAGATATTATGACTGCCTTACCAGATATAAAGGCATAATGCTATCCTATCTTGGAACAAAATTCGCAATTCCTTCCCAGAATCTTATAGATATATACAATGAATGTTATAAGTGCGTAAAGAATGAAAAGCAGCTTCTCGACTTTATCTATAATATGATGCCGAATGAAGATGAGCTGACCTACACACAGTCATTTAATTCGGCTCTTCTGTGCGGTGCATTTGCCGGCTGGCTCGGTCTTCCCGAAGAGAAAAAGCGGACTCTTATACTGTGCGGTTTCTACTATGACATAGGTAAATGGAAGCTTCCCACAGAAATCCTGTGGAAGCCGGGAAAGCTTACTGAACAGGAATTCGAACTGGTCAAGCAGCATACTCTGCTTGGCTACAAGATAGTAAAAAATGACACGGCACTGAGTGATGACATCAAGATGTGCATTCTTATGCACCACGAGAAAATGGACGGCTCAGGTTATCCCTGCAGACTTCCAGGTGAAAAGATCAATGAATATGCAAGATTCCTGTCGATAGTTGATACCTATATCGCCATGGCATCTCCCAGAACATTCCGTCCCGCCTTCACTCCTCTTCAGATAATCGGGAATTTCGAGAAGAACCTTGAAAAGTATGACATCAGCATCCTCATGCCTCTTATAGAGAGGATCTCAAATGCACAGATCGGTACAACGGTAATGCTGAGCGACGGTACAGAATGGGAAATAATGCTGATCAACAAGAATCCTTATTCCAGACCCACTCTCAGGAATTCTGCCGATATGATAATCAATCTTGCAGACAGACCTGATCTTGAGATCGTAAAGCTGACATAAAAAAATCCCGGGCTAAGCCCCGGGATTTTTTTATACTCCAAAATAGGCATCGAATATCCTCTTGGCAAGGGGAACGGCATATTCCATTCCGGTACCCGCCTTTTCGATGATGATGGTTACACATATCTCGGGATCATCTGCGGGAGCAAAGGCTGTGAACCACGCATGGGATTCATTGATATCCTCGGCAAATTCAGCGGTTCCGGTCTTGCCTGCACAGGTATATGCATCTGTGATCAGTGCCCTTCCGGTACCATATTCCACAACAGCCATCATCATATCCTTAAGATAAGCCGCCTCATCCTCTGTCATAACTCTGCCGATGCTCTGAGGCTGGAAATCCCTGATGATATTGCCGTGTTCATCGACTATCTCATCTATGATGTAAGGCTTCATCATCACACCGTTATTGGCTATTGCCTGGGTGATCATATTCAGGTGCAAGGGAGTCATGACTGTTCTGCCCTGACCTATGGAAGTCTGCATTATATCATAGTCTGTAGATCCGGCACCTACATATACAGAGCTGGAACCTGCCACCATATCAGTTGGAATGGGACGGTTAAAATACAGACTGTTCATGGTATTTTCCCAGCTGTTTCTGTTGAGGGATAATCCTATATTAACAAATGAAGAATTGCATGATCTGGCAAAGGAACTCTCAAGATCAACTTCTCCGTGAACCGTACCATAGATACAGCTCACCCTGTAATCATCATGAGTTATGCTTCCGTTACAGGTATAGGAATAATCCTGCCAGGAATCCGGGTTTTCCCTGTAGTATTCAAGAGCCGTAATTATCTTGAATGTTGAACCCGGAGGATAGAGTCCCTGTGTCGCGCGGTTCAGCAGCTGTGAATTACCCGGAACCGTTGTGATCGATTCCCAGTCCTCTTTGATGGTGCCGGGATTAAAATCGGGATGTGACAGAAGAACAAGGATACGACCTGTTTTTGCTTCACTGACTATAACAGCACCGCTGTACATCCCCAGATAATCATCCGCAACCTTCTGAAGCTCCACGCTCAGGGTTGAGCCAACGTTATATCCGGGGTCCTTAACATTTTCAAGATCGTTGCTAACTCTCTCACTAAGGCTTGCGCCTGTATGCATGAGATAATAGTTAGCATAATCCTCTATGCCCATTCTTCCGTTAACCGCATATCCAACAGCGTGGGCGAACATGGATCCGTATGGGTAATATCTTATCTCGTTGCCGTTTTCATCGATCCTGGTCTCAGCAAGAACCTCTCCGTCAGAGGAATAAATATTGCCCCTTATGACATATCTGTACTGAAGCTCCTGGCGGTTATTGTAGCTGTTATTGTACAGAGTTACACCGGAGGTGCTTACGAAGACCATGAGATATATGATCATGGCAAGAAAAAGGGTACAAAAAATGATCATGGTCATATTGATAAGGACCATGGACTTCGCACGGGGCGAACTGTTAATGTACCTTTGTATCATTTGCCGTAAGCGCTTCGGCTGCTTTTCTCTCTTCATTTCTGAATTCGTAATTCCTGGATTTTATAACTATTCCCTGAACAATATAAAACATTATATAGGTGCTCATGACAGAACTTCCGCCATAGCTTATAAAGGGAAGTGTCACACCGGTAAGAGGGATGAACTTGATCCCGCCGCCCACAGTAAGAAACACCTGGAAAATATACATGACACCGATGCCGTATACGATGATCTGATAGAACTTATCACCGATCCTGTATGACAGCATCATCATCCTGCAAAAACAGCACATACTTATTACAAGGATACACACCCCGACAATAAGACCATATTCCTCACATACCGCAGAAAAAATAAAATCCTGATTGACGAATGGTATATCCGAGGGCCTGCCCTGCATTATGCCGGCGCCAAACCATCCTCCCGATGATATGGCAAACAGAGACTGGGTTATCTGATATCCCTGATCATCTATGTAATGCCAGGGATCCAGAAATGCAACGACTCTCGTTCTTACATGATCGAAAAGATTATATGCCACTATACAGGCGGCCACTCCTCCCACAAGCCCCGAAGCCAGATAAATATAATTGTGGGTGGACATGATCACTATCATCACATAGGTGACGAAGAAAATAAGCGCACTGCCCAGATCTCTTGACATAACAAGTATCAGCACATATATTCCCGTGATCACCGCAGAAATAAAAACCCACTTAAAGGAATTGTACTTATACAGAAGAGCTGCGATAAAGAACAGATAAATTATCTTGACGATCTCCGAGGGCTGGAAAGTAAATCCCCTGATAGTAAAGTTTATATTTGCACCGTTTATCTTTCTTCCCGCAAACAGAACAATGGAAAGGGCGGTTATTCCCACAGCCGCATACAGCCATATAAGCTTTCTGAAGAATCTCAGCCTGTCAATGGCAAAAGGTATAACCAGACATATAGCGAAGGAAAGAAGTGTTATGATGTACTGCCTGAAGGCTTTATCAAAGGACAGTCTTGATACAACACACAGTCCGAAACCGGACAGAAGGCACATATTGTTCAGAAGTATACGATCCGATTTTTCATATATGATGGTCACTATGGTGATCATAAAGAAAAGGAACAGCGTTATAAAGGCAAAAAGGTACAGGTACTCTTCTTTTCCGGATACAAATGTCAGATCAAGAAAGCACAGGAACATAAGTATGAGAAGCAGTCCGCTCTGCACTGATGTGCATACGGAAACAGGCTTTTTCTTACGCGACACGATGCAGAACACTGAAAGTGACGTATACATCAGCATAAGAAAAGCAATTATGTATTTCGATAATTCGATTACATAGAACTTAAGAGCGATCTGCAACTGTTCCCACCTGTAAGCAGTTCATAATACCGGTCTGTTATACCATCCGCCGGTATGTCTTATGTTACCGGGATCGTTGATCCCGTAAAATACCCCGAGGATCCCTTCTGCCTCATCAGGACCTTCATCGGAAAATTCTATCCTTCCGGTTATATGCTCATTCCTGTCTTCCTCAATAAGAAGAGGAACCGAATTGTATATGATATTAAGACAGTGATGGCAGTCACATCTTACCAGAAATGATATCCCTTTCCTGTCTATTATAGTCTCAAAACCGTCCTTATGCGAACAGGATCTGAGGGTTTTGCGGATACAGCCTGCTGTGATCATAAGCGGAGCTCTGCCATAGATCACCCGTTCCTTCATTCCGGTGCCGCAGATAACATCTTCGGACTCTTTGCCCGACAGTTCCAGGGGAAAGGTGTGTCCTGCGGCATATCTGTCAAGAAACGCGCCTGCATCACGGTTATACATATAGAGACTAAAGTCCGTAATGATCCGGTCTGCATATTTATCGGAAAACCCTGCAAGATCCTCCAGATTCCTGACAAGAAGTCCCTTGATCTTTCCGGAGTCCAGCAGCTTTTCGATAAAGGAGACATCATCATCTTTACGCCTTATAAATGAAAGTGCCGCAAAAACCGGCAGATCATCAGGAAGATCGTTAAGTATATCAGTACCCTGCCCTCCTGTAAGAAGAACTTCATCAATATAGATCCTGCATATACTGTCCCGGGAGCTGTTTTCCGCCCATTTTCCGACAGCTTTGACCTGTCCGGCGCTTGTTGCCAGTATACTGAATCTTCCATGGATCATTTTTCCAAGGGCACTGTCATTATCCGCAAATAATGATCTGTTGTCACTTTTTTCTGCTGTATATATGCCTGAATCCTTCCGGGATGAATTCTCATCCTTTTTAGCCGGAATTCTTTCACCCGATAACTCATATGATGCGATGATATTCTTCTTCAGATCATCAAGAGCATCACGCCTCAGCTGGTTAAGACCTTTGAGCGAATAAAAGGCATTATCATCTATCTCCGCCTCTATATGATCATCATCTGTTATGAATACGGTATTTCCCAGTTTCTTCAGGGATTTCAGTACATTATCCCTTTCTATGGCTGACTTTTCGGCTTCAGCCACCGTATCACCTTCAGCGTATCCATAGATCATTTCACCGTATGCATTTGAAGCCGATACGCTTATATATGCCCTGTTACCGGTTCTGAACGCAGCACTGAAGCTTAAAGGAATCTGATCTGTAACCCCAGTGTATGCGCTTTTATGTTCACTTCCTTTTGAACCATCTTCATTATCAGAAGATCCGTTATAACCATGTGTGGTTATGGTCACCATATCCCTGCTGTTATGTCTGTCATAATAGCCGTGTGAAAGACTCCCTCTGACATACAGTTCCGACAATCTGCGAAGATCACTGATATTCACATGGTATTCTTCACCTGAACAGATCATATCAAGATATTTTCTGTATATGGATATAACGCCTTCTACATATTCGGGAGGCTTCATCCTTCCCTCAACCTTAAGTGAACATACACCTGCATCAAGGATCTGGGGAAGAATCTCAAGAGTACACATATCCTTAAGACTTAAGGGATATGTCTCATTCTTTGCAGCAGTCCCGGCCAGCCTGTAGGGCAGTCTGCAGGGCTGGGCACATCTTCCGCGGTTTCCGCTTCTTCCTCCAAGAACCGATGAGAAAAGACACTGACCGGAATACGAATAACACATGGCACCGTGAATGAAGCATTCGATCTCCATCCCCGTCTTATCATGGATATCCCTGATCTCATCCAGCATAAGCTCTCTTGCAGGAACGATCCTTGTAAATCCGTTCTCTTTGAGGAGTCCTGCCCCAAGGGGCCCCGTCACGGACATCTGAGTGCTTGCATGAAGCGGGATGTCCGGTTTTCTGTTCCTGAAAAAGGAAGCCACTCCAAGATCCTGGATTATAAGGCCATCACTTACATCGGGAATGCCGCTTTCACAGAATTCCTCAAGTTCGGCGAACTCTCTTTCCTTTACAAGGGTATTAACCGTCAGATATATCTTCCTGTCGTAAAGATGCGCTGTCTCGGCACATTCCATGATCTCATCATAAGTGAAATTGCCTGCATATGCTCTTGCACCGAATCTGGATGCAGCAAGGTAAACGGCATCTGCTCCCGCATTGATGGCTGCATAAAAAGACTCCTTGCTGCCTGCAGGCGCAAGGAGCTCCGGTTTCATATGATTTTGGAAATCAGAATGGATCATAACCTTTTATTTCTTGTTAAAGGGGAAAGGAACAGGTCCACGGTTATCAGGCTTTCTGTCTCCATCCTTAACAAGTCTGGGTTCAGTAACAGGCTTGGGTGCATCATATTTAAACAGGGATTCCTGCTTGTAAACAAAATGAGTGGGCTTTGAATCCGAAGAACCTTCTTCCGAACCGGACTTATCCTCCTCAGCAGGCTTAGCTGACGTTTCGGGCTTCTTATCCTCTGCAGGCTTTACTGATGCTTCGGTTTTTTTATCCTCTGCAGGCTTAGCTGCAGCTTCAGGCTTCTTATCTTCTGCAGGCTTAGCTGCAGCTTCGGGCTTTTTATCTTCTGCAGGCTTAGCTGCAGCTTCGGGCTTTTTATCTTCTGCAGGCTTTACTGATGCTTCGGGTTTCTTATCCTCTGCAGGCTTTACTGATGCTTCGGGTTTCTTATCTACTGCGGGCTTTGCAGCTGTCTCGTTCTTCTTTTCCTCGGCAGCCTTTACGGAAGATGCATTTTTTTCATCTTCGGAAACTGCTGCTGAAGCGGATCTTTTGGAAGAAGACTTTTCTGCTTTCTTTTCATCCGCATTTTTTGATTCGGACTTTGCTTCCTTTTCTTTTGAACGGAGTTTTGCATCAAGCTGGATGAGCTTCTTGGAACTTTCAGCCATCTTATCCTGAAGAGTTCTTACCTGTTCATCAGCCTTATCAAGTCTGCTCTGGGTGGTGACTATGTCATGCTTGAGA
>JAEEGJ010015176.1_pt1 | contig 18046 bp, 13 predicted proteins | sample 8958761 | NCBI WGS metagenome assembly JAEEGJ01 (sample SAMN16246546, study PRJNA631951) | gut metagenome | biome: gut microbiome; feature: rumen; material: RS-attached | host: Bos | place: Iran: Karaj | collected 2018-10
ATAAGAACGGTTCTAAGGTTACAGTATGGAGTAAATTTGAAGAAGAAGTAAAAATGCTTTCTGAAAAAAGAGAGTATGCAGATAAGCTTCCAGGTGTTAAGATTCCGGAAACGGTTAATTTTACCACCGACCTTGAAGCGACGGTTAAGAACAATGAAGTTCTTGTTATGGCCGTTCCTTCGACATTTGTCCGTGAAACCGCTCACTTAATGAAGGATTTTGTGGCACCCGGACAGATTATAGTCAACGTGGCCAAGGGTATTGAAGAAAACACACTTATGACTCTTTCTGATATCATTGAAGAGGAAATACCCCAGGCCAAAGTAGCGGTTATGTGCGGCCCTACCCATGCGGAAGAAGTGGGCAGAGGCATTCCCACCACCATCGTGGTAGGTGCGCGTGAACAGAGTACTGCCAAACTTATTCAGGATTTGTTCATGAATGAATCCTTCAGAGTATATATTTCTCCCGACGTTTTGGGTATGGAAATAGGTTCATCCCTTAAGAACGTTGTGGCTCTTGCCGCAGGTATTGCAGACGGACTCGGATACGGAGACAACACCAAGGCAGCTCTTATAACAAGAGGAATTGCTGAAATTTCCAGACTAGGTATCAAGATGGGCGGCAAGGCAGAAACATTTGCGGGACTCACCGGTATCGGCGACCTTATCGTTACCTGTGCCAGCATGCATTCCCGTAACCGTCGTGCAGGTATCTTAATCGGTCAGGGCAAGACCATGCAGGAAGCGATGGATGAAGTCAAGATGGTGGTTGAGGGCGTATATTCCGCCAAAGCAGCCATGCAGCTTGCCCATAAATACGATGTTGAACTTCCCATCATAGAACAGGTTAATGAAATCTTATTTAACAACAAGCCTGCTGCCGAAGCAGTAAGGGACCTTATGATCAGAGACAAAAAGATCGAGATTGGAGACGGCTTTGAAAACTAATTTTAAATCCACCGGCGAATATATCGCCTCCGAAGAACTGATGGCAAGCGTTAACATTGCCGCTGCCCTTGAGAAACCCCTTCTTATAAAGGGTGAGCCCGGAACAGGCAAGACTATGCTTGCAAAAGCAGTTTCGGAAGCCCTTGGCAAGAAGCTTATTGTGTGGAACATTAAGTCTACCACCAAGGCTCAGGAAGGCTTATATACCTACGATACCATTCAGCGTCTTTACGACGGACAGTTCGGCAATGAAGGCGTAGACGACATCGCAAGATACATTAAGCTCGGCAAACTCGGCGAGGCCTTTGATTCCGAGGATCAGGTGGTTCTTCTTATCGACGAAATCGACAAGGCAGACCTGGAATTCCCCAACGATCTTTTGTGGGAACTCGATCAGATGGAGTTTTATATCTATGAGACCAAAAGAACCGTTAAGGCCAAACATCGTCCCATAGTTATTATCACCTCCAATGCGGAAAAAGAACTTCCCGACGCTTTTTTGAGACGTTGCATTTTCCACTACATTGATTTCCCGGACGAAGCCTTAATGGAAGAGATTGTTAAGACTCACTTCCCTGATATTGAAGAGAATCTTTTAAAGAATGCCATGCAGGTATTCTATGAGATTCGTTCATATTCCCAGCTTCGTAAAAAGCCGGCCACCAGCGAACTCATCGACTGGCTTAATGCCATGATGATAGGCGGCGTCAATCCCGAGAAGATTAAGGCAGAGCTTCCTTTTGTGGGAGTTTTGATTAAAAAAGACGAAGATTTAGATATCGTACGCAAAAGAGTAGATTGATAAATGTTTACAAACTTCTTTTACACCTGTAAGGCCAAAGGCCTGGATATTTCTTTAACCGAATGGATAGCGCTTCACGATGCCATGAATAAGAACCTGTGCGGGTCCTCCCTCACGGGCTTTTATTATACGGCAAGAGCGATTCTGGTTAAGAGCGAGACAGACTTTGACAAGTTCGACATGGCTTTTGAAGAGTGTTTTAAGGGTATTAAGACCGAGAACACCATAACCGACAGGATGCTTGAATGGCTTGACAAGTCCGAAATGCAGGAGCTTCTTCATGAAGAAGAGCGCTACTGGCTCAATCAGGTTGAAGACATGCACGTGGACAAAGAAGACGTTGAGCAGAAATTCAAAGACCGCTTAAAAGAGCAGGACAGCGAGCATAACGGCGGCAGTTACTGGATCGGTACCATGGGTAAGACTCAGTTTGGTAACATGGGCGGTAATATCGGCGGTATCAGAGTTGGCGGAAGTACCGGCTATCAGTCTGCTTTTGCTGTTGTGGGTGCACGTAAGTACAAAGACTTTCGTGACGACAAAATGCTTGATAACAGACAGTTTCAGATGGCTTTCAGAAAGCTTCGTCAGTTTTCTTCAAAGCTTGATATTCCCAAGACAGAGCTTGATATTAACGGAACCATAGATTCCACCTGTAATAACGGCGGCTTTCTTAAACTTGAGTGGGAACGTCCCCGTAAAAATGCCGTGAAACTCCTGCTTTTGATGGATTCGGGCGGTACCATGATTCCCTTTACCAAACTCTTAAATGAGTTATTTCAGGCGATTCATAAGTCCAATCACTATAAAGACGTTAAAAGCTACTATTTCCACAACTGTATTTACGCCAAGATGTACAAAACTCCCGAGTGTGAGAACGGTGACTGGGTAGATACGGACTGGATGTTCAGAAATGTGGATTCGGACTATAAGGTTATTATTGTGGGTGATGCCGCTATGGCGCCTGAGGAACTATATTCCAAGACCGGCAATTACCGCGGCCCCAACGGCGGGCTTTCAGGGGAAGAGTGGCTCCTTCTTTTGAAGCAGCATTACAAAAAAGTGGTCTGGCTCAATCCCAAAATGGCTCCCGGAGAAGCTCCCTGGAGAGAGGCTGAGACAGCTGTCAAAAAGATGTTTCCCATGTACAAATTAACGGTTGAAGGTCTTAATGAAGCAATGGTTAAGCTCATGACAAAATAAGACTTTCGGCTAATGATGTGTTAATCTGATATAGATAAAATATTCTCAAATGTGTGACTATTAAGGGGAAGTATGAATTCTGTAATAGATCGGTTCCTGGGGGACTCGGTGCCCGCACGAGAGAGAATGTTTTATCTTGGAACTTTTTTAAGCAGTTTCTTTACACTGCTGTTTGTTTCTGTTGCAGTTTTACTTAAAATGGATTGGCTTACAGTGCTCGTTTACGCTTCCATAAGCGCAGTGGGCACTGTTTTCTTTTTCCTGGAACAAAAAATAAATAAACCCGTTCTTCTTACGATTATTTATCTTATTTATATCAATCTTATCTGTTTTCCCGGACTTTTGATTATATCTCCCAAAGATCTTATTGAAGTACCGTTATATTCAATCTGTGGACTTGTGTATACGCTTGTTTTGCTAAGCGGAAAGGCAAGAGTAATAATGTATGTTGCGCAGGTGATAATGGATATGGGGGTTGCTTATTACAGATTTGTGGTAATGAACGGACCGGGTATTCATATGGGCCCAAGTACCTCTCTGGATTTTCTCAGAATAGAAGTGGCTGTAATTATTTCAGGTACTCTTTGCGGCTGTATTATCAGGTTTCGCCATTATACCCTTAAAAAAGAAATGGCTATTCGTGAAGACGCCACCAAAAAAGCTGAGATGGTAAGCGATGCCAAGGACATGTTCCTTGTTAACATCTCACACGAAATCAGAACGCCTTTGAATGCAATAATCGGTACCACTGATTTGCTGCTTGATTCGGAGGCTTCAAATAACATAAAAGAAAAGGCCTTCAATATTTCCAATTCAAGCCATGCTCTTTTATCAATAACCACAGACCTTTTGGATTTTTCGCACTTAAATTTCGATACGATTACTCCAGTAAATGAGAAGTACGACTTTGCATTTATGCTTAACGACATCATAAATCTTATGTCGGTACGACTTCTTGATTCAAATGTTGAGTTTTTTGTAGATATTGAACCTTCAATTCAGAAGATTTTAATCGGTGACAGCGGAAAAATAAGGCAGATTATCATAAATATGCTTTCGAATGCCATCAAATACACAAAAGAAGGCTACATGTCATTAAGCATAACCGCCGATAAAATCTCAGATAACGAAATAAAGCTTCATATCAACGTTTCCGACTCCGGTATCGGTATCAGACAGGAGAATATAGAAAAAATCTTCGAACCTTATAACAGGTCCGGCGAAATGACAGACCGTCTGATTGAAGGCAACGGTCTGGGACTTGCCCTGTGCAAAAAACTTGCCAACGCCATGGGCGGTAATATTTGGGCGGAAAGTGAGTACGGAAAAGGTTCCACTTTCTTTTTCGAAGTCAATCAGTTGTACGATATCGAAGATGCGGAAGAATATTGCGGCAATGTTAAGAATAAAAACCTGAAGGTATGTTTTTACATTAATCAGGCCAAAGAAGCCGGCATTCTTAAAAGAGTTATGTCAGGCTTAAAGATTGAGTGCAAGAAGGCTGAATCAAGAGATGAATTTTTGCAGGCTTGTACCGAAGGAGCTTATGATTTCTATTTTCTCCCTGCCGATACGTATGACAGACTTAAAGACAAATTGGCCGAGGCCGGCATTGACTGGCATAAGCTTGTGGTTATCAGTGACTGCAACTATTCATATTCCGGCGAGCCCATTGAATATGTTCTTACCAAGCCTGTTAACTGCCTTAACGTCACCGATTTATTGAATCAGACCAAGAGTTTTGCCATCAGAAAACAGCTCTTTGAAGGCGGTTTCGATATAGAAAAAGCAACAGTTTTGGTTGTAGATGACAGCATTGTCAATCTGGAAGTTGCCAAGGGCATTTTAGAGCGTTATAAGCCTACGGTTCTTACGGCCTACAGCGGAGCGGAGTGTTTAATCGCTTTGAAGGATGAGCACGTGGATTGTATCTTCCTTGACTATATGATGCCCGAAATGGACGGTATAGACACACTAAAGGCCATAAGAGCTTTAGAAGACCCCGAAAAAGCCAACATACCGGTTGTGGTTCTTACCGCCAACGTTGTAAGCGGAGCAAGAGAAATGTTTATGGGTGAAGGTTTTAACGAGTATCTTTCCAAGCCCATAGAGATAGACAAACTTGAAAAAGTATTATTGTCCGTAATTCCCAAAAATCTTATCAAATTACAGGTATAGACATGGACAAAGAAAAAATACTTGAGGACAGAACAAGAAGATATTACTACCGGATGGATAAGGATCTGTTTAATATCCTTACCGGAATCCTGGCCGGCTTAAGCCTTTATGCCGGCATTGTTTACTATGCAGTTTTTAACTTCAGAGAGATTCGTATTTATGCCATACTAGCAGTTTGCTTTTTCCTGTGCGGTTTCATGCATTTTTTAAACAAAAGAAATGTCAGCCTGAGATTTCTTACCATTTTCATAGTTCTGTTTATTGAGATGTTTCTTTTGCCGATATTTATGAAGTACGGCGCCCAGAACAACAGCAGTACACCTATCTGGTATGCCGGCAGTATTATCGGTTTTATTCTGATTCTTGAGATTAAGGATATCTGGTGGGTATTTTTGATTACTCTTTACTGGAACACATATCTTTATTTCCGAAACTATATCTGGTACGGATATGAGTCCGTAATTCCCAATCGTTTTTCATACTTTTTCGGTTATGCTTTTGCCTTTGTATCCCTTGCTTTTGCCTTGAGTTATGTGCTTATAAGACTGGAAAGCAACATAGCAAAAGTTGAAGAAGAAATCGACAAAAGCCGCGAAATAGAGAAAAACGCAGGTCTTGCCAAGGCAAGATTTCTTGCCAACATGTCACACGAAATAAGAACCCCCATGAACTCAATTATAGGTCTTACCGAGCTTGCCTTAAGAGAAGATATGGAGGATAACATCAGAAATGAAGTGAGCGTTATAAAGAGTGCCGCTTACGATCTTCTTGAAATCATCGATGATGTTTTAATGTATTCAAAACTTGATTCCGGAAAGGTACGCCTGGTTTACGTGGATTTTTGTTTTGACGAAATGTTAAAACAGGTTCTTGACTCCGTAAGCGCCAATGCCGGTGGCAAGGATTTAAAAGTCAATATAAAGATAGACCATAACATACCCAAGGTTTTGCACGGTGATGATATCAGAATCAAGCAGGTCTTCATGAGACTTGCGTTTATTTCCCTGTTTCTTACTCAAAACGGAAGACTCATGATTAACATTGAGTGTAAGAGAAACGAAGACGATACGAAGGCTTTCTTTGACTGCGCCATCCTTGATACGGGCTGCGGACTCAGCGAATACGACCTTGACGCTATTTATGAAGCATATGATACCTATGATTCCAGACAGAATTCCAATTTAAAGGGCATAAGCCTTAAGTTTATTATCTGTAAAAAAATATTAGAGCTTATGGGCGGCACTTTGGACGTTCGTTCCATCGAGGGAGTGGGCCTTGAATCCACCTTTACTTTTGAATGCGATATTACTGACAAGAGCCCAATGATTAGTCCGGTGGAAGGGGATAAAAAGAATGTTTTGATCTATATTGATGACACCAGGGAACTGGACAACTGGAAGCTCATAATGGAAGGCTTTAAGATAAGAGCCGATTTTGCGGATTCATATTTTTCTTTCGGCAAAGCGATTCAAAAGAAGTATTACAATTATATTTTTGTACCATCTGAAGTGTATGTTTCCGTAGAAAACGTTCTTTCCACATATAACTGCGAGGATAAGACTTACGTTGTGGCGGGTTCCGACCATTATTACGGCGATTATGATAAATGTCGAATTATAAGACATCCTATCTCCAGCCTTAATGTCGGAGACGTCCTAAACGATAAATGGGTCATTGACGAATATATAAAGAAAAATGAGGCCGCTGACATCGACATATCCAAGGCGAAAGTGCTCGTGGTTGATGACAATGGTGTCAATTTAAAGGTGGCCGCAGGACTCTTTAACGCATATAACAATAAAATCGATACGGCAAAGAGCGGTGAGGATGCCCTCAATAAGCTAAACGACAACGAATACGACATAGTCTTTATGGATATGGTAATGCCGGGACTTAGCGGCGAGGAAACCTTAAAGAAGATGCGAGAGTCCGACAAAAAGTCTACAAAAGAAGTACCCGTAATCGCCTTAACCGCCAATGTGGGCGGAAATATCCGCGAGGAGATAATGGATAAAGGCTTCCAGGAATATATTGCCAAGCCCATTAAACAAAGGTACCTTTCCTCGGTTTTGCTTGAATTTCTGCCGCCCGAGCTTGTACGCAACAAGATAAAAGAAAAAGCATCGGAAAAATCTTCTGAGGCTTCCTTAAAAGAAACTGACAAAGATAACAGCGGCCTCCTAAAGCAGGACAAAGATGTGGCTGCATTTGTAAAAGCCGTCAAAGAAATGGATTTAACAGTACTCAGGGAAGCTTTGGACAATCTTTCAAAAAAGAGTTTTGATGCCTCTTCGGATGCCAAACTAAAAGAAGCTCAACAAGCTTTTTCGGATTATGATTTTAAGCGTCTTAAGGCTATTTGCGAAGGTTTGTTTTAATTTTGTTGACATTTGAAAATCTATTTGCTAGTATTGTTTTTACAAAAGCTGAGAAAAGAAGAAGTACCTATAAAGAGTTCTTACAGAAAGATGCCGGCTGATGAGAGGCTTAAGACAAATCTTTACGGGGAATACATCTTGGAGCTGCGCACCGAAGCCGAAAGGATAGGCTGCGACGGATTTACCGCACGTTACAGCGGGATGAGTATCGCGAGAGCCGTACTCACTGAGGCAGTCTGTGTGAGCAGGCTGTGAATAAGGGTGGTAACACGAGATTTTATCCCGTCCCTGTTAACTCAGAGGCGGGATTTTTTTATACTCCCGTCAATACACTTTGGATAAGGAGAAGAAAAATGCAGATTTACGAAGAATTGCAGAGAAGAGGACTCATCGCACAGGTAACGGATGAGGAACAGGTAAGAGAACTTGTAAATGCGGGTAAAGCTACCTTCTACATCGGATTTGACTGTACCGCAGACAGCCTTACCGCAGGTCATTTTATGGCACTTACACTTATGAAGAGACTTCAGATGGCAGGCAACCGTCCCATCGCATTAATCGGCGGCGGCACCACCATGATCGGCGACCCTTCGGGACGTTCCGACATGAGAAAGATGCTTACCAGAGAAGACATCGATCATAACGCAGAATGCTTTAAGCGTCAGATGGAAAGATTCATTGATTTCGGCGAAGGCAAGGCTATGCTTGTCAACAACGCAGACTGGCTTATGAATCTTAACTACATCGAACTTTTAAGAGAAGTGGGCGCATGCTTTTCCGTTAACAATATGCTGAGAGCCGAGTGCTACAAGCAGCGTATGGAGAAAGGCTTAAGCTTTCTTGAGTTTAACTACATGATTATGCAGTCCTACGACTTCTATCACATGTTCAAGGAATACAACTGTAACCTTGAATTTGGCGGAGACGACCAGTGGAGCAACATGCTCGGAGGTACCGAACTTATTCGTAAGAAACTGGGTAAAGACGCTCATGCCATGACCATTACCCTTCTTACCGACTCTCAGGGCAAAAAAATGGGTAAGACCGCAGGTAACGCAGTTTGGCTTGATGCCAACAAAACATCACCTTACGAATTCTTCCAGTACTGGAGAAACGTGGGCGACGATGATGTTATTAAGTGCTTAAAGATGCTTACCTTCCTTCCCATTGAAGAGATTGAAGCAATGGAGAAATGGGAAGGCTCCGAGCTTAACAAAGCCAAAGAAATTCTCGGTTTCGAGCTTACCAAGCTTGTACACGGCGAAGAAGAAGCCACAAAGGCCCTTGAAGCAGCAAGAGGGGTATTCGGCGGTACTTCCACAGAGAACATGCCCACCACAGAAGTTTCCGAGGCAGATTTATTTAACGGAACCATCGATGCTATCGCAATTCTTGTTAAAGCCGGTCTGGTTGCCACCAGAAGCGAAGGCAGACGTGCCATCGAACAGGGAGGCGTAACCGTTAATGACGAGAAGATTACGGACATTAAGAAGGCATACACTCTCGATGAAATCGCAGCTTCTGATTTCGTTATCAGAAGAGGTAAGAAAAATTTTAGAAAAATTGTTGTAAAATAGTGTTATAATACATTTACAGCGTGCGTTTGGAATTAAGCCGAGCAGATTGACGTCTGCCCGGCTTTTTCTTTAAAGCGATTTTCTCGGAGGTTACATATGACAGACAGAGAACTTATTCATGAGGCTATTGAAGCCAGAAAAATGTCTTATTGTCCTTATTCCGAATTTGCCGTTGGAGCTGCCATCTTGGCTAAAAGCGGCAAGGTCTACAGAGGATGCAACATTGAGAATGCGGGTTACAATCCTACCAATTGTGCCGAAAGAACGGCCATCTTTAAAGCGGTGAGCGAAGGGGACACCGATTTTGTCAAGATTGCCATAATCGGCGGTAATATCAACACATCCATTAATTCATATGCATATCCCTGCGGTCCCTGCAGACAGGTTATGCGTGAATTTTGCGATCCGGATTCCTTCAGAATCATTGTTGCAGTGTCCGAAGACAAGTACGAAGAATACTTTTTAAAGGAGCTGCTGCCTAAGAGTTTTGGGCCCGAATATCTTCAATGAAAACATATTTAATTGTTGCGGCCGCAATAATCGGCCTTTTACTGCTTATTTTTATGTATGAGTCGTTTGAGCAAAAGAAACGACTTAAACGGCTTATTCTTAAAGCCAAAGCATCTTACGGTAAACTTAACGACAAGTTTTTGTCTCCCGATGAGATGGATAGTGTTAAAAAGTTTTTTTATCGCTATCAGACCGAAGAGTCCGTTGACGATATAACGTCTTCGGATCTTGAAATCGATGAAATCTTTAACCGTTTCAATACCGCACTCAGTGCACCGGGAAGAGATTACTTTTATCGTATGTTGCGCACTCCCGAGTACGATAAGTCTCAGCTTGAGGAACTTAACCAAAAGGTCGAGGTTTTGCGTAATAATGAATCTATTCGCGATGAGATGAGGAGTATTTTTCTCGTTATTTCCAAAATGAACGGTGTCAATTTCTTTGAATGCATCGACTATTTTGAGACAATTCCCGAGAAAAGTATTATATCGGAGTTACTGCCGGCTATTTTTATGGCTGTGTCTGTGGGTACTATTTTTATTAATTCGGGACTCGGCATTTTCTTTCTTATTGCCACTCTCGGATATAATGTTTACTCATATTACAAGAGCAGAGGCGTGGTGGAATCCTATATTGTATGCTTTTCCTATATAGCCAAGCTTCTTAAAAGTGCTTCAAAGCTTTCGGATATAAAGGTTACGGAACTTTCCGAGGAGTTTAATAAGCTGGACGAACTTACAAAGAGTCTTAAACCTTTAATCAAACGTGTGGGACTTGTGGTAGGCAACAGCAACAGTACAGGAGCCGGAAGTCCGCTTGATATTTTGGCAGACTATACGAAGATGTTTTTCCACACGGATATTATTGCGTTTTACAAAATGTTACAGATTTTCAAAGCGCAAAAAGAAAACGTTGAGGAAATCTACATACTTACGGGCAAAATTGAGTCATACCTTGTAATCGCTTCATTAAGAGAGGCTTTACCCGATTTTTGTACTCCGGGTATTTCCGAGGGTATAGTGGGTGAGAACCTTTATCATCCGCTTATAGAGAACCCTGTCAAGAACAGCATTGTAGCCAAAAGAGGAGTGCTTATTACCGGTTCCAACGCATCCGGTAAGTCCACATTCTTAAAGACCGTTCTTTTGAATATACTTTTTTCAAAGACGATTTATACCTGCATGGCGGATTCTTTTTCTACGGACGATTATGTTATGTTCTCGTCCATGTCCTTAAGAGACGATCTGCTTCACAAGGACAGTTATTTCATGGTTGAAATAAAGGCTCTTAAGCGTATTTTTGACTATGCGGAGGCTCATCCCGACAAAAAGGTATTATGTTTTGTGGACGAAGTGTTAAGGGGCACTAATACCGTTGAGAGAATAGCCGCCTGCACACAGATTTTAAGGAAACTAAACGATATGGGGATTCTTACTTTTGCAGCTACCCATGATATCGAACTTACATCCCTTCTTGACGATATATATGACAATTATCATTTTGATGAAGAAATCAAGGATGATGATGTATTGTTCAATTACCTTATAAAACCCGGCAAAGCCACATCCAAAAACGCCATCAGGCTTTTGTCCATAATGGGCTTTTCCGAGGATATTATCGACAGGGCCAAACTTATGGCTGACGACTTTACTCAAAACGGAGTATGGAGAACATGAATGTAACTATTTATTCGGACGGTTCATCAAGAGGCAATCCGGGACCGGGAGGTTTTGGAACCGTTTTGCATTATGTGACGCCAAAAGGAGAGCTTGTTAAGCTTGAATTGTCACAAGGATACGTCGAGACTACCAATAACCGCATGGAGCTTATGGGCGTCATCTCGGGGCTTGAAGCCCTTAACCGACCCTGTGACGTTAAAGTGGTATCGGACTCCCAGTATGTTATAAAGGCTTTTAACGAACACTGGATTGACTCCTGGGTTAAGAGTAACTGGAAAAGAAAATCGGGCCCGGTCCTTAACTCTGATTTGTGGAAGAGATTATTAAAGGCAATGGAGCCCCACAAGGTTTCTTTTGAATGGATAAAAGGTCATGCCGGCCATCCCGAGAACGAAAGATGTGACGAACTTGCCACGAAGGCTGCGGATGAAGAACCTTCCAAGCTTTTGATAGATGAAGGTTATGTTACCGATTAATAACTTTATCATGTTGACATGAAATATATGGTGGTTTATACTTTAAGAGACACAAGATATTGTGTCTCTTTTGTGATTTTTTAAAACAATAATTTTTTAGTTTTTTTCATTTTGGGAGGATTAAAATGGGTAACGGCAATTGGGCATCCGACAAAGATTTAAGCGTCGACTACGGCGAAAAGTTTAAGCCCGTGGGCGAAATATTCGTAGTCAAAAAGGATGGCAGCAAAGAAGCATTCAATGTTCAAAAGGTAATTAACGCTGTTGCCAAAAGCGCATACAGAGCTCTTACCAAGTTCACTCCGGAAGAGAATGAAAAAATATGCAGATTCGTGATAAATCGGGTTGATGAGATGAACACCAACGAGATACCGATTCCCGTAATGCATAATATCGTGGAAAGCGCTCTTGAAGAAGTTAAGCCTATCGTAGCCAAAAGCTACAGAGACTATCGTAACTACAAACAGGACTTTGTCCGCATGCTTGATGACGTATACAAGAAATCCCAGTCCATCATGTATGTGGGTGACAAAGAAAACGCCAACACCGACTCTGCACTTGTTTCCACCAAGAGAAGCCTTATTTTTAACCAGCTTAACAAGGAACTTTATCAGAAGTTCTTTATGACCACCGAAGAGATTCAGGCTTGTCGTGACGGTTATATTTATGTTCATGATATGTCTGCCAGACGTGATACCATGAACTGCTGTCTTTTTGACGTTGAGAGCGTATTAAGAGGCGGCTTTGAAATGGGTAACATCTGGTACAACGAGCCCAAGTCCCTTGATGTTGCTTTTGACGTAATCGGTGACATCGTACTCAGCGCCGCCAGCCAGCAGTACGGCGGATTTACCGTTCCCAGCGTGGACCTTATATTAGAGCCTTACGCTCAGAAATCATTTGATAAATATATAGAGAAATACAGAAGACTCGGCATTGACGATCAGAGAGCGGAATCGGAAGCTTTGGCTGACGTAACAAGAGAGTTCGAACAGGGCTTCCAGGGATGGGAGTACAAGTTTAATACGGTTGCTTCCTCAAGAGGCGATTATCCTTTCATTACGGTTACGGCAGGAACAGGTACCGGAAGATTTGCGAAGCTTGCCACCATTTCCATGCTTAATGTCCGTCGTCGCGGTCAGGGTAAGCCTGAGTGCAAGAAACCCGTATTATTCCCCAAGATTGTATTCCTTTATGACGAGAACCTTCACGGCCCCGGCAAGGAGCTTGAGGATGTATTTGAGGCAGGTGTTAAGTGTTCTGCCAAGACCATGTATCCCGACTGGCTTTCTTTGACCGGTAAAGGCTATGTGGCAGGTATTTACAAACAATACGGCAAGATTATATCCCCCATGGGCTGCAGAGCTTTCTTAAGCCCCTGGTATGAGAGAGGCGGTATGCATCCCGCAGATGACAAAGACGTGCCTGTATTCGTGGGACGTTTCAATATCGGTGCTGTATCCCTTCATCTTCCCATGATTCTTGCCAAATCCAGAAAAGAATCAAGAGATTTCTATGAAGTGCTTGATTACTATTTGAACCTTATCAGACAGCTTCATATCCGTACCTATGCATATCTTGGGGAGATGCGTGCATCCACCAACCCTCTGGCATATTGCGAAGGCGGATTTTTGGGCGGACATCTTAAACTTACCGACAAGATCAAGCCTTTGCTTAAGTCTGCAACGGCAAGCTTTGGTATTACAGCCCTTAATGAACTTCAGGAGCTTTACAACGGAAAGTCTCTTGTCGAAGACGGAGCCTTTGCTGTGGAAGTTCTTGAATATATCAATAAAAAAATCGGTGAGTTCAAAGAAGAAGACGGCAATCTCTATGCCATCTACGGCACTCCCGCCGAGAGCCTTTGCGGACTTCAGGTTCAGCAGTTCAGAAAGAAATACGGCATTATCGAAGGCGTAAGCGACAGAGAATACGTATCCAATTCTTTCCACTGTCATGTTACCGAAGACATAACCCCTATTCAGAAGCAGGATCTTGAGAACCGTTTCTGGGATTTGTCAAACGGCGGTAAGATTCAGTATGTTAAGTATCCTATCGATTACAATATCGATGCGGTCAAGACCCTCATCAGAAGAGCCATGGATATGGGCTTTTATGAAGGTGTTAACCTTTCTTTGGCTTACTGCGACGACTGCGGACATCAGGAGCTTGAGATGGATGTATGTCCCAAGTGCGGAAGCCGCAACCTTACCAAGATTGACCGTATGAACGGTTATCTGTCCTATTCGAGAGTACACGGAGACACCAGACTTAACGACGCCAAGATGGCCGAAATCGCCGAAAGGAAGTCTATGTAAATATGCGTTATCACAATATAACCAAGGATGATATGAATAACGGCGACGGTTTAAGGGTTGTGCTGTGGGTGGCAGGCTGCGTTCACAGATGCAAAAACTGCCAGAACCCCTTGACCTGGGACCCGGAAGGCGGCCTTCTTTTTGACGAGGCGGCCAGACAGGAAATATTCGATCAGCTTGACAAGCCTTATATTTCGGGTATTACATTCTCGGGCGGTGACCCCCTTCATCCGGCCAATAAAGAATATATAACTTCTTTTGCCCGTGAGATAAAAGAAAAATATCCGGGTAAGACCATATGGCTTTATACCGGCGATTCATGGGAGAGCATATATGATTATCCCGTGATGGAATATGTGGATGTGTGTGTGGACGGAGAGTATATCGACGCCCTTCGTGACGTTAAACTTATGTGGAAAGGAAGCTCCAATCAGAAGGTTATCGATGTTCAGGCTACCCTTAAGAGCGGAGACAGAACCGTTCCCATACTTCACTGTGCCGATTACTACGATTCACCCATTACGGATGCCGAATCCCAGCAGTGTAAAGGCTGCGGAGACTGAGAGAGGATTACTTAAGGTTATGGAAAGAGTTGCTCATTTTGAAAAAGTAAGTTTTAAAAGATTCTTCGAGGATTTTAAAGATACATTTCCCGGGTATGATACGGAGGAAAAGGTTAGAGAAGTTTATGACAAACTGATTCTTCCCAAACGTGCCACCAAAAAGAGTGCAGGATATGACATCTTCATGCCCCTTTCTCTGACACTGCAGCCCGGGCAGACTGCCAAGATTCCTACAGGTATCAGAGTCAGCATGAGGGATGATTATGTGTTTATGATTTATCCCCGTTCGGGACTTGGTTTTAAATATCGTTTGCAGCTTAACAATACTGTCGGAGTTATTGATGCGGATTATTATGATTCGGACAACGAAGGCCATATTTTTGTGAAGATTACCAATGACTCCAATGAAGGCAAAACAGTTTCTCTGCCCGAACTTACCGCGTTTTCACAGGGTATTTTTATGCAGTACGGTATAACCGACGATGATGAAGTTACAACAGAGCGTAACGGCGGCTTTGGCAGTACTACGTCCAAGTAGTTTTTAAAACAACATCGTTTAATTTAAATGACGAATTGTCTAAATTATTTGAACCATTTTAATTGAATTTCGCGCAAGCTAATGTTATCATGGATTAGCGACGAGTCACTCGGTGACTGAAGAGCAATTTAATTAGGAGGAATTTTTCCAGTGAGCGACTTTTTGATTACAACAGACTGCGGTGCAGATCTTCCCGAGGATTACCTTAAGGAGAACGATATATTCTGCGCACAGCTTACCTGTACTATTTGCGGAGAAACCCACGGAGGCAGAAAGCCCCAGCTTCCTTACAAAGAATTCTATTCTTTGATGCGTGCGGGCAATCTTCCCAAGACTTCCCAGGTTAACCCCGATGAAGCCAAAGAATATATGTTATCCGTTCTTGAAAAGACCAAGAAACTTTTGGTTCTTGCTTTTTCTTCAGGCTTAAGCGGAACTTACAACAGCTTCAGAATCGCTGCGGAAGAGATTAATGACGAAAGAAGTGATGTGGAAGTTCAGGTAGTTGATTCCAAGTGCGCTTCTTTGGGCCAGGGCCTTTTCGTATATAAGGTTATGGAATACAAAAAAAGCGGCAAGTCCTTTGAGGAGACCGCCGAATATGCCAGAAAGATTGCCGGCAATGTGGTTCATGTATTTACAGTAGATGACCTTAACCACTTATACAGAGGCGGACGTGTATCCAGAACCGCAGCTTTCTTTGGAACCGTTTTAAATATCAAGCCCGTTCTTCACGTTGATGACGAAGGTAAGCTTATTCCCCTTCTCAAGGAAAGAGGACGTAAGAAATCTCTTCTTAAACTTGTGGACCTTATGGGTGAACAGATGGGTTCATATGCCGACAAAAATGATATAGTATTTATAAGCCACGGTGACTGCGTGGAAGATGCCGAATTTGTAAGAGACGAGATTAAGTCAAGATTCGGTATAGAGAAATTTATGATAAATCACATCGGTCCCGTTATCGGTGCCCATGCAGGCCCGGGTACGGTTGCGCTTTTCTTTATGGGTGACAGAAGATAAATCCTACAGGGGGATTTTTATGTACGAATATCATAAAGCGGTCAGGCTGTGTCTGATTGAATATTTGACTATTCTGGTGTTACACATTATATACGGATTTGTTGCATTTGATGCAGAGACAGGCAGAAATGTTCTGCTTGTTTCTGCTGTCATGTTTATTTCAAATGTCATAATCGCTGTCTTTGTCAAAAACGAAAAATTTGCCGTTTTCTTTACCCTGTTTTCGGTTTTGATATCCACAACTCTCATAGGGTATATTCTTAAAACCCTTGCTTTTTCCATTCTGATGTTTGTCCTCATGATTATCTGTTTTACGATTTTCATGCAGAAATTGTATATTGCCGTATGCGCCGTCGTTTCTACGATAGTGCTTATTCTTTATACATTTTTGATTCCGGACAGCATTTTAAACAGCGTAGATTCAAGATTTATATACTGGGTATATATTATTTCTTTTGCCGCCGGCATGATGAACCTTTATATTCTTGTGCATCACGCACGTAACTACATGAAGGGCATGGAGGAAAAAGCAAAAGAAGCGGAAGAGGCCAATGAATCCAAGATGCTGTTTCTTGCCAATATGTCTCATGAGATTCGTACTCCCATGAATGCCATATGCGGTCTGGCTGAGCTTATCTTAAGAGACGAGACTCTTTCGGAAGAGACCCGTAACAATACCGTAAGCATTCAGAATGCAGGCAAAGTCCTGATTTCGATTGTTAACGACATTCTGGATTACAGTAAGCTTGAGAGCGGCAATATGGAGATTATCCCCATTAACTATTCTTTTTCCGGAATGGTTAATGATGTACTCAATATGATGAATGCCAGAATGGAAGACAAGAATATTGAAATTCGTGCAGACATTCAGAGCGGTCTTCCGGATGCGCTTATCGGTGATGAAATACGTATCAGACAGATTCTTTTTAATCTTTTGAGTAATGCCATTAAATATACAGAGAGAGGCTACGTAATTCTTAATGTTACCGGGCAGGAGGATACGGGATTTGTGGATCTTACCATTTCCGTAACAGACAGCGGCATCGGTATTAAAAAAGAAGACTTAAACAAACTGTTTACCAGTTTCCAGCAGGTGGACACACGTAAGATTCGTAACCGTGAAGGCACCGGACTGGGACTTGCCATCTGTAAAGAGCTTGTAACCCTTATGGGCGGTAATATTGAAGTTGAGAGTACTTATGGTGTAGGCTCCAAATTCACCATTCATATCAGCCAGAAGATTTCCGACGACACCACCGTTATAGCCAAAGAAAAAAGTGTTGAGGACAATGAACCCAAAGTCGTGGCCCTTGATGCTAAAGTTCTTGTTGTTGACGACAATGCAGTTAACTTAAAGGTTTCCCAGGGACTTATAAGAACCTTCGGCATTCAGGTTGATACCTGTAAGAGCGGCCGTGAATGTCTTGAGATACTTAAAGATACCAAGGATTACGATATTATTTTCATAGACCATATGATGCCCGAACTTGACGGTATCGATACTCTTAATATGATTCGTTCGGACCCCAGCGAATACATGAAGAAGGTTCCGTGTATTGCTTTAACTGCCAATGTTGTAAGCGGAATCAGGGAGATGTTTATATCCGAAGGATTTGACGATTACGTGCCAAAACCCATCGATATGGTATGGCTAAACGCTATTTTAAGAAAATACTTACCACCCGAAAAGCAGCGTTAACAGCTGCTTTTCTTTATGATTGCGTGTGTTTTCAAAATCACACTTGTTTTTATTTGAAAATAAGAATAGAATAGTTTGTAAATATTTTTTAAGGAGGATAAACCTATGGGAAAAGTCAGAACCAGATTTGCACCCAGCCCCACAGGCAGAAT
>JAEEGJ010015178.1_pt1 | contig 18044 bp, 12 predicted proteins | sample 8958761 | NCBI WGS metagenome assembly JAEEGJ01 (sample SAMN16246546, study PRJNA631951) | gut metagenome | biome: gut microbiome; feature: rumen; material: RS-attached | host: Bos | place: Iran: Karaj | collected 2018-10
CCGCCAATGTTTTTCGTCTTCCGGTGCTATCTGCTGCCCTTTCAGGTCGTGACGCTGTACGTCCTTAACGTGCCGGAACGACACCGCAAAAATACATCTTTTCCATGAACCCGCAAGAGGATAGACTATTTTTCTTTTTCGGGGGTGTTACAGCAGCCATGTCATCGCTCCAAGTCACAAGCCAGCAGCCATGTCATGCCGACGTGGGTTTGTGTGATGGCGGGCATCTATGGCTGTGGCATACAGGCCTCGCCCATCTCAATATGAAAACCCGACATTGCATATCGGGGTGTGGTAGGGTCGTCCCTTGGGGACTTGGCTTGACGCATTGTCGTTGTCTGCGTCCCGCAGACGGCGGTGGGTGGTGCCTGTTGGGGATGCGCACAAATGGTTTTTTAAGTGCTAATGATGTATTATTAGAAAACATTCACTATTTTTGCACCAATCTAAATGATGGTAAAAATGCCTAAGTCAAAAAGCTCAGATTTGAGGATTAAGGTCATCGACCGTTGTTTGAGCGACCGTAAACGGAAGTATTCGACGGCGATGATTTTCGATGCCTGCAACGAGGAACTGTTGAAGCGGGATTTCGTGCCTATCACGGCGATGAACTCTGTTCGGGATGACATCGAGCAGATCCAGCGGGTTTACCCCGGGGCCGATGTGGAATCCGTTAGGGAAGGTAGGAATATCTACTACAGGTATGCCGACCCAGAGTTTTCCATTTTCAAGACTCCGATGAAATCGGATGAATTGGTACAGCTGACGCAAACCTTCAAATTGCTCAGCAGATTTAAGGGGATGCCACAATTCAATTGGGTGGACGAGATAGCGGAGCGTCTCGGCGCTTCGCTAAAGCTCGACGAAGCGACTGACGAGATTGTGGGTTTTGACGAGAACCTGGACTTGGAGGGAATGGATAATTTCACTCCTCTCTTCAATGCCATCGTTGAGAAACAGCCCCTGAAGCTGACTTATCAAAGCTTCAAACAAGACAGCAAAGAAACCATCATTGTTCATCCATACTACCTGAAACAGTACAACAAGCGTTGGTTCCTGATTGCGTGGAACGACGAATTTAACTTCATGGCCAACTATGCGTTTGACCGCATCAAGGGCATAGAGAACGCGGATGTGGCCTATAAGCCTACGGATGTGAACTGGCTTGATTACTTCGATGAAATGATAGGTGTGTCGAAGGACACGAGGACTGAGCCGCAAAAGGTGCTACTATGGGTGTCAAATGCCTCATGGCCGTATGTGAAGACCAAGCCGTTGCACGGTGCAACTCAAAGACTGGTGAATATGGACGAGACTGGTGCCTATATCACCATCGAAGTGTATCTGAACTATGAACTGGAGCAACAGATTTTGAGCTTTGGAGAAAATATGAAAGTGTTGGAGCCAGTGGAGCTGAAGGAGCGGATAAAGAAACGCCTTGGCGGTGCAATTTTGAATTATGTGGAAAAGGTTCAGAAAGATTGAATATGTTTGCTGTATTATTGCAGCCGCAAAAGTGAATGACTATGGAAGACAAAAGGGATAATAAAACAGTGTCAAAGATTGAAGAGCTTGTAAAACTGTTCTATTCTGTAGTACTGGTGAATAGTCAGTTTAGCAAAGACGAGATTCTTGGTTGCTTAGGTTCGTTGCTATATGCTAGAAAAAAAGGCGTGTTGATGATAGTTCCTAAAGATTGTCATTTAACAGGAGCTTTTTTGAAATTGTGTTCGTCAGAAAAAGAAAACAAGATAGTTTGTGTTGACTTCCTGAGAAACGAGCAATCCACCAAGAACCAAAAGTTTCTTATATTGTTGAATCAATTCTATGAAAGTTTGGTTTTTAAAACCAATTCTTCTTTTATATATGAACTCTGTCAATTCATTGTTGGAACAAACTTTGAAGAATGTGAGTATTTGGAGGTTTATGATAATATGTTGCAGATTTGTGGGATTGATAAAATGATAACAATACCGCAGTCAGATGAATTGGTAGAACTAATTTCGTCGTTTCTTGAAGATAAGACCAAAAGTGTATTTGATCCTTTTGGAGGGCTAATGACGCTAGAATCAAAGCTAAAGTGTCAACGGTTTGTCGCTTTTGAGGAAAACTATTCGTTGTGGGTAAAAGGTTTCTTTAGATTGGCTTTAGCTGGAAAGTTGGATAGTGTAGAATCTAATTTGGGGAAAGCCACGGAGATGAAAAGTGGAAAGTTTGATGCCATTGCTTCAATACCAACAATAGGAATAAGAAGGCCTGACGTTAATATGAACAATGATGTTCAGGTACTTAATAGTTTTGAAGACTTTACACATGGAGGTGGTAAACTTGTTGCTGTTATTCCTTCGGTAACGGCAATAAGTAATGCTACAAAATATGTTGAACTTAGGGCTAAGTTTATTCAAAAAAACTATTTAGATTGTTTAATACAACTTCCAAAAGGCTTGTATGGGACAACCAATGTTGGAACGGTGTTGGTTGTTCTGAAAAAAAACAGGAAAGAAAACGCACCGATTAGGATTATTGATGCTACAAATTTTTTAATGCAAGGGCAGGGGAAGAATGTTATGGATGTAGCCGCAATAATTAATTGTTATAAAGGTGATGATGGAGATTGTTCGATGAGTGTTGATAATTTGACAATGCTAAACAATAATTCGTCGTGGATGGTAAAGTGGTATCTTTTTGAAAAAAACCAAAAGTTCACAGAGGGATATGTTGTTAAACGGTTCAATGAATTGTTGGAAGAAGTGAAAGGCGCCTTCTATTTTGATGAAAAATGTGGGTATATTGTTAAGTCAAATAATTTAGAAAGTGGTGCGATAAACTATGAAAAAAAGCCAGAAGCTTTTGAAATGTCAGGTCGCTTGGAAAACGTGGTAAAGATTACAGAACCTGTTATACTTGTTTCAAAGTTATTGGCTGTAAAACCTGTGCTATGTAATGCGTCAATAGACCATCCCATATTTATTGAGTCACCGGTTATTGCATATAGGGTAAAGAATGAAAAGGTTCATAAGGGTTATTTGTGTGTTGAATTAGAGAAGAGGTTGAAAGAATTTAATGATGTTGTAGGCTTTTGGGGTGTTGATTTACTTGGGAAGACCTCATTGGAGTTTCCTTCACTTGACAATGAACATAGTTACGATGAGCAAAAGAAATTATTTGAGCTTGCTCAAAGTGCGGCGAGGGTGGAACGTGCAAAACGAATGGGATTAGAGAGCCTTCTTGAACAAAAAAAGAAGGAATATATGGAGGAGGTTCGTCATCGTAAGCATGACATGAAGACACCTATGTCCCAATTAAGGAATACGTTAACCTTACTTGAAAGCCTTATACCTCAGATTACTGGAGAACCAGCAGAGAAGCTCAAAGTATATGTCCAAAGACAAAAGAAGGCGATGGACACGCTTTCTGAAATTGTGAGTCATATTGCAGACGAAGATGTTTTTGCAAGTCCAGAACCTATTGATCTTGATGTTGAATTGTTTTCTGCTCAGCAAAAAACAGAAAGGTACGTCGTTACCTATTATTCTGACAAGACAGCTCTTGCAGAGGCAGGAATATCAAAACCAATGGTTAATATGGGCAGGGCTGATTTGTTGCGACTTATTCAAAATATCGTTGAAAATGCCATCAATCATGGTTTCACAAGCAACAATTCGGAGTATTCGCTAAACATTACTCTGACAATTGACAAGGGCTTTTATGTGATAGATTTCAGTAATAACGGAGAGCCTTTGCCAGAAGGGTTGACCAAGTCGCGATATGGTATGAAAGGAAGCACCGGAAAGGGTTCAAAAGGCACTGGTACTGGAGGCTATATTGTAAAGAGTATTACGGAGCATTATGGTGGCGACTATGATGTCTATTCCAAGCGTTTTGCTGGAGTGTGGTTTACGCATGTGATTGTCAAACTACCAATCTACCAAGACAATGAGTAAGTATAAAATACTTTGGATCGATGACAAATGGAAAGGCATGGATTCCTTTAAGGAAGTTTGTGAACTTCCTGTAAATGGTTTTGAGATGGTGACTTGCACCAATGCCGAGGAAGGCATGGAAATCTTTGAAGCCCAGCTTGAAGAATGGTCGGGAGTTATTCTTGACGCTAAGGTATTCAAGGGTAAAGGCGATGAGGTTGATAGGCTTGAAGGGCTGGACTATAGCAGAAAGAGAATAAGCGAATTGAAATATAAAAGGGATGTTCCGACCTATATTTTCACTGGACAGCCAGATTTGATTTCGGGGACGACTTTTGCTGAGCTTGTGGGTGAGTTCTATGAGAAAGATAAAGATGAAGATAGGCTAATAGCGGACATTAAGAAGAATGCGGATGAGATGGAGAATACACAAATCATACACAAATATCAGAAAGTGTTTGATGTATGGCCTGAATCGAAACTTGACCTTTTAAGGATTCTAAAAGCGATTGAACATGAAGATTGGTTGGATAATACGGTTTTCAATTCAATAAGGAAGATTTTGAGTGATGTCATGACCCGCTTATATGATTGTGGCTATTGCTCTGTTGTGCATGACGGTTCTAACTTGGCGGATTGTAGCAGGGCACTTGGCGCGCCGAATATGTCGGAAATCATACCTGTGTATATTCAAAGAAGTATGCATACTTGTGTAGAGGTGACCAATCCGGGAAGCCATCGGACGGAATGTGACAGCGCGGTTAAAGATGGGAAGGCTCCTTATTTAGTTAGGAGTATGACGTATGATTTGCTTAACATACTTTATTGGTGCAAGGACTTGCCACCAGAGAGAGATAGAGATAAAACTGTTGAGAGGGTTAGAAAATCCATGGAAGAGGTCGCTAGGAAAAAAGAAGAAGACAAGAATAGAAAAAGACAAAGGTATAACCAATAAGCAAATGAAAATAGCTTCAACAAGGCTGAACCAATAAACTGTAATTTTGCAAACGAAAACAATAAAAGGAAGGATATATGACAGACACTCAAAACCTACACCCCCAGCCTCGTGACATCATGCACTACGAGAGCGATATTTGGGCAATTGCCGATTTGCTGCTGGCGGCCAGCGTGAAACAGAGCGACTTCCCGGCTTATATGATGCCGTTTTTCGCATTGATGATGCTCGAAGGACGTATGCTGAACGCCATGAAGCGAGTAGAGGAAGAAGAAGGGTGGACAGTAAAGGATGACCCCGAGGATTTCAAGGAGGCCTTCATCGACATGGATTGCGGCTACAATGAGTATATCGTGATGGAAGGCAAAACGCTGAGCAGCATCTGTGGCAACGACACCACCTTTGAACAGGACTTCGACAGCTACCTGAAAGCTTTTGACGATGTGCTGAAGAAGCTGTTGGGCATTGAGCGTGGAAAGGATGAGAAGAAGTACCTGAATATGGACTACTATGTGGCCGAACTGCGCAGCAAGAAGATCTTGTTGTCTGTCATCACGGCTTGGTCGAAGATTGACCTTTCGCCCTACGACAACTCCGCCATCACCACATTGGAGGAACACATCAAGCGCAAGTGGGCCGACATCAGTGCCTCCACGGCTGGAGAGCAATACACGCCTGACGATATTATCTCGCTGATTGCTGATATCGTGGCTTCAAAGGTGACGAAGCCCAAGAACCAGAACATCCACGTCTATGACCCGACTTGTGGCGGCGCGAACCTGCTGTTTGGTGTGGCAGATCGGCTTCAGACTCAAGCAGGCTACAAGAACATCCACACTTGGGGCAGCGAATACAACGATGCGCTTTATGCTTTGGCTGCCATCGAAAGCCGCTTCCGCAGCCATTCCCAAATCAGCTATGGCAACACGCTCACGACGGCCCCGTTTGCTGGCAGAAGCTTCGATGTGATAGTCGCTAATCCTCCCTACGGCACCAAATGGAGCGGTTATGAAAGGGACATCAAGAACGACCAGAAAGGACAGTTCCCTGGTGGCTTGCCTGCTGTGAGCGACGGACAGCTGTTGTTCATGCAGCATATCCTCTGGCAACTTGATGAAAAAGGTATTGCCGTAGAGGTACACAATGGTTCCACGTTGTTCAGCGGCGATGCTGGAAGCGGAGAGAGCAACATCCGCAAATACATCTTCGACCACGACTGGGTTGAAGCAATTATTCAGATGCCTCAGAGTGAGTTCTTTAACACGGGGATATACACCTACTTGTGGATCATGAATAAGCAGAAACCCTTTGAGCGCAAGGATAAGGTGGCTCTCATTGACGGAAGCAAGCTTTGGACACCATTGAAGAAGTCAAAGGGTGATAAGCGTCGGGAAATGAATAAAAACCAGCGCGCAAGCATCGTAGATGCCTTGACAGACTTCGCTCCCAGCGACATCTGCAAGATATTCGACCGCGAGCATTTCTACTATAACAAACAATCACTCACACTGACCGACCTCGACGATGACGGACGCAGTGTGGCTGATACCATCTGCAAGGAAGGCAAAGTGAAGGTCAAAGAGGATGAATACCACTTTGATGAGGAGCGCAACACCATGATTCGCGTCGCCGACGGAGAAGCTGTAGGCTGTGGCCACTTTGTTACCAAGACCAAGAAAGACCGCAAGACGGGGGCGACCATTGTCGAAACCTTTATTGAGCCGACCTATATCAACGACTACGAGATTATCCCTCACCATTTCGACGGGCATGAGAACGAGCGTGAGATTAACACATTCATGAAGAAGTACGTTTTCAAGCCCTACACTTTGGGCAGAAATGTCATTGGTGTTGAGCTGAATTTCAACAAAGAGTTTTACGTGCCAGAAAAGCTGGAAAGTGTGGAGGATATTCTGAAGGAACTGGCAGATCTGGACAAAGGGATGAAAGGAATTGGAGTATGATTGGGTGGAAGGAATATAGAGTTAAGGACATTGCTAGGCAAATGGGCAGCGGAACTACGCCCTCAAGCAAAGTGGAAAGATATTATGATAGTGAGGACTACCATTGGATTAACTCTGGCGACTTCAACGATAGTGATGTCTATGGAGGTAAGCAAATGATTTCCGAGTTAGCCGTTATTGAATCATCTGCCCTGCGTTTTTATATGCCAGATACAGTATTGGTTGCAATGTACGGAGCTTCAATAGGGAAAGTGGGTATGCTAAAAGTAAAAGCAACAGTCAATCAAGCTTGTTGTGCAATCGTCCCTAATACAAAAATAGTTCTTCCTTACTTTTTGTTCTATTTGTTCATTAACAGCAAAGATGCTCTTATAAGCAAAAGCTTCGGTGGAACACAACCTAATGTTAGCCAAGGACTTATTGCCAATATGATATTTCGTATTCCCTCTCTTTCCGTCCAACAAAAAATAGTCGATTATTTGGACGAAAAGACTTCCGCTATTGACACACGTGTTGAGCTGTTGGAAAAGAAAAAGGATGCCTATACGCGCCTGAAGAAAGCGATGATCAACCGTGCCGTCACGCGTGGACTTGATGAACACGTGAAGTTGAAAGACTCAGGCGTGGAATGGATTGGAATGATTCCGGAACATTGGGAAGTGAAAAGAGTCAAAGATGTATGTAATGTGGTTTGTGGCGCTACACCAAAGGATAACGCTTCATATTGGGACGGAAACATTATTTGGATTTCACCAGCTGACATGCCTGAATTCGGTGAATTAACAGAAGGCGCAAGAACAATTACAGAGCAGGGATACCAGTCATGCGGAACATCCTTGGTTCCTGCTGGTTCAATTGTCATGTCCACCCGAGCTCCAATTGGAAAAACAAATATAGCAGTCAACGAACTCTGCACGAATCAAGGTTGTAAATGCCTTACAAGCAAAAAACTAAAAATGAAGTTTATGCTCTATTGCATTGCGAGTAAAAAAGAGCAATTCCAAGCGTTAGGAAGAGGGACAACTTTTATTGAATTGAGTACAAAAGACTTGTCTCTATTCCTTTTTGCTGTTCCGCCTATTCCAGAGCAACAAGCTATCGCTGCATACCTCGATGAGAAATGCACCAAGATAGATGCCGCCATAGCCAACATAGACAAACAGACGGACGCATTGAAGCGTTTGAAACGGTCGCTGATAAATGAAGTAATTAGTGGCAAAAGAATGATAGAGTATGATTCATCGTTGCCATAAAAACCATAATGAATATGACTGAACAAGAATATATAGAGCTTTTCTATCTGCTATGGAATCATGCAGAGAACGAAGTGGTTGAGTTCAAACGCGCCGAAAGCAACTACGACATCGACGACCTCGGCAAGTATTTCTCTGCCCTAAGCAATGAGGCAAACCTCCGTGAGCACGAGTTCGCTTGGCTCGTAATGGGTTGCTGGGACAAGAAACACATCATCGAGGGCACCAGTTTCAAAGACAGTGAGGAATCGCTGAACCGCCTGAAGCAGGATATGTCGCAACACACCACCGACAAGCTGATATTCCGCGAGATAGTACCCATTCATGTGGAGGGCAAACGCGTGCTTATGTTCAAGATTCCCGCGTCGCCCCGGAATATCGTGATGCACTGGAAAGGCATAGCCTACGGCAGAGACGGAGAGAGTCTTGTGCCACTGAACCAAGCCAAGCGTGACGAAATCAGAAACCAGCCGCCAATACCGGATTGGACTGCCCAGTTAGTTTCCAATGCCACGATAGACGACCTCGACGAATTGGCACTTGCCAAGGCCAGAATCATGTATAAGAAGGTGCATGCCTCCAATATCCCGCCAGAAGAGGTAAACGGATGGTCAACAGAGGAATTCCTAAGCAACAGCAACATGATGCGCGACGGACAGATCACCAGGGCAGCCATTTTGTTGCTTGGGAAGCCTTCTTCATTGGACAAAATACATCCTGCCGTGGCTCAGATTACCTGGACGTTGGAGGATGAAGAAGAGATTGTGCAGGACTATGAACACTTCGGCATACCTTTCCTGCTGACCGTTGACAGGGTGCTCGCAAAAATCCGCAATATGACAATGCGTGAACTTCCAGGCGGCACGTTGTTTCCCGACACCATGAAGCAGTATGACGATTATACTATCCGTGAGGCACTGCATAATGCCATTGCCCACCAAGACTATACTCTACAACAGCGTATAGTTTTTGTGGAAAGCCCCGGCAAGCTTTATTACGGAAACGGAGGCGACTTTATTCCCGGCACCATCGAAAAAGCACTTGAGCATAAAGGGCCGCAGAAGCACTACCGTAACGATTGCCTTTGCAAGGGCATGGTTCACTTTAATATGATAGATACCGTGGGACGAGGCATCAAGAAAATCTTCACCTTGCAACGAGAAAGGTTCTTCCCCATGCCTGACTATGACATAGACAAGGAGGAAAAGAGTGTGGGCGTCACCATCTATGGCAAAATGATAGACGAACGCTATACTGAACTGCTGAAAAGTGGCAGTAATCTGACATTGAAAGAGTGCTTATGGTTGGATGCCGTGCAAAAACATCGTCCGATAACTAAGGTGGCTCTTGAACATCTCAAGCAAAGGAAACTGGTTGAAGGTCGAGGCAAAGAGATAATCATCTCATTAGGTGTTGCTCGTTTGACCCATCAAGTCCCTCAATACACCAAAAATAAAGGATTGGCATACGAAACACTCATCAAACTTATCTTGCAGTTAGCTCATAATGCAGGCGAGGCCGGATTTAAGAGAAATGACGCTTACGAGACTGTGGAAAATGCTTTGCCTGGAACCAAGAGTCCAAAAGAAAAACTCGCATATTTGGGAAGAATACTTCTGAAAATGGGAGATGATGGGTTAATAAAGGCCATAGGGAGATCATGGTATATAACCGAAAAAGGAGAATCTGAAATTCGAGTATAATTCGAGTATAATTCGAGTATAATTCGAGTATAATTTGGCAAAATAGACATACCACAATAAAGATATGGACGAGAAGAAGATACAGCATGAATACGTAATGGAATTTCTTTGCCGCCTTGAAGAGCAAGGGGGCTTGGGCTATCGCAGCGTGAGCAACATCGTCGTCAGCAACGATTTGTTCATCCCATCCATTATGGGCGAGTTCGTTGAGAATAGTCAGCCTGAAACCTGGGCTCGTCTGCTAAAGAAGTTTGGTAATGACGAACAGGCCTTGCAAAACGCCTTGAAGGACAAGGTGAAGGAGACCCTTTTGGATGCTCAGAATGTGGCTATCTACATCAATGGCCATAAGTCCATCACCTTTGAGGGTGAAAAGGTTTGGCTGTTCTACGTTTCTGGAACGGAGCTGAAAGGGGATGAAGAGTTCAAGCAGAACATCTTCTGTGCTGTGGAGGAGTCGAGTCATACGCTCAAAGTTGGCGAGACAAAGCTTTATACGATTCGCCCGGATATCATGTTCTTTGTCAATGGCATCTATATTGGCTACATGGAACTGAAATCGTCCACAAAAGGACAAACGGCACGTGTCAATGGACGTCAGAAGGTGGCGAAAGACTATCTGGCTACGGTGAAGGCATTGACGGAGCAGGAGAAGCGTGACGCAAAGGCCATGAAACAACGCAAAGAGGTGATGGCCATCTACGAGAAAGCCATACACCTGACGGCCAGCGACTGCAACGAAACCTACGTGATGCGTGGCATCAGCCAGTTCTTCGACCTTGCTCATCAGGGATTCGCCAGTGAACCGGCTAAGACTGTGGAAGAATTGACCCTTGCTGTATTGGAACCGTTCAAGGTTTATCCTGTTACGGCTTCGGCACAAACAGAGAAGCAACGGTTTGAGGAAGTGATGCACGCTTTGTACGACAAGAAGATGATAGAGAAAGAGATCCTCTACTACAACTTCATTGAGTACAAATATGTAAAGAAGGAAGGCGTAAAAGAACGCACTTCCAATACAGGCCGCCTGATAGCACCGCGTCCCAAGCAAAAGTTCGGATGCGACAAGATTATGGGCCGAATTACGGAGATGTTGGACCATGAGAAGGAGCCTGGCTACTATATCAATAAACTCCGCAATTATTTGCAAACGCAGGGGATTACTCCTCAAAAGATAGAGGAAATCATCCTGTTGCGCGAACGCTATTTCAACAACAAGTATGTCTATTCGCTTTTGTTGCAGTATGCCGCAGGGTTCGGAAAGAGTAATATCATCGGATGGACGGCATTGCAGCTGAAGGATTTCCGCTACGAGGGTAAGTACGCCTACGACAAGGTGATGATTGTGGTGGACCGTTTGCAGTTGCGCGACCAGTTGGACACCATGATGATGAACATGAACATTGACAAGTCGATGTTTGTGGAGGCAACCGACCGAGACACATTTATTGATGCTTTGGACGGAAAACTGCGTATCATCGTCGTGAACATCCAAAAGTTCCTGGATTTGCAAGATGCCTTGTCGGCGGCAGGTAAAAAGCTAAAGAAGATGCGCGTGGCGTTCCTCATCGATGAGATTCACCGTAGCAACTCCGGCGAGAACAATCAGGAAATGATCGACCTTTTCGCCCGTCTGCAAGAGACGTTCAATGTGGGAAGTCAAACAGTGGTGAAGAAGAATCTGCTGATAGGTTTCACCGCCACGCCAAGTGAGGAAACGCTGGCAAAGTTCGGCGAGTTCCGAAGTGCGTTAACGAAACCGATGTGGATTCCGTTCGATTGCTACACCATGCGCGAAGCCATTGAGGATGGTTACATTCTTGACCCCACAAAGGCCATTATTCCTTACGCCGTACCTGTTGATTTCCAACTGCCAGAAGAACTGGAAGACAGTGATGAAGATGACATCGACATTGTTCTTCGCAAGGATAGAGTCTATTCATTCGAGCCGCGTATGCGCAAGATTGCTGAATTCATTGTGCATCGACTTGTGAGTCTGGTCTATAAGAAGATTCGCGGAGAAGGAAAGGCTATGTTGGCCGTGAGAAGTATTCCCAATGCCATCAAGTATTTTAATATCATTCGGTCGTTGTATGCCGAGAAATGCCAAGAAGCGGCCTACGAGAAATACAAGGATGCGCCCATCGTCATCATCTATAGCGATGACCAAAAGCACGAATCATGTTCCACGCTGAATGGAGGCTTGAGCGAAGAGAAAGTGCTCCAGAACTTCCGCCAAGCCAAGAATGGTTTGATTATCGTGGTGGATAAGTTGCAGACGGGATTCGACGAGCCTAAACTTCATACGCTTTTCCTCGACAAGGAAATCAGTGACATCAATGCCATCCAGACCATCAGTCGAGTGAATCGCATCTGTAAATACAAGGACGATTGCCATATTGTTGACTGTTCATGGCATAATGTGAATGTGGAAAACATCAGGCGGGCTTTCGAAAAGTTCTGCGATATGGCCATTTCTGATTTCAATCCGGAATTTGAAGCCAAGAGTGTGGCTCGCACTTACAAGCTGCTTCAGGGTAGTGAACCTTATCTGCAATGGTATTCACGCTATCAGCATGAACGCGAAGACACGCACTTTGTGTTGGAAATGGAAGATGGAATCCGTCAGTGGATACAGCAATGCTTTTATCAAGAGGATCTTGCCAAGAAATATAATGAAGAAAACGGTTTGAAGCCATCGGATGCCGACTACCACGCAGTTGCAAACCCCGCTCGCGATCTTCGGAATTTGGTGGGTCATTACTTTTCCGGCATTCGGTTGTTGGACGGCGTTTTCGTTATCGACAGAAAGTACTATGACGAAGTGTTTCTGATGTTTTGGCAGATCTATTGCCATATCTATCGTGAAGTGACCTATCAAACGGAGGACGAGCCCTACGAGTACGAGGTGATTGACAGCAATGAGGAGCCAGGCATTATCTTGGTGGAAGGCGAAGGAGAAGGTGGCGGTGGAGGGCGCGGAGGCTCACGCGGTGGTTCTGGTCCACAGCCACCCAAAGGCAAAAGCATGGACGAAGTGTTGGCCATTTTGCAAAGGTTGCATGATACCGAACAACTGACAGCCGAACAAGCGCAAATCTGGCTGAAAGAAATCGGCTTGATGTTCGATTTTATCAAGGAAGACGAACAATTCTGCGCCTTTGCAAAGGATGACAACTACACCGAAGAGGAAAAGCTGGCAGAATACAAGAAAGTCCAAGGAAAATACCGTCGTGGCTTGAAAAACCGTACCGATTTTCCACAGGTTGAGCAGTTCAAGCAGATGATAGCCGAGAATATTGAGCAATTGTTTGCCATCTTCATGTCAGACCTGCGCAATGTTGAAAACGGTGATTCCGACTTTGACTATGATACCACAAATCAAGAGCAACCCAGGGAAGGGTTCTCCATGGAAGATTTGATGGAGATGGTGCGCCGCAAGATTCGTCCTGATTATAATGAGGCCAACCTAAAAGAACGGATAGTTGCTTCCTATGCGTCACATTTCAATGGGGTGTCAAGGTATATGCCTGCATTTGATGATACGGTGAACGCTATGTTTAGAGTCTTGAATACGCCATCGTTGCCAAGACTGGATGGTGTGGACAGCGTAGTGAAAGAGTCCCTTAATATCGTATGCATGGCAGAAGATCTGTCATTGTCTGACAAGCGAACGCAACTGGATATGCTGTTGCTGCGTTACGAGGTGTATCTAAAAAAACTCTATTATCTCATTCATGGTGAGGAGCTGCCTTCGAGAGAAGAAGGACAAGGCGCTACGTTATCGAATGCCATCTTTGCCTTCCCTGCGCTTAGAGGACTGAAGAACAATCCAAAGCCTGAATATCAGGAATTCTCACAAAGATTGTCATTGTTGCGTCAATTGCGGAACCAGGAATCACATGGAAGCGTTGAAATATCAGAGCAAGAGGTTGATGCGGCTATTCGTATCGTCATTGACATGTATCTGTTTGTGACAGGAATGAATGTGGACAATTTGAGTGAAGAAAATGAAACGACCATTGGAGGCAACATGACCCCTTTGCAACCTGTCAGCTATAAAGCGCATGAAGAGAGTGATTGGCCTATGGCTGCTGAAAATGTCTTTGTTTATGGTAGCATACCTGTCGACTTGCCCAAAATCAACAGGATTGATCTGGTAGATAACAAACTTGATTTGGTTCTGATGTATGCCATAGGAAATCCAGCAGCACGTAAGAAAACGGAAGCCGCAGGAAAAATTGCCTTGGGTATTAAAGAAATGAGCTTGAATGAGATACAAAAGACTTCTTACAATAGTGTGAAGTATTTGATGTTCCATTATTGGAAGGATCCAGTGCTTTTCCTTCTCACAAAAGCCCCTCGCCTTGTTGATGCAGAAGACGTTCCCGCCGACTTTTTGGTTAGGCAGCCCAATGATGCTGTAAAATACCTGCTGCTTGAGTATAATCCCAATGAGCCTCGTGACACGGATGACATTGATGTCTTGAAAACCCAAAGACGAGGGGAAATCAGGTATCTGCCGTTTGTGACGACGATTGAGAGTATAACGAAGGATTGAGAACTCCAATGATAATTATTTAGGTTGAACTCCGGATTGATTAATACTAGAGGAAATGGAAAAGCTGATAGTAAAGGCAAAAGTCAAAGAATTTGAAATAAAAGACCCGAATCAGCCTTTTAAAGATGACAGGCTGGGAAGGAAGGACTATGCCGAGATATTAACTGGTATTGTTGAGACATTTGTTGGTGGCGCTGTTATCGCATTAAATGGAGCTTGGGGGACAGGTAAAACCACGTTTCTAAAAATGTGGAAACAACACATGATGAATGAAGGTTTTCCTGTCATATACTATAATGCATGGGAAGATGATATTTGTGAGGAGCCAATGCTGTCAATGCTTCGGGAATTAAAAGAATTGAATAAAGAAGATGGATTAGACAACGTGTTTAGAACAGGTGCAAAAGTGGTGACTGGTGCATTGGCAGGAGCTTTTACAGCCGCTGCGGGAGTGTTAGGGGAAATTGCAAAAGGCGCAATTGAAGGAGGAATGAAACAACTTGAGGATTCTGTGTATGAATCATTGAAAGAAGAAAATGCCAGAACGAAATTGATGCAAGATTTCAAGGAGAGCCTAACAGATTATATGACGACAGTTTGTAATGAGGGAAAGCCAATGGTTTACATGGTGGATGAATTAGACCGTTGCAATCCTACTTTTGCTGTAAAAGTATTGGAAAGAATCAAGCATCTGTTCGATGTACCCAATGTGATTTTTGTGCTGTCTATCGACAAGAAGCAATTGGCTTGCTCTGTGAAAGGGTTTTATGGTAGTAATGAGATTGATGCAGATGAGTATCTTAGGCGTTTTATTGATGTTGATTACTATTTGCCTGAGCCAGATGCCGAATTGTTTTGTGATTATTTGTATGATTATTATGACTATGATTCGTTTCTAAAAAGTGAGAAGCGCATAGGACAAGACATTTATGGTTATAATAATAACATATACAAGGCCAAAGAAGATAAGGAAGAAATGCTGCGGATGGCAAAAACAATAGTAAAGCCCAAACACCTTAGCTTGCGTCAAATTGAGAGGGTTTTTGCAATGGCTAGAATTGGATTGTGTTCAATGCCAATTAGAAGTGAGTTTTTGCCGAAGTTGTTTTTCTTCTTGTCGTATTTAAAAGTCTGTGAATCTGAAATGTTCGACAAAATTGCAGATTTCTCGTATGATTTGCAAGGATTAGTAGATGCTTTGGAGCGTTGGGTTACTGAGGATATGCTTGCGTTTAATACCCAAGAAAAGGGGGCGTTCCAGAATTTGATAGCAATTACACTTTCATGCTATGCGGAGGGTTATTACAAGTTTATGTCAGCAACACGCGGCCAAATAGTAAAACTATTCGATGACAACACACTAATGGTGAGTTTTAGCAAATTCGACAAGACTATAGTCTCAAGATATATAACCAATTGTTATATAAACGATAAGGTTTGTGCTATTGGCTTTATTACTAATAGATTAAGACTTTTAGAGCGATTGGCGAATTGATGTGTTTTATGGCCAATGACTATTTCACAAGTACATTGGAAGGATGTATCGAAATCAAATGGTAAAGCCTCAAAACTCAAACTTTTTTGAAACAATGGGCCTTACCCTTGTCCGATAAAACGACCATAAAATCCAAAAATCGAAATCGAAAAGAAGAAAATCGGCGACAAATCATCGATTTTATCGCCGATAACGGGATTTCAGTTGCAAAAACCGTTTCGAAAGCCATTGTAGCTTATTGCCATCTTCAACGCCACATTGGGCAAACAAAGTGGGCTTGCAAAACTTGAATCGGATTAAGGTGCGACCTCTTTGGGCGAACGGTATTTGGCCAAACGGGTGAACGAATTTTGGCCAAATGGGTGAATGAATGGATAAAAAGTCCAAAAAAGTATCAAAAAACACTTGCATTTATGTAAAAAACGTGTGTATCTTTACATCGTTTTACTTTAAAAACAGTCGTAAACCCGACTAAAGTTAAAATGAATGCCTCAATTTTCGCCAGCTGGAACGCTCACACCTGATGGAGAATATGATTTACAACGAATTGATTCGTCGAGGCTATCGTGTGGACGTGGGTGTTGTAGAGGTTGAACGGATGATTGAGGGAAGACGGAAGCAAGTGCAATATGAGATAGATTTTGTGTTAAATAAAGGTTCGGAGAAGATTTATGTCCAATCTGCACTCCACGTTGATACCGCTGAAAAAAGGGAACAGGAATCTTTTTCGTTGCGCAATACCCGCGATTCGTTCCGTAAGGTTGTCGTATTAGACGGCAATGCCCGTCCCTGGACTGATGAAGACGGCGTGAACTATATGGGGGTGATACCATTTATGCTGGAACCCAATCTGGTGCGCTTTTAAGATGGTTGATTGTATTCAACAATATGGGCAAGGCTATTTTGGGTTGGGTGCAATTGAATGAAAGAAGGTGCTTCAAATTCAGGCAATATTTTGGAAAAAAAACGGGCGAAACCCATTAGGATTCCGCCCGATTCTGTTTTAATATATGCCCTCCGCTCAAAACGTTTCCGGCATCCTGTCGGCTCCTTCTTCAGCCTCGAAATAAGGCCGTTTTTCGAAGCCGAACATATTGGCAATCAAGTTGCCAGGAAACCTGCGGATGCTTTGGTTGTAAGCCTTGGCGGCTTCGTTGAAACGATTGCGTTCCGTCAGGATGCGGTTCTCGCAACCCGCTAATTGTGCCTGCAAGGTGAGGTATTCCTCATTGGCTTTCAGGTCGGGGTAGTTCTCTACGGATACGATGAGGCGGTTCAGCGATTCGCCCAATTCGTCTTGTGCGGTTTGGAAGTCCTTCAGGTCGTTCTCGGTGTAGTTCTCGATGTTGACCATGGTGGAAGCGGCTTTCTGGGCACGGGCTTCCGTCACGGCTATCAAGGTGCCTTGCTCGTATTCCGAGTAATTCTTCACTAAGGCAACGAGATTAGGAACGAGGTCGGCACGGCGTTGGTAGACGTTCTCCACTTGTCCCCAAGCCGTGGTCATGGCTTCCTGTTTCTTCACGAACCCATTGTAGACGCCAATGCCCCAAATGAGGATGATGCCCACAATGATGGCGATGATAATTCCTGTTTTCTTCATAAGTAGTGTTTTCGTTGACTATGACCCGTGACTATGACCATGACCGCTTTGTTAAAGACTTTTGGCATTTATCTTATTTTAAAGCTGTCAAGGTCATTAGTCATGGTAAATCAGATGAATTCAAGTTTGTCCTGTGTGGTGTTCTTCTCGCAATAGTGGCAGTGCAGCTTGATGTTGCCTTGCGCGTCCTTGATGACGGTGAACTTGGTCGGCACGTCATGCTCCTTGTTGGTGACGCAGTTCGGATTGAAGCACTTCACGATGTGTTCGATGCTGTCCGGGATGGTCACGGTCTGCTTCCTGATGACCTCGAAATCCTTGATTTCGATGATGGAGGCGGTGGGGGCAACGAGGGCAATCTTGTTCACGTCTTCGGGCTCGAAGTACTTGTTGGAGACTTTGATGAAGCCCTTGGTGCCGTATTTCTTGCTCTCCACGTTGGTGCCGAAGTACACGGGAGTGCTGACTTTCTCCAAGCCTAAGATCTTGACGACTTGGAACACTTTGTCGGCGGGGATATGGTCGATGACGGTGCCATTCTCAATGGCGGAAACTGTCAGTTCTTTCTTTTTTTCCATGTCTGCTAT
>JAEEGJ010015181.1_pt1 | contig 18044 bp, 13 predicted proteins | sample 8958761 | NCBI WGS metagenome assembly JAEEGJ01 (sample SAMN16246546, study PRJNA631951) | gut metagenome | biome: gut microbiome; feature: rumen; material: RS-attached | host: Bos | place: Iran: Karaj | collected 2018-10
TGAAAAAAATTTTTTTGATTTTTTCCGGGAAAGAACAGCCCTGTATTTTTTATATAAATAAGGTATTTGCGCGTATCGGCGGCGCCGGGCAGTCGGCCCTCTTAAAGAATTCTTAATCATCCACACTCTTTTTTCTTAAAAAAGAATATGGTATCATCACGGACGAGGTGAGAGGAACAATGACGAAAATCCTGGTCTGCGACGACGACAGAGATATTGTCTCCGCGCTGAAGATCTATCTGGAGGCCGACGGTTATGCGGTTCTGACTGCGTATAACGGCAGGGAAGCGCTGGAGGCATTGGACAGCGATCCGGAGATCGCGCTTGTGCTGCTGGACATCATGATGCCGGAAATGGACGGCATCCAGACGATGACAAAGCTGCGGGAAGAGCGGAACGTGCCGGTCATCCTGCTCACGGCAAAAAGCGAGGATACCGACAAGGTCCTGGGCTTGAATGTCGGTGCTGATGACTATATCACCAAACCGTTCAACCCGGTGGAACTGCTGGCAAGGGTGCGTTCGCAGCTGCGGCGTTATCTGCGGCTCGGCGGTGCGCAGCCGCAGGCCGAAGTGCTGCTTCTGGGCGGCATCGCGCTGGACGATAAAAAGAAAGAAGTGACTGTGGACGGCGAGCCGGTGAACCTGACGCCGCGGGAATACGACATCCTGCGCCTGCTGATGCAGAATCCGGGCGAAGTCTTCCGGCCGGAAACGATCTATCGCCGTGTGTGGAAGGACGAACCCTACGGCGGAGAGAACACCGTGGCGGTGCACATCCGACATCTTCGCGAGAAGATCGAGATCGACCCCTCGGAACCGCGGTATATCAAGGCGGTCTGGGGGCAGGGATATAAAATGGAAGGAGGGAGCAGAAGATGAAAACGCTGAAAAGAAGCAGGGCTGCAAAACTGATAGCGCTCATCCTGATGTGCGTCATGGCGCTTGTGTTCACGGGCAGTGTCTACGGCATCGGAGAGCTGATGGACGCCGACGCCTACCGGTACAGCTTCGACCATATGGTGCGCAACAAAATGGAACAGATGGCATACAGCTATGCCAGGACTGCCGTTGAAGACTATCGCAACGGAGAAGACAGCGGGCTCGACCGTACCAACTTCCGGTATGAGATCTTCAACCCGGACGGGGAAAAGCTGGAAGGGACTTACGAAGGCGAAGATACACTGGCCACGGTTACAGAGAGGGTCGCCCCGAATTACAGTGTGGAACGCATAGAGGCGCCGCGGTCGTCACCGGTCGTCACTCCGACGCCGACCCCGGCTCTGCAGACGCCCGAACCGACTGCCGAACCGGATCCGGCAGAAGAAACAGCGCCGGCGGAGGAAGACGGGGAGGAGCCGGAAGTCACACCGACGCCGAGGCCGGCAGTCACCCCGACACCGACCTCAGGTGTCATGCCGACCATGGGCCCGTCGCTCATTCCTTCGGACACGTACACGACGGAAACGTATAGGGTGTGGGATTACAGGACCGGAGAAAAGTTCTTTGCGTCCGAACAAGAACTGGACGCCTGGATCAAAGAAAACTCATTAACGGTAAAGGGCTATGTGCTGAAAGACATGACCCAGGAGGACGCGTTCAGCCTGCGCCTGCAGGAGATCACACGTCTGTACGGCCTGCGGATCCCGCTGCTGGTGACAGCGGCTGTGAGCCTTGTGATCGGCCTGCTGCTGTTTATATTTCTGATTGCGGCGGCGGGATATCGCAAAGGCTTGGAAGGAGCCGCAGAGACCTGGGTGGAACACATCCCGTATGACGTGTTTGCGGTAGTCTGCATCGCTGTTTTCTGCCTGGCGATGGCGCTCGCCGCCTGGATGTTCCTGGACCAGATGGACCAGCTGCCGGGGGTGCTGGGCTGTGGCGTGGGCGTTCTCGGCATGCTGCTGACGCTGACGCTGTTCAGCATGTCGACGGCCGTACGGATCCGCTGCGGCACTATGCGCGGAAGCAGCCTGATCGGGAGATTCTTCCGCGGGCTCTGCAGAAAAGGGAGAGGCCTCTCGCGGGCGTTCCGAACCGTGCCGCTGCTGCGGCGCTGGGCGGCGGTCATCGCCGCAGTTCTGCTGGTGGAATTCTTCCTCGCCGCGAACGTACCGGGCACCTTCATGTGGCTGATCAACGCCATCGTGCTGACGCCGGCCATACTCTGGATGCTCTGGGGCCTGCAGCGGGTGCGGAAAGGCACGCAGGAACTGGCTGCCGGCAACCTGAACTATACGGTCGATACCGGGCACCTTCCGCCGGAACTGAAGGAGCAGGCGGAGGACCTCAACCGGATCCGTGAGGGGATGAACACAGCCGTGGAAGAGCGCCTCAAGAGCGAGCGCTTCCGCACCGAGCTCATCACGAACGTTTCGCACGATATCAAGACTCCGCTGACGTCCATTATCAATTATGTGGATCTGATGGAGAAGGAAGAGCCTGAGAGCGAGACGATGCGGGAGTATCTGGAGGTGCTGTCCCGCCAGTCATTAAAGCTCAAGAAGCTGATCGAGGACCTCATCGAAGCGTCCAAAGCGGCGGCAGGCAGCCTCCCGGTCGACGCGCAGCGCTGCGAACTGCAGGTACTGGTGGACCAGATGGCAGGGGAGTACGCCGAGAGGCTCAAGGCGGCCGACCTGAAGCTGATCGTCTCGCAGGCGAAGGAACCGCTGTGCATCCTGGCTGACGGGCGGCACATGTGGCGCATCTTCGACAATCTGCTCGGAAACATCTGCAAATACGCCATGCCGGGAACGCGCGTGTATCTGACAACCGAAAAGCAGGGAGCGGACGCGTGGGTCCACCTCCGCAACATCTCCCGCGAACCGCTGACGATGTCCGCCGAAGAGCTGACCGAACGCTTTGCCCGCGGCGACAGCGCCCGCACCACGGAAGGCAGCGGCCTGGGACTCTCGATTGCCGACAGCCTCACCAAGCTGCAGGGCGGCGAGATGATCCTCGCGCCGGACGGCGACCTGTTCAAAGTGAGCCTGCGGTTCCCGCTGATCCCCGCAGAAAAGGCCGATTGACAGAAGGAATGGCATCGGGTATGATGATGGCAATCTTTGAGAGATCGAGGAAACTGCCATGCTTCATATCGGATGCCATTTATCTTTTTCGGGCGGCTATCTCGCCATGGGAAAGGAAGCGCTGGCGCTCGGCGCCGACACGTTTGCCTACTTCACGCGCAACCCACGAGGCGGAGGGGCGAAAGCCGTGGATGAAGCCGACGCTGCTGCCCTGCGGGAGCTGCTTGAGGAAAACAGCTTCGCGCCGCTCGTGGTGCACGCCCCCTATACCTATAACCTCTGCTCCGACAAGGAGTCGGTGCGGACGTTCGCAAAGGACAGCCTGGAGGAGGACCTGCACACGCTGGAGCTGCTCCCCGGCAACTACCTGAACTTCCATCCCGGCAGCCACATGAAGCAGGGCGCGGAAGCCGGCATTGCCATGATCGCCGACGCGCTGAACGCCATCATGTTTGACGGCATGCACACCACCGTGCTCCTCGAAACGATGGCGGGCAAAGGCTCGGAAGTGGGCGGCCGCTTCGAGGAGATCCGCGCGATCATCGACCGGGTGGAGCGGCAGGAGAGGATCGGCGTCTGCCTCGATACCTGCCACGTCTACGATGGCGGCTACGATATCGTAAACGATCCCGACGCTGTGGTGAAGGAATTCGACCGGGTGATCGGCCTGCAGTACCTGAAAGCCATCCACATCAACGACAGCAAAAACCCGTTTGCCAGCCACAAGGACCGGCACGAGAAGATTGGACAGGGCTCCATCGGGTTGAGCGGGTTTGCCCGGATCATCAACCACCCGGCGCTGCGGGAACTCCCTTTTATTCTGGAGACGCCGCAGGAGACCAACCAGGGCTACGCAGAAGAGATAAAATTGCTGCGCGAGATGGCGGAGGAATAAAAGACTGAAAAGAGACAGGAGAGGCAGTGCTTCTCCTGTTGCTGTTTCCACTGAAAAAGAGCTTGTTTTTCCGGGACCGGCGGTATATAATACCCAAGCATTTTCCTAGGACAATTTGGAGAACCTATGCTGGACATTCTGCTCGATACCGTGCTCGACTCGCTGAAGATCCTGCCGTTCCTGTTCCTCACGTATATCGCGATGGAATACCTGGAAGGGCACGCCAGCGAGCGCATCAACGAAAAAGTAAAAAAAGCCGGGCGGCTCGGCCCGTTCTGGGGCGGCCTGCTGGGTGCTGTGCCGCAGTGCGGCTTTTCCACGGCGGCGGCCAACCTCTATGCCGGGCGGGCGATCTCGCTGGGCACGCTGGCAGCGGTGTTCCTTTCCACATCCGACGAGATGCTGCCCATTATGCTGTCGGAGTCCGTGGCGCTGAACGTGGTGCTGAAGTTCCTGAGCCTGAAAGCGATCATCGGCATCATCGCCGGGTTTGTGATCGACGGAATCCTGTCGATCCGTGCGAGCAAGACAACCGGGCAGGCGGACGATGGCAGGGACTTCCTGATCGAGCGCCTGTGCGAGAAGGAGCACTGCCACTGCGAGAACGGCAGCATCGTGCTGTCGGCGCTGAAGCATACGGGAAACATCATCGTGTTCGTGTTCGTGATCACCCTGGTGCTGAACGCCGCCTTCTACTTTATCGGGGAAGAAGCCCTGATCGCCGCCATCGGCGACCGGCCGGCCGCCGGCATCCTCCTTTCGGCCGTGATCGGCCTGATCCCGAACTGCGGGGCCTCTGTTCTGCTGACGCAGATGTATCTGCACCAGATGATCCCGGCGGGCCACCTTATCGCGGGGCTCCTCGTGAACGCCGGCGTCGGCATCCTGGTGCTGTTCCGCGTCAACCCCGACTGGAAGGAAAACGTGAAGATCACCGCGATGCTGTACCTGATCAGCATCGGCATCGGATTCTTCTGTCAGTGGATCGGACTCACGATCTGATGATGCGCTATACAAATCGCTTCCTTTGTATAGGCAAAAGAATTCATATTGATGAATAACAAAGGATATCAGCGAAAAATCGTTGATATCCTTCACTTTTTTCGTGACTTCTCAGCGCGTTTATGATATGTTAAAAAGAGAGACAGCAATTTCACAAAGGACCAAAACGATAAAGGAGACACGATATGGCAAGAGAGATTTTATTTGATCTGGGCAAGATGATCACCGACCGCCTCCCGTATAAATTCGGCCTCAAAAGGCTGACGGAAGAAGATCCGGAATACATCATCCTGAATATCGCGCTGGAGAGCGATGAGCAGGCTGAGATCATGCTCAAAATGGGGCTTCGCAGCCCCAAGACGCTGGATGAGATCGCAAAGATCACCGGCAAGGATCCCAAACATGTGGAAGAACTGCTGGAAAAAGCGGCGCACACCGGTGCCGTGGAGTACAACTGGGAAAACCCGCAGCATGAGAAGCAGTACTATGTGCAGGTCTTTGTTCCCGGCATTGCCGAGATGACCAACATGGTGCTCCCGCAGGTCGAAAAGTATCCCGAGCTGGCCGACAGCTTCGATAAGATGACGTATCTGCCCCTCGCAGGCAAGACCCATCTGATCCCGCCGGGCGGCAATGGCATCGGCATGCATGTGGTTCCGGTGGAAGCCGCGATCCCGGCGCACAGCGTTTCCGCCTCTGTTGAGCATCTGTCCCACTGGCTGAACAAGTATGACGGGCAAATCTCGGTCGGTTACTGCTCCTGCCGCAATGCCCGCCGCCTGTATGGCAAAGGCTCCGGCGAGATCCAGGACGACTGCTGCATCGGCGTCGGCGATTTTGCCACCTATCTGATCGAGACCGGCAAAGGCCGCCCCATCACCAAGGAAGAGGCACTGCAGATCCTGAAGCGTGCTGAGGAGAACGGCTACGTCCACCAGATCACCAACATCGATGGTGAGGACAAGGTATTCGGCATCTGCAACTGCGATCTGGGTGTCTGCTTCGCGCTTCGCACCAGCCAGCTGTTCAACACACCCAACCTTTCCGCCTCGGCGTACCGTGCCCATGTCAACAAGGACAACTGCGTTGCCTGCGGCAAGTGCGTGGAAGTATGTCCTGCCGGCGCCGTCAAGCTCGGCCAGAAACTCTGCACCAAGAACGGCGAAGTGGAGTATCCGAAGCAGGAATTGCCCGAAGGCCTGAAGTGGGGAGAGGACAAGTGGAACTGGAACTATGTGGCAGATAACCGCAAGAACTGCCACGAATCCGGCACCGCTCCCTGCAAGACCGCATGTCCCGCGCATATCGCCATCCAGGGTTACATCAAGCTCGCCAAGGAAGGCCGCTATGAGGACGCTCTCAAGCTTATCAAGCAGGATAACCCGTTCCCGTCGGTCTGCGGCTATGTCTGCAACCGCCGCTGCGAGGACGCATGCACCCGCGGCAAGCTCGACAAGGCCCTCGCCATCGACGAGATCAAGAAGTTCATCGCCGAACAGGATCTCAAGAGCGAAGAACGCTACATCCCCGAGACTCACTACCGCCGCCCGATCGACAAGCCCTATGACCAGAAGATCGCCGTCATCGGCGCCGGTCCTGCCGGCCTGAGCTGTGCCTACTATCTGGCCGGCTGGGGCTACACCAACGTCACCGTGTTCGACCGCAACCCCGCCCCCGGCGGCATGCTCGTCATGGGCATCCCCAGCTACCGTCTGGACCGCTCCGCCCTCAAGGGTGAGATCGAGGTCCTGGAGAAGATGGGAGTCAAGTTCCGGATGAACACCGAGATCGGCAAGGACGTTACCATCCAGCAGCTGCGTGACGAGGGCTATAAGGGCTTCTACGTCGCCATTGGCGCACAGAAGAGCTCCAAACTCAACATCCCCGGCGAGGACCTCGCGGGCGTGTTCGGCGGCGTCGGCTTCCTGCGTGAGGTGAACCTCGGCAATAAGCCCGAGATCGGCAAGAAGTGCGCCGTCATCGGCGGCGGCAACGTCGCCATGGACGTCTGCCGCACGGCAGTCCGTCTCGGTGCCGAGACCTATGTTGTCTATCGCCGCAGCGAAGCTGAGATGCCCGCGGACAAGGAAGAAGTTGCCGAAGCACTCGAAGAAGGCGTGAAGTTCTGCTATCTCAACGCGCCCGTCGAAATCATCGGCGAGGACGGCAAGGTCACTGGTCTGAAGGTCGAGCTCAAGGAGCTTGGCGAACCGGATGAAAAGGGCCGCCGCGCACCGGTCGGCACCGGCAGGTTCGAGACCCTCGCGGTCGACTCCGTGATCGCGGCCGTCGGCCAGGCGATCGACTGGGGCGGACTGGATGTCGGCGCGCTGAAGACCGGCAAGAAGGGCAACGCCATTGCCGATCCCATCACCTATCAGACCGAGCAGGAAGACATCTTTGTCGGCGGCGACGTCTACACCGGCCCGAAGTTCGCCATCGACGCGATCGCAGCCGGCCGCGAAGGCGCCGAGTCGCTGCACCGCTTCGTAAACGACGGCCAGAGCCTGACGCAGGGCCGCAACCTGCGCGAGTTCTACGAACTCGACAAGGACAATGTGGTCCTCGGGGTCGACTGCTTCGACCGCCCGGCCCGTCAGCCGATCCTGCACGACGCTTCGAAGGCGCGTTCCTTCGAGCATGACCGGCTCACCTTCACGGAAGAGCAGGTCAAGGCGGAAGCCAGCCGCTGCCTGGGCTGCGGCGTTACGATCGTCGACCGGAACCGGTGCATCGGCTGCGGCCTGTGCACCACGCGCTGCATGTTCGACGCCATCCATCTTGAGCGCGACGTTCCTGAAGCTTCCACTATGATCCGCTGCGACGACAAGGTCGGTCCGCTGCTGAAGAATGTGGCTAAGAAAGCCATCAGGATCAAGCGGATGAAGTAAGAATGCACGAACTGGGAACCATTTACTATGTGATCGACACGGTGGAAAAGCTGATGGTGGAAAACGACCTCAAGCAGGTCGGTTCCATCACGCTGGAAGTCGGTGAAGTCAGCGGGATCATCCCCGAGTATCTTACCGATTTCTGGGAATACGCCCGGGCAAAGACCGAGCACTTCAAGGAGACGGAGCTGAAGGTCGAAGAACTCAAAGCCGTCACCTACTGCCAGAGCTGCAGAAAGACCTATCCCACCATGCAGTACGGCAAGGAATGCCCCTTCTGCCACAGCGGCGACACCTTCCTCATCACCGGCAACGAGTACAACATCAAAGAGATCGAAGCCATGTAGCAAACAGCCCTCTGCCAATCGGCAGAGGGCTGTATCGTATATCAGGCGGAGAAAGAAAGGGAACCTTCAAAAAAGCGCTGTTGCAGAAGTCGCTGCTGTGGTATACTTTCAGAAGCACGGCAATTGCTGCCGCGAAACAGGAAGGAGCGCTGGAATGGGCGATCGGACAACCGAAAAACCGAATACGACCGTCAATATCGGCCTTGTGGCCCATGTAGACGCCGGAAAGACCACGCTGGCAGAGGCCATGCTTTATCTCTCCGGCACGGTGAAGAAGCTGGGCCGGGTCGACCATCGCGACAGCTTCCTCGACACGCACAGTCTGGAGCGGCAAAGGGGTATCACCATCTTCTCCAAGCAGGCCATGCTGGACTGGCAGGATACTGCCCTGACGCTGCTGGATACCCCCGGGCATGTGGACTTTTCGGCTGAGATGGAGCGCACGCTGCCCGTGCTCGACTGTGCGGTTCTGGTTATTTCCGGCAAAGACGGCGTTCAGGCGCATACGGAGACGCTCTGGCGGCTGCTGAAGCGCTATCATGTCCCAACGTTCCTGTTTATCACTAAAATGGATCTGCCGGGAACAGATGAAAAAGCCCTGATGGAAGAGCTGCACACCCGGCTGGACGGCGGCTGTGTGGATTTTACCGCCAGAGCCGCTGACTTTGAAGAACAGCTGGCTCTCTGCAGCGAAGCGGCTATGGACCGCTATCTGCAGAACGAACCGATGGACGATGTCCTGCTCACCGCCATGATCGCCGAGAGATCGCTGTTCCCCTGCTTCTTTGGCTCGGGACTGCGGCTTGACGGCGTCGAAGCGCTGCTGGATGCGCTGGCGAAACTGGCACCGCGGACACAGGCAGAAGAGAACTTCGGCGCACAGATATTCAAAATTGCCCGGGACGCACAGGATAACCGCCTCACGTTCCTGAAGATGACCGGCGGAACGCTGCAGGTGCGGGAAATGCTGACCTACAGGGGAGAAGACGGGGCGGAGCATGCCGAGAAGATCACCCAGCTGCGCCTGTATTCCGGGCAGAAAGCCCGGATGACCGAGAGTGTATCCGCCGGGCAGATCTGCGCTGTGCTCGGCCTCAGTGCAACATGGCCGGGGCAGGCACTCGGCGCGGCAAAACAGACCGATGAGCCGATCCTGGAACCGGTTCTGAGTTACCGGCTGCTCCTCCCGCCCGAAACGGATGCTGCAGTCCTGTATCCGAAGCTGCAGCTGCTGCAGGAGGAAGACCCGCAGCTGCGCCTGCGCTGGGACAGCCGGCGGCAGGCTATCGGCGTCAGTCTGATGGGGCGCGTACAGACCGAGGTGTTCCGCGAGCTGGTCAAAGAGCGCTTTGACGTCGATGTCACGCTCGATAAAGGGCAGATCCTGTACCGTGAGACCATTGCCGACACCGTGGAGGGCGTCGGGCATTTTGAGCCGCTGCGCCATTATGCCGAAGTGCATCTGCTGCTTGAACCGCTGCCGGCCGGAAGCGGCCTGGTGTACGATACGATCTGCAGCGAGGACGCGCTGGACCGCAACTGGCAGCGGCTGATCCTATCATGCCTGGCAGACAAGCAGCACTGCGGCGTGCTGACCGGCGCCCCGCTTACGGATGTAAAGATCACGCTTGCCGCCGGCAAAGCGCACCTCAAACACACCGAGGGCGGCGATTTCCGGGAAGCTTCATCACGGGCAGTGCGGCAGGGTCTGATGCAGGCCGAAAACGTGCTGCTGGAACCCTGGTTCGCCTTTACGCTCGAAGTGCCGGCCGACCAGATCGGCCGGGCTATCAGCGATGTGCAGGCCATGCACGGCGTGTTCGAGCCGCCCGAGGATGCCGGCGAGTTTCTGCGTCTCAAAGGCAGTGCTCCGGTTGCGGAGATAAACGGCTATCAGACGGTCCTGCTGGCCTATACCCACGGGCGGGGACGGCTCTCTCTGCGCCCGGACGGATATCGCCCCTGCCGGGAGCAGGACAGCATTGTATCGGCTGCCGGCTACGATCCGGAGGCCGATACGGAGAACACGCCGGACTCGGTGTTCTGTGCACACGGCGGCGGGTTTCTGGTTAAATGGAATCAGGTGTCCGACTATATGCATCTGGAAAGCTGCCTGAAACCGAAGGTACCTGCTGCTGATACGACGCCGGAACACCGCCGGATCCAAAGTATCGACGATCGGGAGCTGGAAGCCATCATGGAGCGGGAATTCGGCCCGATCCGCCGCCCGCAGTATATGCGCCCGCAGCGAAACGTGGCAGCGCCGGCGCCGGCAGCCGCAGCGCCGGACCGGAAAGAAACGGTCATTGTGGACGGCTATAACCTGATCTATGCATGGGAGCCGCTGAAACAGCTGGCGGAAGAGAAGATGGATCTGGCAAGAGAACGGCTGCAGGACATCCTCTCCAATTACAGCGGCTTTACACAGAACGAGCTGGTGCTGGTCTTTGACGGTTACCGCACGCCGGGCAATCCAGGGTCGCATACGCAGGTACACAACATCCGGGTGGTGTATACCGAAGAAGGCGAGACCGGAGACGCTTACATCGAGCGGCTGGTGGACGAGATCGGCAGGAATTACCGCGTTCGCGTTGTCACCAGCGACAACCTCATCCGCCTCTCGGCGCTGCGCTCGGGAGTGCTGCGTACCGGCTCACAGGAATTTGCGGAAGAAGTGGAATGGGTTCTCCGGCAGATCGACACGCTGCTGAAGAAAACAAACGAGCAGGCGCATGTGACGAAGGTGAAAGATGGAAAACTCTGATCTGCTGAAACGGGCGGAAGACCTGTACCGCCGCAGCGAACGGGACAACGTGCTGACCGCCACGCATTTTCTGACGCCCGCCGAGCGGTTTGCGCTGGAGCGCTGGGCAGGAAAACTGCCGGGATGCCGCCTGTTCTTTTCCGGCGGTCACTCCGACTGTGAACGGACGGTCGGATTCTTTCTGCCGGACTATCTGGAAGAGGCGTGGGTTCCGATAGACGAGCATATCTGCGCCTTCGCACTCACTGCGGCCTTCGGAAACCCCGGCCACCGGGACTATCTGGGTGCTCTGCTCGGCATGGGAATCGGCCGCGAGCGCCTCGGGGATATCTGGGTGAAAGACAACACGGCCGTTGTCTTCTGCCTCCCGGGTGTGGAAAAACATCTGCTGACGATCGACAAGGTAGGGCATTATACGGTCCGCGCAAGGTCGCTGCCGTTGGCAGAAGTTCCGAATCCGGAACGGAAAGTGAAGGCCAAAACTTTCTCGGTCCAGAGCCTTCGGCTGGACGCAGCGGCAGCGGGTCTTTTTGACCTCTCGCGTACCGAAGCGGCCCGCCAGGTGGAGGCCGGAAATGTTTCCCTGAATTACGAGATCTGTGAGAAACCGGATGCCGCTGTCGGGGAAGGAGATATCCTGTCTCTCCGCGGGAAAGGGAAAGGCCGCATCACCGCCCTCGGCGGCACGTCACGCAAAGGCCGCCGGTTCGTGGAAGGGGAAGTCTACCTCTCGTAGAAACCGGGGCGGGCCGAGACGGCAGCGAATCCAGCATCAAAGAACCAGAAGTCATACAGCAACGGCCTTCTGCCGAAAAAAGGCAGAGGGCCGCAATTTCTTCTTGACAACGGGGAAGAACGTGTTATAATGAATTCACATGAACGAATATTCATATGAACATAGATTGAAAGGAAAGGTGATCGCAATGAAAAAGTCGTACAAGATCGAAGTGGACTGCGCCAACTGCGCCAACAAGATGGAAGAGGCCGCCAAGAAGACGGAAGGCGTGAAGGACGCCGTCGTCAATTTCATGGCGCTCAAGATGAACGTGGAGTTTGAGGAAGGCGCCGATCCCAAGGCCGTGATGAAGGACGTTCTGAAGAACTGCAAAAAAGTGGAAGACGACTGCGAGATCTTCTTCTGACAGACGATAAGTAAGAAGCGGGAAGATCTCCCGCTTCTTTTTCACAAGGGAGGCAAGAGGCATGACGAAAAAACAAAAAAAGATGCTGACGCGCATCCTCGCCGCCGCTGTTCTGCTGGCGGTGATCGTCCTGCTGAAAAAAACAGTCGGAGCAGGCTGGCGCGAGCCCGTCTGGTTCCTTCTATATCTGATCCCGTATCTGATCGTCGGTCACGATATCCTGCTCAAGGCCTGGAAGGGTATCCGCAACAAACAGGTATTCGACGAGAACTTCCTGATGGCGATCGCCACCGTCGGCGCCATCGCGATCGCGCTGGTGGAGCAGAGCGGCGACTATACGGAAGCAGTCGCCGTCATGCTGTTCTACCAGATCGGCGAGCTGTTCCAGAGCTACGCAGTCGGAAAGAGCCGCCGGAACATCAGCGCGCTCATGGATATCCGCCCGGACTACGCCAACGTGGAGCAGGACGGCGACCTCGTGCAGGTAGACCCCGACGAGGTGGAGATCGGCACCGTGATCATCGTGCAGCCGGGGGAGAAGATCCCCATCGACGGTGTGGTGGAGGACGGCAGCGGCGCGCTGGACACCAAGGCGCTGACCGGCGAAAGCGCACCGCGCGCCGTACAGCCGGGTGACGAGGTGATCAGCGGCTGCATCAGCCTGAACAGCGTGCTGCGCATCCGGACGACGAAGGAGTTCGGCGAGTCCACGGTTTCCAAGATCCTCGACCTGGTGGAGAATTCCACATCCAAGAAGTCGAAGTCGGAGAATTTCATTTCCCGGTTTGCCAGAGTCTACACACCGGCCGTTTGTTACAGCGCGCTGGCGCTGGCGATCCTGCCGCCGGTCATCCTGCTGCTGACGGGAAGAGCGCCCGCCTGGGGCGACTGGATCTACCGCGCGCTGACCTTCCTTGTCATCAGCTGCCCGTGCGCGCTGGTGATCTCGATCCCGCTGAGCTTCTTTGCCGGCATCGGCGGCGCCAGCCATGAGGGCGTGCTGGTGAAAGGATCCAACTATCTGGAGCAGCTTTCCAAGACCGACATCGTCGCCTTCGACAAGACCGGCACCATGACGCGCGGCGTGTTCGAAGTGGTAGGCGTTCATCACAACAGCATGGAAAACGACAGGCTGCTGGAGATCGCCGCGCACGCGGAGCTGTTCTCCTCGCATCCGATCGCCGGAAGCATCCGGAAGGCCTGGCTCGAAGGGGACGACTGGCAGGACGACGGCGAAGAGAAGCCGGTGCCTTCGTCTCCCCGCACGATGAACCGCGCAAGGGTCACAGACGTGGAGGAGATCGGCGGCAACGGCATCGTATGCAAAGTTGACGACAGACAGGTCGCCATCGGCAATGCCAGGCTGATGGACCGGTTCGGCATCCCCTATGTGAACTGCCGCCATGTCGGGACGATCGTCCATCTGGCGATCGACGGCAGCTATGCCGGCCATCTCGTGATCGCCGATATCGTGAAGCCGACGGCGAAGGAAGCGGTCCGGCAGCTGAAGGAAGCCGGCGTTTCCCGCACTGTGATGCTCACCGGCGACGGGCGGAAGGTGGGCGAAGCGGTGGCAGAGGAGCTCGGCATCGACGAGGTGTACACAGAGCTTCTGCCGGGAGACAAGGTGACGCAGATCGAAGAGCTGCTGGCGAAAAAGCCGCCGAAAGCAACACTGGCCTTCGTCGGCGACGGCATCAACGACGCGCCCGTCCTTTCCCGCGCGGACATCGGCATCGCCATGGGCGCCCTCGGCTCCGACGCGGCGATCGAAGCGGCCGACGTCGTTCTGATGGACGACGATCCCCAAAAAATAGCGCTTGCCATCCGGATCGCCCGGAAGTGCATGCGCATCGTCTACGAGAACATCTGGTTCGCTATCGGCGTCAAGCTGATCTGCCTGATCCTCGGTGCGCTCGGCATCGCCAACATGTGGCTGGCCATCTTTGCCGACGTGGGCGTGATGGTGATCGCGGTACTGAACGCCATCCGCGCCCTGTTCACAAAGAACCTGAAATAGAAAACAATGGAGATAACAGTATCCCCCAAAGGCATCTGCCTTTGGGGGATATTTTCGGTTTATTCGCTGTCGCCGTAGTAGCTGTACCAGATAGGCTGGCCTTCTTCCAGCCCGGAGAGGATCTCAACATTCTCCCCGTCGGAAATGCCGCAGGTGACTTCCACGGGAGCCAGCAGCTGCCCGCTTTTCTGATCGTATGCTGTATAGACGGTAGTTTTGCTTCCGCTGTCGTTCAGCGCGGCGATGGGGATCAGCAGCGCCGAGCGGGTGCTCTTTTTCACCACCACCGAGGCGTTCATGCCGTTGAGCATGTCGGCTTCGCGGTCAAGCGTAAGCTCCACGTCAAATTTGCTGTTGCCGCCCTCGTTGGTGCCGATGCCGCCGATGGCGGTCACGGTGCCGGTATAGGTGTTGCCGGGGAGCGCGTCCACGGAAATGTCGGCTTCCATGCCGAGCGCGTACTGGAGGATATCCAGCTCATCCACCTTGATGGTGACGGTCATGGTATCGGTCGGCGTAACGGTGCACACTTTGGTTCCTTCCATCGGGAAGAGCCCCTCATCCTGCTGCGCGGCAGCAGCACCGCTGCCCTGGCCTCCGATCAGCCCGGAGATATCGGGAATAACGGGAATGGGAATGACCGGTGTGGGCGTCGGTTCCTGCTTTGTCACAAAGACCATTTTCTCCAGCGTTTTGGTTTCGTCTTCCTCATTGTTCAAATATACGAACACATAGACGGAATTGGGAGCCACCTCTTCTTCCAAACTCTCGGGCTTGGTCATCGTGACGGAGTTCTGGAAGTTGGCCAGGGAATTGGACATCGCGAGGGCCGACATCATGGCAGCCTCCTCTGGTCCGGGAACGGAAAACGGAGGCATCGTGACGGTGAGCGTATCGCCTTCGACCTTGGTGACGAGGCCGACGTAATAGACATAGTCTTTCTCCGTATCGTCGGATTTCTCATTTGCCAGCAGCTTCACTTTGTACTGCTGCTTTGCGGCGAGCGCTTTGGCCATGGTCTTGTCGATCCCGGTGACGTAGCCGTCACACGGAGCATTGACTGTGCCGTCCTGATACAGCAGGAAGAGCTCCTGCATCATCTCGCTGTACTTCCGGTGCTGGGCTGACAGCTTCAGAGCGGCAGGATCGTTGGACAGATCCTTCAGCGTGAAAAGAGTCTGTCCGTTGTAGACTTTCCGTTCAATCCGGGCGCTGACGGAAGCGACTGTGCCGCTGGAGGCGAGCGCACGCCAGGGGCTGTGCACATCCAGCGAGCCGCTGCCAAGGACCGTCCCGTCCTCCATCGATACAACGGCCGTGTCGCCGTATAGGGGGCCGTCGTCGGGCAGCGTCACAGTGATGGTGCCTTCCAGTGAACCGGCGATCTTGCCGGAGTACTCTTTGCCGTCCGACACATGAACAGATACTCTCTGCCCGACTGTGACGGGAATGTCGGAGTCGACCTTCACCTGCATCAGACCATCCAGGGAAACGATCGCCAGCGCGCCATGCCGCAGCATGACGTCTTCAGCGCTGTCGCCGGGTTCGGCAAAAATGGCTTTCACGCGCCCGGAGGCACTGGAGGAAACGGTGGAATAGGCATTTTTATTGGAGAGTTCCTGCAGGTCAGCCGCCAGCTTGTTCAGAGTCTCCTGCACGTCGGTGATTGCGGCCATCACGGTCACACGGTCAACTTCCGCGATTGGATCGCTCTCCTGCAGCAGCTCGCTGTTGGAAACGAGGAAGCGGGTGATCTCCACACCGCTCGGCACTGTTACTTCGACGGCTTTCTCATCACTGAGCGCTCCGCCACCGCCGAGCGTGGCTGTGATAGTGCCGGTGGACGCCTGTGCGGAAAGGATATCCGCAGCGGCTTTTTCTTCTGCGTTGGAGCGGGCGATCGCCGGGAGAACGGCAAGCGCCAGGGCGATCAGTCCGACCGTTGCCCAGGGCAGAACTCTGCGAAACAGGGATTTTTTCTTCATGGCATCGTTCCTCCCTTCCTCAGCCGCCGTAGTGCAGCGCATCGATCGGCTTCATCTTGGCCGCCTTGTTGGCAGGATACAGGCCGAACACAACGCCGATGATGAAGCAGAACAGCACCGACAGGAACACGACCTTGCCCTGCAGCCGGAAGGTAAGCGCTGTGCTGGCGGTGATCATCGAGGCGATCTGCAGAATGCCCCACGAGACGAAGATCCCCAGGCCGCAGCCCAGCATGCACAGCACGACCGACTCGATCAGGAACTGCCGCAGAATGGAACTGCGGCTGGCGCCGATGGCTTTGCGGATGCCGATCTCACGCGTGCGTTCCGTCACGGTCACGAGCATGATGTTCATGATGCCGATGCCGCCGACGATCAGCGAGATGGCTGCAATGCCGCCGAGCAGGATGGTGAGCACGTTGGTGATGCTGCCCATGGCTTCCTCGATCACGTTCTGGGAGGAGATGTGGAACGCGTCCTCATCTTCCTCAAAACGTTCCATCAGGATATCGGTCATGGCCTTTTTGGCGTCGTCTACCGAGAATCCGACAGCCGGTCCGATATAAAACATATCGATGACGGGCCCGACCTTCGCAGAGAGACGCATCAGGGAAGTATAGGGAATATACGCGGTCTTGGTGCCGCCGGAAAACAGCGTAGCCAGAGACGAGGTGTTGCTGTTCTGCAGGACCCCGACGACCGTGTATTTGACGCCGTTTAGTGAGATCTCCTGTCCGAGGCAGTCGGTGTAGCCGATCATGTCGGTGGCGGTGGTCTCATCGATCACGCAAACGCGGCTGGCATTCTCCAGATCGGTTTTTTTCAGGAAGCGGCCCTGCGCCAGCTGTTCGCCGTTGATGTCGTAATAGTCCGGGGTGGTGCCGTAGACCATGAAAGGAGAGCTTTTAAGCGCGTATTTGCCTGTCATGGTATCGCTGGCGTAAGGAGAGACAGCGGCGATGCTGGGTTCGGAGTCGATCCACGACCCAAAATCTTCGAGCTTGATGGGTTTGCCCTTGTCATCGATGACAGAGACGGTCAGCAGGCTGCTGCCGAGGCTTGAGACCTCGCTGGTCACGGTGTCGGTAGCGCTGCGCACAAGGCTCACCAGAACCACCAGTGCCATCACGCCGATGATGATGCCGAGCATGGTGAGCACGGCGCGCATTTTGTTGGCTCCGATGCTGCGGAGAGCCATTCGTAAAGACATCATCAGAGCGTCACCTCCGTAAGTCTTCCGTCCAGGATATGGACGCTGCGTTTTGCCTGCCGGGCAATGTTGTTGTCGTGTGTGATGAGAATGATGGTGTTGCCCTGCTCATGAAGATTTTTGAACATGTCCAGGATCTCCTGACTGGTGCGGGAGTCGAGGTTGCCGGTCGGCTCGTCGGCAAGGAGCAGCGCGGGCCGGGTGACAAGAGCGCGGGCAATCGCAACACGCTGCTGCTGACCGCCGGAGAGCTCCGTGGGCTGGTGCCTGGCGCGTTTTTCCAAACCAACGCGCTTCAGTGCCTCGTACACGCGTTCCCGCCGCTCCGAAGATTTTACGCCCTGATATATGAGCGGCAGCTCCACGTTCTCCTCGGCGGAGAGCTTGGGGATCAGATTGAAGTTCTGAAACACGAATCCGATCTTCCGGTTGCGTACGCGGGCCAGCTCATTTTCGCTGTAGGCGTCGATAGGCGTGCCATCGAGAAGATACACGCCGTCGTCGGCGGTATCCAGACAGCCGACGATGTTCATCAGCGTGGATTTGCCAGAGCCTGACGGCCCGATCACACTGACAAATTCATGCGGGCGGACGTGGAGATTCGCGTGGTCCAGAGCGTAGACACGCTCATCCCCAAGCTGGTAAACTTTAGAGACATCGCGCAGTTCGATCATGGTATGCCTCCTCAGCCTCTCGGGCCCGGGCCGCCGCCCATCATCATTAAGAGAGGATTGATGTCCTTCTCCGTGTAATAGAC
>JAEEGJ010015182.1_pt1 | contig 18043 bp, 21 predicted proteins | sample 8958761 | NCBI WGS metagenome assembly JAEEGJ01 (sample SAMN16246546, study PRJNA631951) | gut metagenome | biome: gut microbiome; feature: rumen; material: RS-attached | host: Bos | place: Iran: Karaj | collected 2018-10
CTGTTCAATCGGGAGAGTAGGTCGTTGCCAGGCTTTTTTATTTTTGTGTCCTATTGAATTTCTATTTTTGTCTTTCCGGCGGTCAGCTGAAGTATCTCATTCTCCACATCGGCAAACTGCGACTCCTTTACCACAGCCTTTATTTTTATGGTCTCTGCAAAGTTCTCGTCCAGGATGCGGACATCACATTTTTTAAGCAAGTATTTTATTGAATCGTAGATATCGTAACCGATCTGGAAGGCGAAGGAAGTCTCTTTTACCAAGGGCTTTGTAGGCAGCTTCTCTATAGCATCCTTGGCGCTCTGGGAATAGGCCCTTACCAGCCCGCCGGTGCCCAGCAGTGTGCCGCCGAAGTACCGCACCACGGTGCAAAGCACATTGGTTATGCCGGATCCGGAGAGCACATTCAGCACTGGGCGGCCGGCGGTACCCTTGGGCTCGCCATCGTCGCTCATGCCCATGTTCTGGCTGTTCTTCTCACCTATAACGAAAGCCCATACAATGTGGCGGGCCCCAGGGTGTTGTTCCCAGAGGCGTTTTACGATTTCCTTTGCATCTTTTTCGCTGGCTATGCCAAAACACTGGGCTATGAACCGGGAATGCTTCTCCACCAATTCGCTGGAGCTTTCCCCTGCGGGGATAAGGAGAACCTCTTCCATCACTCCTCTTTGCCGTCCGCCTGGTCCATTATCTCGTTCACAGCCTCCACCAGATCGTTCTGGCAGTTGCCGTAAACAATGTTCTGGAAGAACCGGGCTATACAGTTATTGCAGACCACGTAGCAGTCGCTCTTGTTGTTATTCTTTATCTGCTCTTTGACGTAATCAAGGATCTCTTTTCTGCCCATGCTGCTGAACTGCGGAGCCTTCAAGGCCAGGCACTGCTGGTAAAGCCGATCAGTGTAGGGCTCGCTCTCAAAAACCTCATCCAGGTCCAGAGCCAGGCTGTCCTCCTCGGCAATCTTGCCAGAACAGATGTCGCAATAGCGGCATTCATCGGGCCTCTTGAAGCTCTTTACAGTCTTTTCCCAGATATTGGTGGTATATGCGATCCGATCCATGTAATTGTAGAGCAGGATTAGGAACGCTATCTCATTTTCCTTCTGCTCCCGTGCCCACTGGATTATGGTCTTGTCTTCTGTAAGCTTTGCCTTTGCCGATGCCTTTGCGTTCAGGAGCATCTGGGCCGCATCCAGCTGGCCCGCAAGCACAGCCTTTCCCAGCGCGGTCTGGTTGTCCTGGTCGGGTGCATCTATATTCTTGAAGGTGTTGATTCCTTCCTGCAGTGCCTCAAGGTCGCCCTCTGCGGCCGCTTTTGTAAAATCGGAGATAGTCATTGCCATGCCCATATTTTAATATATCTTTTTTAGCAAGTAAACATATTAATTCATATTTTAAGACATAATCATATGGACATATAATCGCCTTATTTGATATAATCTCGTTTTATAAGTAAGGAGAAATTAAATGCAGTATTTTTGGCTTCTGAGCGGGCTCTATATGGGGTGGTCCCTCGGAGTGAACGACCCATCCCATATCTTTGGTACAGCATACATCACAAACATGCTGAAATGGAAAACAATTGCGACACTGCTCTGTGTGTTCATCATCATCGGTGCACTCCTCCAGGGAAAAGCAGGACTTGAGAACTTAGGAAGTCTGGTTAAACAGAGTGATCAATCGGCATTCATCTCTGCCTTCGTAGCAGCAACCACTGTTCTTATCATGGCTGGTAAATTCAGCCTTCCAGCTTCCACATCCCAGGCTATGCTGGGTGCAATCATCGGTATCGGCGTGGTAAATCAGGGAACTAGTTTTACAATGCCTTCAAAAGTTTGGAGTATGATGCTTTCTTGGATTCTTACCCCAGGTGGATGTATTGTACTCACATTCATTCTCTATCCTATTTTTGCAAAGATTTTCAACAAAATGGGAATCGCAACTCCTGATGGAGAGATGGATAAAAACGCAGACGCAGCACATCAGAAAAAATATAATACTATCCTGAATGCAGGTGTGATCCTGGCTGGATGTTACGGTGCATATGCCCTTGGTGCCAACAACCTGGCAAACGTAACCGGTGTTTACTATGGACCTGATAATCTTCTTGGTGATGGATATGCTGCTGTTTGGCTGGGTGCAATCAGTATCTGTCTTGGTGTTCTTACCTATGGAAAGCAGATTACAGACAAGGTAATGAAGACTGTAGGTAAAGAGCTGGTTGAGCTTACAAAGTTCGGATCCTTCCTGGCCGTTATCTCCATGGCAATTGTAATGCAGATCTATGCTGTTGTAGGTATTCCTGTATCTTCTGCAATGGCCCTGGTTGGTGGTACACTGGCTATCGGAATCTTCAGAAGACAGATCAACAAGACAAGCCTCAGAGCTCTTAGAAGAACCATCCTCGGATGGATTTTCACCCCAATCATGGGATTTGTTCTTTCTTTCGGTATTTATTACATAGTAAAGATATTCTGGCCTGAAGCATAATCACACCCGGGCTGGCCGTTTCAGTCCGGGGATTTTTCCCCGAAAAAACCTAAAAAAATCTCACTTTCTGCCGATAATATCAGTATGGGAAAACAACCTGCTAGAAAGACACGTTCAACCACTAAGAAAAGACGCAAGAAGAAATCAAAAGGCCTTCATCTGGGCGCATCATTCTGGGTGCTTCTGCTGGTGCTGATCGGCATCATATTCTTTTTCTTCCACAATGATCTTGAGAAAGCATTCTCGAAAAATAAATATCTGAGCAAGCTCAAGCAGGAGGACAAGCCTCTGGTGGTGGAGGATATCGAGACCCCGGGTAGCAAGAAGAGTGCTCAGACAGAAAAGGGTACACCGAAGAAAGAGGCTCCCAAGGACGATGGAAAGAAGACTGTCATCAAGATGGGAAATCAGGTTGTCTCCGAAGATAAGGATAAGCCGGCACAGAAGAAGCAGGAGCCCCCTAAGCAGATACAGAGCACATTCAGAGATTCAGCCCTCTTCTTTGTTTTCATCACCAACAACGGCGATATAAAGCTGAGCAAGATAACCCGCCAGGTCAAGGTGGCAGGCTCGCCGCTTCATGCCGTGATGGAAGCTCTTTTGGAAGGGGTTAACACCGAGGAGATCAACCAGGGCTACCTGTCACTCATCCCCGAAGGGTCTAAGCTCAAGAGCATACGGGTGAGCGATGGAATTGCCACTATGGACTTTTCCGAGGAATTCATGTTTAATATATTGGGTTCCGAGGGGATGAAGAACCAGTTGAAGCAGATAATCTACACCGCATCGGAGTTCCCCACGGTAAAGGCTGTGCAGTTCCTGATTGATGGCAAGAAGGTGGATTACATCTCCGAGGGCATCTGCACCAAGGAGCCGCTGACTATAAACTCGTTCTAAGGATTGGAAAATGGGATTCGGTCTGGGGATTATTGTTATATTGATTCTTGTATTGAGTGGCTTTGCCGACACAGTGTGCCGCACCACTTGGAAACGCTTCTACTACACTCGTGGAATCACTTTCTTCTCCAAGGAATTCGACTATCCGTATCCATTCAACATAAAGCGCATCGACCTGCTCAAGAAGAGGGAGAACGCAAATAAGAAATATAAGTCCGATATTGAGTTCGCGCCATTGGCCAGAAACGCCATAGGCTTTTTCGATAGACCGGGTAAGGGCAGTTTCGGTACCAAGAAGAGGTCATATCTTTCGGTGCTCCACGGTGTTTTGATGTACCAGGACGGCAAGCTGACTGTGGCCGGTATATTCGATTATTTTGCGCTGCTGTTTGTTCCGGCGCTGATGATTTCTGTCACCGCCTATATAGTGTGGCTCTTTAGACAGGAACTGGCGATAAATGCCCTTATCTTGGCTGTTCTTTTAGTGATTTTTATTGTCGGATTTGTTGTGGCCCTTAGAAAACAACGTGCCCGATTCACCGAGATAGGAAATATCATGGTGGGCATCGGGCAGAAAGAAAAAGAACCTAAGAAAGAAGAATCTAGGTCTGATAAATAATCAGCTCAGCTCATCCAGTTTTGCTTTAAGTGTTTCGAAGTCGTAGTATCCCTCTGAGCGGCCAATGGATTTGCCGTCCTTGATGATAAGCAGGGTAGGAACTGCAGAAACGCTGTACTTCTCGGCCAAGGCAGGGTTTTCATCTATATCTATTTTAATAATGTCATAAGCATCTGAAGCGGCAGCAAGCTTCTCCAGTACAGGATGCAGCTTTGTGCATGGTCCGCACCAGGTGGCAAAGAAATCAATCATCACCAGCGGTTTTGAGTTTTTAAGGATCTCATCAAAGTCTCTATCGTTTGCAAATTTCAGCATTTTATCACCCTCCTTCAGGTCCATCTTATATTATACTACTAATTTCAATATAAGTGAAGTAAAATTTTTATTATAAAGGTTTTATATTGACAAATACTTTTGCTGTCTATAAAATCATCAAAGAGCTTTGGAGAGGTGGCCGAGCGGTTTAAGGCGGCGGTCTTGAAAACCGTTGACGTGCGAGCGTCCGTGGGTTCGAATCCCACCTTCTCCGATTTTCTATGGAGAGATGGCCGAGAGGCCGAAGGCGCTTCCCTGCTAAGGAAGTATACTGGTAACGGTATCGGCGGTTCGAATCCGCCTCTCTCCGTTATTTTTTTAGTGTGTGCCCATAGCTCAGCTGGATAGAGTATCAGATTGCGGATCTGAGGGTCGGAGGTTCAAATCCTCTTGGGCATAATATTTCACAATCCCCACTCTGTATAAATCTATAACCACGCACAGATAAGCAAACACCTCGATTAAGTACGATCCTGCCGACAAGCATAGGCAATCTGTCCTTCTTTCCAGATTGCCAAGCTTGTATAGGCAGTCCGTAATATCTTCGGTGTCTGCTTCCTGTGCTTGTATTGCAGGAATAAATAGAGGGGGATTGTTCAAATGAGGCGGATAATATGCCCAATAATATTTGAATTATATTAACTCAACGTAATTCTGTCTGCCATAGACCATGCGGATAACTTGGACTTCTTTCTTTTTGATTTCTGACCTGTATAAAACTATGAAATTTTTGATTATGAGCTTGCGTATATTTTTTGTTGCAAGGCGTGGAATAGAACACAGCGGGCAGCTGTTCGGGAAATCTGCCAGGGAAGCGATTTCTGATTTTGTCAGTTCAACCAATTCAGCCGCTGCTTTTTTATTGCAAAGAGTAAATGCAATATAATCAGAAATACTTTGTAAATCTTTCTTAAAAGAATCAGATAGGATTACCTTATATTTCATACTTCTTTTTCAATTCATCAAAATAACCCAAGCCCTCAGAATATTTCCCTTCTGTAATATCCTTTTCTCCTTCTTCAACTTTAGTTACCACATTATCCATGTAAGTCATTTTCTCGAAAACGTTCATGCTCATAATCACCATATCGCCGTATCCATTTTTTGTTACATATATTGGCTCTTGGCTTTCATGGCAGATTTTTGAGAGTGCAACTGTGTTTTTCAAGTCTTTTATAGGTATAATTTTAGGCATAATTATCTCCTTATAAGTAGATTATAATATGATTATTTGGTAAAGTCAATTAAATATTAATTTAGAAGAAGTCTTTCAAGTCCATGGAGAGGGCGTGAGCAATTATGCTATCCTACTTGAAGTTTCCGAGTGGTGATAAATTCAGTTGCTAAAAATACCTTAATAGATTAAAGTTAAACCATGAAGAATATAACTCTTTTTATTTTTTTACCATTCTTGCTGTTAGGAGTGGATACTCTGGCTCAGGAAGTTGGTGAGAAAGTATATAAAGAAATTATTATTGATAATGATGGGAAAATCGGTAAATGGTTTGAAGTGAAAGAAATCAAAAGATATGATGAAAATGGGAAAATAGTCTACGAAAATCCAACTATGGTTGGAGGAGAAACTTGGTATGAATATGATTCAAAAGGGAATCAAATTCATATGAAATCAGAAAAAAGAGAGAATTGGAAAAAGTATAATGATAATGGACAAGTAATCTTTGAAAAATGGCAGGATGGCAAAGAATATTGGTATGAATATGATTTAAACGGGAATGAAATCCATATTGTATCTAATGATGATTTTGAAAAATGGAAAGAATATGACGAAAAGGGTAATATAATTCACGAAAGAACAAATAGCTGGATGTTTGATGAACACTGGTATGAATATAACTCGAAAGATAATCTAATCCATGAAAAATGGAATCATAATGATTATTTTATAATAGAAAGCTGGTATGAATATAATTCAAAAGGGAAATTGATTCATAAAAAAAGATCAGATGATATAGAAAGCTGGTATGAATATAATGCAAATGGAAACTTGGTTCATGAAAAACATGTAAACAAACTGATAGGTAACGAAGAGTATTGGTATGATACAAAAGGGAAGCCAATTCATTCAAAAAAAGATGAAAGAGAATGGTGGAGTGAATATGATGACATGGGCAATGAAGTTCATAGAAAATATTTAAATAGCGGGGAACTGTGGGTGAAATATGACAAAAGGGGAAATATAATTTATGTAGAAAGTTCACCTGGAGATAAAAAAATATGGTTTGAATACGATTATGACTATTGGGGTAATGGAAAACTAAAAAAGCAGATACAATACAAAAGTTTATAGAAAACTTCATTATAAAAATTAATTGGCTAATAATAATTAACGAGGTGGAAGATGACTGAACCTGAGGAAAATATTGTTGTTTTAAGTAAGATAGCAGATGAAGATATTTTGAAATCATATTTTGAAAAAAACAATTTGTCATTTTTAATTGAAGAATTTAAGGCTCAGAAAGTCTTTTCTCCTGAAATTATAAAAGATTTAACTGATAATGATTTAGAAAAATTAGGAGTTACAACATTAGGTGATAGAAAAAGAATTCTAAAATTATTTTCAAGCAATGATTTTGAGAACTATAAAACTGAATTAATGTATAAAGATCTTAGTCCTGAAGAACGAGAGAAATTAGATATTCCGGAAAATAAAGTTTTAAAACAAAATTCATTTAGATATGGAGGTGGTTCTGTTTTTGCAGAAGAGGGGAAATTGACTTTGTTTGAAAATAGAATTACTTGGAAGGGGACAGTTAATGATTTTATAATTCCAATTAACAAGATTATTGATGTCTCTATTAAAAACGGGTCTGGTTTTTCCGAACTAATAATTACTGATGATAAAAAAGAACATAAATTTTATACTGTAAATAGGGTTTCCGGCGCATTGACCGGGGCTGGGATTGCTAGTAATAATTTATTATATCTTGGCTTGGCTGCCATGAACGATAAGCCAATGAGTGATATAGAGTTTTGGCGTGTATTAATAGAAAAACTTCGTGAAAGGAATCCCTCATACCATGGAGGTAGGGGGCAAGATATTAAAGACTCTTCTGGAGATGGGTGTTTGGCTACCTTTATAGTTGGAATAATTGCCGCATTTATATTATTTTTTGTTTGGATGATGAGTCTTTACTAATTAAACAGTTATCATAACTTTCTTAACAAACAAGTGCAAGGGAATATGGTCAATAATACTATCTTAGTAGTAACTCCCATAATGAATATGACCCAGTTTTAGGCATAAACAAGGACGCAAGCCACATGAATCCACCACAGAGCCAGAATATAGTTCCAGCAATAAGCCAAATAATACATGCTCCCTTTTTGCCCATCAATGCCAAGATTATTGCTATTACAATCGCAACAATAATAAATACTAATGCCAACTGACTTTGCCTTGCATAATATTCATAAATAAGCCTATCAATCGATTCTCCTATTGCATAAAGAATAATGTTCATTAAACCTCCTGTTTTTATTTTACAATCATGCGGACGTTCTGGAGCATGGTGGCGTTCTTGTTGTTGGCAGGCTCGCTGCGCTCCATCTTTACTTCCAGCTCGCCCTGGTCGGGCTTGTCTAAGTCGACTGTGCCGATATAGAGTACATTGCTGCCCTGGTAAAGGGTTCCCTCAAGTATGATGTAGTATTTTCCTGATGGCACTTTGTTGCCGTCGTCATCGGTCAGATTCCAGGTAAAGTGCTGCAATCCTGTCTTCGGTGTTGCGCAACTGATTGCATCCAGCTCGTCATCTGACAGATATGCTGGCTTGGCGGAGAATACCCAATGGTTCAGGGACTGGTCGCGCTTCTTGTACCCACGCTTAACGCCTGTGAAATCGGTGACAAACAGTGTCTTGACCACATCGCCATTATCGTTTTCCACCCACAGTGCAAACTGGTTGGAGGCAAAGCCGCTCATTGCTTTATATTCAAAGTCGACATCGACGTCGGCATATAATGATGTTGCAGTAACTAACAGAAGTAAAACTAAAAGCTTTTTCATGGTGTTCCTCGTTTGCGTTTACGGGCAGATCAAAGTGCCAATGTATGGTCTATCCTCAAGGATGTTTGCCAGGTTCTCGATGTTCTTGCCGTTAGCCACAATCACATCAAGGCCCAGTTCTTTGGCCTTCTTTGCAGCGATTGGGTCGAAAGGCACGTTCTTGCCCGGTACCCATTCGGTGCCGACTATCTTCTGGAAATCAACCCAGCTGATTTTGTCCAGCGGCTTTGCCTCTGGGTTCTTCTTCGGGTCGTCGGAATATACCTTTGTTATATTTGACAGGTTTACCACAGTCTTGCCACCGAAACGCTCTGCCAGATACACTGCATCGAAGTCGGTGGAGAAGCCGGGTTTCCAGCCTGCGCCCACCAGTACGCGTCCTGTGAATGAGATATCTGCAGATGGGTCTGTCACCACCGGGTTCTTGCAAAGGTCGCCAAATATCGATGCAACCAGCTGTGCGTTAAGCCGTGTCGCTGTGATTCCTATCCAGTCCTGGGTGTCGGCCGGTGCATTGGGCTCTATTTCTCGGAATGCCTTCTGATATACGCGGGCAGGGGCTCCGCCACCGATCACCAGGATCAGCCTGCGCTCTGCGTCTTTTGATAAATATGCTTCTACTAATGCCTTGAACTCTTTTAAGAATGCGGTGTCCACTCCGTCGGGTGCGACAATTGATCCGCCAAGTGATAAAATTTTAACCATATATGAACTATAAACTGAAACGGTGATTTTTTCAACGCCTTTTGCTGGCCTTTACTTTCATATCCAGATGGACGGAGTAGGGGAATGTGTCCTTGATTTCCCGCATGGCAGCCTTGCGTATCTTGCCTATCATCTCGCCGTTATGGCCTATGAGGATTCGCTTCTGGCTCTCAGTGTCCACTGTCAGGAACGCCCGTACCCAAAGCCTCTCCATGCCGTTCTCTTCCTTCATCTCCATATCCTGTATATCCACGCGGATACAGTGAGGAATCTCATCCTGGGTCCGGTTGATCACCTTCTCCCGGATTATCTCGCTGATGCGGAAGTCCACCTCCTGGTCGGTGTAGTATTCCTCGGGGTAAAGCATGGGGCCTTCGGGGGCAGCCTCCATCAAGGCTTTAAGTAGCTCCTGTACGCCGTCGCCGGTTCGGGCAGATATTGTGAATATATGGGATTCCGGCACATTGAGAGCCTTGAGGAAAAAGTCACGGCGCTCTGCTATGGTCTTGGATGCCTCATCGCCCAGCTCCTCGGTCAAGGTGTCGCACTTATTCAGGGCCACAAAAAGAGGGCGCTGGGTCTTGGTCACGATGCCGGCCAGTATCTCCTCCTCCTTCCCAGGTTCACGGGTCATGTCGGTGACATAGAGGATGAGGTCGGAATCGTCCAGGGCCGAGAGGGTGATCTCCTGCAGCTCGATATTCGATTTTTTGTCGCTGTTGTAGTAGCCCGGGGTGTCCAGGAAGACGAACTGTCCCTCGGGGACGGTGTAGATGCCCCGTATCTTGTTCTTGGTAGTCTGGGGTGTGCGCGATACTATGGCCAGCTTGTGGCCGCACATTGTGTTCACCAGTGTGGACTTGCCTGCCGAGGGTCGGCCGCATACTGTTACAAAAGCTGATTTCATCATATTCAGAATAGAGGGAAATGGGAAAAATTGCAAGAATAAAAAAGGGCCACCTTTCGGCAGCCCTTTATATTATCGCATGGGGGACGCGATATCAGTTGATTTTGATTGTTTTAGGCATAGCCTTTTCCATCTTTGGAACTTCCAGCTTCAGGAGGCCGTTCTCGAAGGTGGCCTTGATGTTCTCTGCATCAACGTTGTCTGGCAGTGTGAAGGATCTTGAGAACTTCTCGTAGCGCTCGCTCATGATGTAGTGGGTTTTGGAATCCTTCTGCTCTTCTTTTGCTTTCTTCTCGGCCTTGAGGGTCAGGTGGTTCTTGTCAATCTTGACCTCCAGCTCATCTTCCTTGAAGCCTGGGAACTCTGTCTCGAATACATACTCGGTAGGTGTCTCCTTGATGTCGGTAAGTGGAGTCCTTGAGCTTCCAGCGTGCTCAACAGGTGCGAAGAAATCGTCGAAGAATGTGTCCCAGAATGGAACTGCTGTCTTATGCATTGGTCTAAGTGTCATTGTGTTTGTCATATTTGTACCCTCCAAATGGTATCTCAAATTTTGGTTTCACTCATAATATAGCAATTTTTATGCCAAAAGGAAAATATTTTGAAAAACTTTTGAAAGAAAAGTTATAAATCATTATAATATAATGAAATAAAAATAACAATATTGTGTCATTATGAAACATATTCCGCGCAAGACAGAGGTAGTTTTGCTGGCAAAGTCTGGGTAAAATTGACACAAGGCTGGTTTGAGTACAACTATTGAGTCAAAATGATACAGATATCGGGGTCAGCTGTGCTTGTAGCGGGTCGTCTGTCCAAAGGCAGTCAGTTTCCCATCCTTTATTATAGAGATGGCGCCGTGTCCACAGCAGATGTAGAAAGGTTTGTCGCTCTTGGCTGTCAGGTCGGATGCTATTGCCAGCAGGTCCTTCCGCTCCTTCCGGGCCAGGTCGCTGTCCACGTTCACCGATGTCATAAAGAGGTCTGCCAGCTGGTTGTACTTGGTCCGCTCGGGTGAAATGCTCTTCAGGTTCAGACAACTGTCCACTGTAAAGAAGAGGCCTGCCTCCTCGTTCAGCAGGAAGAGCTGGCCATACTGATGTCCGCCATGGCTTTCCAGCACTGTGAATGTGTAGCCGCAGGCTGTAAGCTCGCCGAACACAGGGAATGCCCCCACCTTGTCCCGGTCTGATTTCTGGAATTTTTTATAGGAGTCGGGTGGCAGCCATTTGGAGAAGGTGCCTATCATGGTGGTGTAGATCTGCTCAAGTTTGGAGCCCTCGGTCACCGACTTGTAGGCTCTGTTGCCGCTCCGGATCAGGTCTATGGTGCTCGGATGGGAGTAGGGTGTCATGCCGATATAGCCGGCACCGCCGCAGTGGTCTGCATCGCCGTGAGAGATGAACAGTGTCTTCTTCTTTCCATCCTGCCAGAGCCCGAAGTGATGGCACATCCTCATAATGTCGTCGTGGTAGATTCCGTAGCCGGTGTCTATCATCAGCGATTCTGTGGCGTTCTCAAGGATATAGACGTTGCCTCCGCAGGGGAGCTGGAAGCAATGGAGCGATGTGTCCGGTTTCAGCTGTAGCACCTGGTAGTCGGCGTAGAAGTTGGGTCCCAGGGTGTTGTTCAATGTCTCGCCGTTCTCGTAGATTTTCATGAAGATATCTTCCGGGTCGTAGCCCAGCTTCTTGAGTTCGAAGGCTATACTGTTGATGTCGGCCAGGAAGCTGAGGACAAAGTGGTCCCCCTGGTCGTGGGTGAACTGTCGGATCCGGTTGGCATAAGTAATATAGAAGATTGTGTTGTCCAGGTCCTCGTTGTTTGGGGTGTACTCCACAATGTCGATGGCGTATGTGGTCTTCAGGTAATCAAGGAATGCCTTTACGCTCTGGCTTTCCACCGCATTCAGCATGAGCACCAGGGTATCATCCTTCTTGTTCTCCTGGGTGTCAAATTCCATGAGGGTGATGATGACTCCAGCATCGTCGGCGTGGGTGAGTATCTCGGAGATTGCCCGTGCCTTCCGTGGCAGATGGATCTTTATTTTGATGAAGAGCGGCTCCTGCACTGATGAGAGAATGTAGTCTGACTGGATTAGAGCAGTCATGAGATCGCTTGAGAAGTTTGCGATGTCGAAGAAGGCGATGCTTGAGTCGATGCGGCTGTTGTAGAGCACTTTCTTAACGATGCCGTTGTATTCATTTATGACTGAGATGATCTTGCGGATGTCGCCGCTTTCTTTGACTTTTGCTGCAAATGAAAAACTCTTTGATCCCACTTTATTACCTTCTATGAAATTCTAAAGTTCAGCGCTCCGGCTGTCAATCAGTTCCTGCGCTTTCTTCACTGCTTCAACGCCGTTGGCAGAGTAGTGGGCGCCTATGGACGATGCCCAGTCTTCTGTGACGACTGCACCGCCTACCATGAAAGCTGCCTTGATTGCCGAAAGCTTAGCCTGCTCTATAACCTCGGGCATGCGGATCATGGTGGTGGTCATGAGGGCCGAGAGTGCGATGATATCGGGCTTTTCTTTTTCTGCTTCCTCTATTATCTTAGATGCCTTCACATCCTTGCCCAGGTCGATTACATCGAAGCCGTAGTTCCGGAGCATGAGGATGACGATGTTTTTGCCGATGTCGTGGATGTCGCCCTCAACTGTGGCAAAGAGAATCTTCCCTTTTTTCTCGCGGCTTGTAGAATTGAGGAGTGGCTCGAGAACTGTGAAGCCCATCTTCATGGTCTCGGCACTGGCAATCAGCTGAGGGAGGAAGTATTCCTTCTTCTCGTACAGGTCACCCACATGGACAATGGCTGGAATCATCATATTCTCCAGGATGTCAGAGGCTTTGAAGCCGCTGCCCAGCGCCGCCTTTACTGCCAGCTTTATGTCGTCCCGGATGCCGTTGATGATGCCGTTTCTCACCGCCTGGTCGGGGCTTTCGGCCGCCTTGGCGGGGGCGGAGGGCGCGGCGCTCTTGGAAGCGAAGGAAGCTATGTAGTTGGTGCCGTCCGGGTCGGTGCCGGAAAGGAGGTCCGATGCCAGCTTGATATTGGTGAGCACCTCCTCCATCGGGTTGGCGATGACGTGGGTGAGGCCGGCCTGGGTGGCCATGGCCAGGAAGGCGGCGTTGGCCCACTTCCGCTCAGGCAGTCCGAAGGAGATGTTTGAGAGGCCTATTACAGAGCCGAACCCTTCCTGGGTGGCCCACTTTATGGTCTTGAGGGTTTCGGCCGGCGCCTTCTGGTTTGCAGAGACAGTCATGGCCAGGCCGTCTATAAGTATGTCGCACTTCTTGAAGCCGAACTTCTCAGCCTTTGCGTAGATGTCGTTGATTATGCCGATCCGCTCCTCAGCTGTAGCAGGGATCTGGTTGCCCATGATAGGGAGCAGGATGAACATGGCGCCGTACTTGGCGGCAGCCGGCAGCAGTTTCTCGAGCCGCGGACTCTCGCCCGAGATAGAGTTTAGGAGTGGCCGCCCCGGATAAAGCCGCATGGCTTTCTCGGCCGCCTCCGGGTTGGTTGTGTCTATGGAGAGGGGCAGGCTGGTCTGGGGCGACAGAAGGGAGATGATCTTAAGTAGGGTCTCCTCTTCATTTATACCAGGCATACCTGCGTTCACGTCCAGTATTGCGGCCCCGGTGCCCTTCTGTTCCCGCGCAAAGGTCTGCACGGTGGTGAATACGCCTTCCTTAAGCTCCGCCTGGAGCTTCTTTTTGCCTGTTGGGTTGATGCGCTCCCCTATGATGCGCACCGGGCTGCCTGCCCTGGTTATCACAGCTTCCCGGGCGCTAGCTACGGCGGCATAATCCGGGGCGTATGCCGGCCTCGGACTCTGGTTGGCCATATTGGTTGCCAGCTCCTTGATGTGGTCGGGCGAGGTGCCGCAGCAGCCTCCCATGAAGTTTACGCCAGCTTCCGCGAACTGGGCTGCGTAGGTGCCGAACTCCGCGCTCCCCATGGGGAACTTGGTCTGGCCATTCTCGATGTAGGGGAGGCCGGCATTGGGTTTGGCCACCAGCGGTATATGTGCAATCGGTTTAAGCCTCTGTATAATGGGCAGCATCTCAGCAGGGCCGGATGAGCAGTTGCAGCCGAAAGCATGGGCTCCCAGACTCTGCAGTGTTATCAGGGCGGCCTCCGGGGTGGTGCCGTTCAGTGTACGCACTGTGGGCTCGAATGTCATAGTTGTAAGAATGAAGTTGGGGCACATCTCCTTGATTGCAATCACCTGTGCCCTGGTCTCCTGGATATCGATCTGGGTTTCCACAGCGAACATATCCACGCCGCCCTCCAGAAGGCCTTTTATCTGCCTCTTGAACATCTCCACAGCCTCGTCGAAATCAAGTTCTCCGAAGGGCTTTATGAACTTGCCGCAGGGTCCGATATTTCCTGCCACCAGCACTGTCTTTCCTGCATTGTCCGCACATTTTCGCGATACTGAGGCCAGGCGGCGGTTCACCTCCTCCACATCAGCACATCCATATTCCTGCAGTTTATAATAGTTACCGCCGAAGGTAGGGGTGTAGATGACATCAGAGCCGGAAGAAATATATGCGTTGTGGATCGCCTCCTGTACATCAGGGTGTTCCAGTGTCCACAGCTCAGGGCAGACACCTGTCGGCATTCCCCGCTTCTGGAGCTGGGTTCCGGTGGCTCCATCCAGTATCAAAATCTTTTTGGAAAGAAGTTCATTGATTTCTTTAACACTTCTCATCATCTGACTCCTGTCATCGCTATGACTGATTTCTCCGGCACCAGCATGCAGCTCTCTGTAAGATGGATATCAAACTGCTCCAGGTGTAAAAGGGAATAGAATATCTTCTGATTGGCCAGATTGAAATCACCATATCCCGGGGAGAACCGCTTCTTGCTCACCACTCTGCTCTTGTGTTTCAGCATGGTGGCAGCGTACTTCACTATCCACTCAAGTCCCCAGTCAGTTATCTCGCTGGCAGTGGCGTCGAATATCACAGCGCGCTCTAAGTTGGTGCCCTTAAGTTCCTCAATCTTATCCATGATGGCGCGTCCAGATGTGGCGGCCATGATAAGTGCCGATGTGGCGCTCTCCTTCAGTTTTGCAGGCAATGTGCCGGTGATGATATCCCCCGATTCCAGCTCTATCCCGTGCTCTGCCGGCTTGAAATCCTGTATGATATATGTCCCCTTGAGTGCGATGTACCCGGCCGCTTCCTCAATCACAGCCTTCACAGCGTCCAGCTGACAGCTCAGCATGGTGCTTGTGGACTTCTTGTAGCCCAGACGGCTCAGGATGCGGGTGTAGGGAATCTCAAAAGGTATATCCATAGTGCAAGTATGGCATATTTTAAAAAAATTTGGTACTATTATAGTATGAGAAAAATATTAAAAGGGATTCTTATCATGTGTTTGTTCCTGTTGATGTCCATTCCATGTATGTCCCAGGAGGCTAAATTGAAAGACGGTTTATATGCGAAGATCAGCACAGACAGAGGCGATATCCTCCTGCAGCTGGAATTTGAGAAGGTTCCCCTTACAGTCATGAACTTCACAGGTCTGGCAGAGGGAAAGATTGACGGCGGACAGGGGCTCGGTAAGCCATTCTATGACGGACTGAAATTCCACCGCGTAATCAGCCAGGCAAACGGCGACCCGCAGGACTTCATGATCCAGGGCGGCGACCCACGGGGCAACGGAACAGGCGGACCAGGATACACATTCCCTGACGAGTTCGATATCACACTGAAGCACAATAAGCCAGGTGTCATCTCCATGGCAAACAGCGGCCCAAACACCAATGGAAGCCAGTTCTTCATCACCCATGTGCCAACTCCTTGGCTTGATGGAAAGCATGCTGTATTTGGCCATGTTATTGAGGGACAGAAGGTTGTGAACGCCACCAGACAGGGCGACACAATCAAGAAGATTGAGATTATCCGCGTAGGCAAGAAGGCAGGGGAGTTCAAGAATGACGAGGCTACCTTCAAGGCAGAGATAAAGGCACTTGCTGAGAAAGAGGCTTCCAAGTATGCCGCAAAGCGGGAGGCTGATGAGAAGGCTATCGCCAAGAAATGGCCCGATGCAATTAAGACTAAATCCGGCCTGCGCTACATTGTGCGCCGGAAGGGAACTGGCACCGAGTCCCCGAAGTACGGCCAGCGTGTTGTGACCCACTACCAGGGAATGCTCTTAAGCGGGAAAGTTTTCGACAGCTCTTACATGAGAGGTCAGCCTATTGAGTTCCAGATCGGACAGGTTATCGAGGGATGGAATGAGGCTCTTATGGATATGAAGAAGAATGAGAAGCGTACTCTCATCATCCCGCCTGAGCTGGGCTATGGTGCAGCGGGCGCTGGTGGAGTTATCCCTCCATACGCTTACCTTGTGTTTGATGTGGAGCTTCTTGATTTTTAAATCTGTGAGCTGCTCCTGTTGAGGAGGGCTTTGCGCTTTGTCTCGGCCTGGTAGAGCAGGCATGAGAAGAAGGCCTGTATTTCGCAGTACACGTTGTGTATGGAGCGGAGCAGGCCTTTTTTATTTGTTGTGCGGGCCCTTGCTGCGGTGTGGACCCGTTCCCAGGTGGCAAACACCTGGGGGATGAAGTTGATGGCCAGCGCGATGGCCAGGGCTGGGGTTGAGCTTCCCATCGCCTCTTTTATCTCCAGTGGTGATGTGGTCTCGAACACTATCTGGGCCGCAACCGCAGTGATGAGGAACCTGACAGTATAGAGCAGGCCGGCGGCAAGGGCGTCCTGGACTGGCTGGTTGAAGAGGCGCAACACAGTCATGATAGCGCCGATTATAAGGACAAACTTGACCGGCTTGAAAGAGGTCCTGTTGCACCCCGATGCTATGAAAAGAGCAATTGTGACTGCGAGGCACAGTGCTGTGCGTATCAGTAGCGGTGCTGTCATCACCGAGTCCAACGTTTCGTACATGCCTCCTGCGAAGGTGATTATGCACAGTGCTATGAGCCCAAGTATCTTGAGGCCGGCATTGGCGCGGTGCAGCGGAGTGATGCCCCGGCGGTAGGCGAACAATGTCATAGCCAGATCATCTCCTCGATTGAGCGGCAGGAGAGCAGGGGATTGCGGATACCCCAGGCTTCCAGGTCCTGCTTTACACCATCGGCAGGTGTGCCGTCGAATACCAGGTGCCCCTTGTTCAGCACCAGGAAGCGGTCGGCCAGGGCCAGTACTTTCTCCAGCTCATGGGTCAGCACCAGCACAGTTTTGCCTTCTTCCTTCAGCTGTCTCATGATATGACACACCTGCCGAACACCGGGCCAGTCCAGGTTGGCAAAGGGCTCGTCGAAGATGATGAGACTGCGGTCCATGGCCAGTATGCCGGCCACTGCCAGGCGGCGCTTCTCGCCTCCGGAGAGAAGCCGGGCGTAGGATACGCGCTTGTGTTCCAGGCCAGTTTTGGCCAGGGCGAAATCCACGCGCTGGGCGAGGGCCTCTTTTGCAAGGCCGCAGTTCTTGGCACCAAAGGCTATGTCTTCCTCGGGGGTTTCGCCCAGTATCTGGGAATCAGCGTCCTGGAACACAAGCCCCGCCTGGCAGCCGTGGAGCGCGATGGCACCGTCGGTGGGTTCGTCCAAGCCGGCGATCAGGGACATGAGCACGCTCTTGCCGCTGCCGTTTGAGCCTGCTATTACAGCGAACTCGCCTTTGCAGATAGTAAACGACACATCCTTCAGCGCAACGGTGCCATCAGCAAAAGTCCGGCCGACTTTGGTTACTTCCAGGGCAATATCTGCCGCTGGTACTTTGTTATCTTCCATCTCAGTCCTGCCTCAGGTAGCCGAGGACGATCGGCCAGAACTTTTTGGTCAGCATGACCATGAGTATGAGCTTTACTACATTGCCTGGTATGAAGGGGATCAGCACTGCCGCCATAGTTTTGCCGAACTCATAGCCGGTGAGCTGCATGAAGCGCACAATCCCACAAGCAAAGAGGACAAATGTGGCAACTAGGGCTGCCATTGTGATTACGATATATATGGCGGCGGTGCTGTGCCTGCGGCCAAAAGGCAGGAGGGCGGCCAGCAGGATGCCGGCTGCCAGGGCCCCCAGGAGGTAGCCGATCAGGAAGCCGCC
>JAEEGJ010015184.1_pt1 | contig 18041 bp, 13 predicted proteins | sample 8958761 | NCBI WGS metagenome assembly JAEEGJ01 (sample SAMN16246546, study PRJNA631951) | gut metagenome | biome: gut microbiome; feature: rumen; material: RS-attached | host: Bos | place: Iran: Karaj | collected 2018-10
GCGTCAAAGATACGGATCAGAAGTATCGTGAACAACTGAACCACATCCAAGATGATCTGGTGAAGACGTTGAGCGACGAGTTGCTTGGTCAGAAGCTGAGCTTCGCCATCACGCGTCTTGTCGCCGGCGAACCGGAAGAGATCATCGCGGCTGACCGCAAGATCACCAAGAGCATGTTGACACGTCTTGCGCAGAGCTATGACACCTACATGCTTGATCCGTCGAGCGATGCGAAAGCCATGGAGAAGCAGGCGAAGATTGAGGACATCCTCAAGAATTTCGCCAAGAAATTCCAGATCACAAAGCAGCGTTGGAAGGAAGAACTTGAAAAAGACAAGCAGAACGATTCCGGCGAGCAGGGCGTGGTGAAGGCCGTCAAGGTCTATATCGCCAGCAAGCGCCGTATCTCCATCGGTGACAAGATGGCTGGACGCCATGGTAATAAAGGTATCGTCGCGAAAATCGTTCCCGTCGAGGACATGCCTTTCATGGCCGATGGTACGCCAGTCGATATCATCCTGAATCCTCTGGGTGTTCCTTCGCGAATGAATGTCGGACAGGTCTTCGAAACGCATGTCGGCTATGCCGCCAAGATTCTTGGAATGACTGTCGCGACGCCTGTGTTCGATGGTATTCCGGAAGAGAAAATCTGGTCGATGCTTGATGAAGCGAAGCACATCAAAGTCGCAGAACGCGGTTGGACCGTCTTGGATGACGGAAAAGTTGTTGACCAGAATGGCAATGACCGTACAGAATGCTTTGTTGATACCGACGGCAAGACTCGTCTGTTCGATGGTATGACCGGTGCTCCGTTCGCGCAACGTGCGATGGTCGGCCAAATCTACATGTTGAAACTCGACCACTTGGTCGCAAACAAGATCCACGCTCGTGCGGTCGGTCCGTATTCACTCGTTACGCAGCAGCCTTTGGGTGGTAAAGCCCAGCATGGTGGACAGCGTTTCGGCGAAATGGAAGTCTGGGCTCTTGAGGCGTATGGCGCGGCTTACACGCTGCAGGAGATGCTGACGGTCAAGAGCGATGATACAAAGGGACGCACGAAGATTTACAACTCCATCATGGACGGCGACAATACGTTGACGGCTGGCATACCGGAATCGTTCAACGTCCTGATGAAGGAAATGCAGAGCCTCTGCCTGGATGTCCGCGTGCGGAACTCCAAAGGCGCCCAGGCTTGAGCGTGTCGTTGTGAAACATCAGATTTAGTTTAGTGTCCCGATCTGCGGGAACTGATGAGAAAGAGAGAGTTCCCGCAGTGGCGGATGCGAAAATAATAACCCATTCATGGAGGGTTGTAAATTGGATAACACTGAAAACCAATTTGGCGGAATCGAATCAATGGAAAGCGGTAGTTTCGTGACGATCGGCGTGGCCAGCCCGGAGACGATCCGTTCTTGGAGCCGTGGCGAGGTCAAGAATCCCGAGACTATCAATTACCGTACTTTCAAACCCGAGAAGGGCGGTCTGTTCTGCGAACGGATTTTCGGACCTACGCGGGATTGGGAATGCGCGTGCGGTAAATACAAGCGCCAGAAGCACAAGGGCATTGTCTGCGACAAGTGCGGTGTTGAAGTCTGCGAGTCACGCGTTCGCCGTGAACGCATGGGACATCTCGACTTGGCGGTGCCAGTGTCGCATGTCTGGTTTTATAAATGTCTCCCGAGCCGTTTAAGCTTGATTCTCGATTTGACTCCGAAGAGCTTGGAACGCGTTCTGTACTATGAAAGCTGGATTGTGACGGAGCCCGGCGACACGCCTTTGCAAGAGAAGCAGGTTCTGACGGACGAACAATACAATGAAAACCGCCAGACATACGGTGATTCCTTCAAAGCCGGCATGGGCGCAGAAGCCATCCAGGAGCTTCTCGGCAAGCTGAATCTGAAGGAATTGCAGGAACAGTTGGAAAGCGACCTGAACTCCTCCACCAGTAAGGCGATTCGCAAAAAGATCGCCAAGCGTGTGCGTTTGATCGAAGGTTTCCTTGAAAACAACATGGATCCGCGGTGGATGATCCTGAGCGTTCTGCCGGTCATCCCCCCCGAACTGCGTCCTTTGGTTCCATTGGAAGGCGGCCGTTTTGCGACCAGCGATCTGAATGATCTCTATCGCCGTGTCATCAACCGCAACAATCGTCTTCGCAATCTCTTGCAACTTCATACGCCGGAAGTCATCATCCGTAACGAAAAGCGCATGTTGCAGGAAGCTGTTGACGCCCTTTTGGACAACGGGCGCCATGGCCGCGCCGTTACAGGTACGGGCAATCGTCCTCTGAAATCTCTTACTGACATGCTGAAAGGCAAGCAGGGGCGCTTCCGCCAGAACCTGCTCGGCAAACGAGTCGATTATTCCGGCCGTTCCGTCATCGTTGTCGGTCCTGAACTGCGCATCAACCAGTGCGGTCTCCCGAAGGAGATGGCGCTCGTGCTGTTCGAGCCGTTCATCATGAGCCGCTTGAAGCAGAAAGGCTATGTCCATACGGTCCGCAACGCGAAGAAGTGGATTGAACAGAAACGTAAGGAAGTTTGGGACATTCTGGATGAAGTGATCAAAGGTCATCCGATTCTCCTGAATCGTGCCCCTACGCTTCACCGTCTGTCCATTCAGGCATTCGATCCGATTCTGATCGAAGGTCAGGCAATTCGTCTGCATCCTCTGGTCTGCACAGCGTTCAATGCCGACTTCGACGGCGACCAGATGGCCGTCCATGTCCCGTTGAGCAATGAGGCGCAGCTTGAGGCGAAGTTGATCATGTTGTCCCCGAACAACATCTTCTCGCCGGCCAGTGGCAAGCCGATCACGACACCGTCGCAGGATATCACGCTGGGCGTCTATTATCTGACATACGAGCACAAGAAGAACAAGAAGGCCTTCTTGGAGCAGGCAGAGAAGGAACAGCAATGGACCGTTCAGACCCGCGAACTGGATCAGGCTCTGGAAGAGGCTAGCAAGGCGTTTGCCGCAAAGAAGCTCAGCGAGAGCAACTTCAAGGCTGCTCAAGAGAAGCATGACGCAGCAATCGCGGCTTTGAACGAAGAAATTCGCAAATGCCCGAACCGTCTGCGTTGGTTCAACGATTATCATGAGCTTCTGCGCGCCTTCGAGGCGGGCGATCTGAAGATGCATGATTTCGTGTATCTCCACAACCCGTATTTCGGAAAGGATACAGTTTGGTCTCCTGAGACGAAGAACGACAAGTACATCGTGACGACGGTCGGCCGTTGCATCTTCAATGAAATCTGGCCCAAGGAGATGGGTTTCTTCAACAAGCAGGTCACGAAGAAGGAGATGAGCGGACTGATCAAGCAGTGCTATGAGGCCGTCGGCCGCATGGGACTTATTAAAGTTCTGGATCTCCTGAAGGATCTTGGTTATGAATACGCGACACGCGCCGGCTTCTCCATTGGCATCAAGGACATGATTGTCCCGAAGGAGAAGGCACAGTTCATCGAGGCTGCCCAGAAGAACATCGACATGATCCGCCAGCAGCGTCGCGAAGGTATGATCACGGAGCAGGAGCGCTATAACAAGTGCATTCAAGAATGGACGAGCGTTAATAACGAATTGGCGGACCGTCTGACTGGTGTGCTGGAAGAGAACGACGGCAAGTCTGAAATCAATCCTGTGTTCGCCATGCTTGATTCTGGTGCCCGAGGCAGTAAAGACCAGATCCGTCAGCTGGCCGGTATGCGTGGCTTGATGGCCAAGCCGTCCGGTGATATCATCGAAAACCCGATCAAGGCGAATTTCCGCGAAGGCCTGTCCGTTCTGGAATACTTCATCAGTTCCCACGGTGCTCGTAAAGGTTTGGCTGATACGGCTCTGAAGACCGCTGACTCCGGTTACATGACCCGCCGTCTGGTTGACGTCGCCCACGATGTCATCTGCACGGAAGACGATTGCCATACCGCCAACGGTATCTACATGAAGTCCATCAAGGAAGGCGCGAAGGAAACCGTGAAGCTGGAAGACCGTATCATCGGCCGTTTCAGCGCGGAAGACATCTACGATACCGCGACTGGTAATGTGCTTGTTGCGGCCGGAGAGGAAATCACGGCTGAATTGGCGAAGCGCATCGTGGCGATGGGTATTGACAAAGTGCTCATCCGCTCTGTGCTGACCTGTGAAAGCGAACGTGGCGTCTGCTGCAAGTGCTATGGCCGCAATCTGGCCACGGGCGATTTGCCGAAGCACGGCGATCCCGTCGGCATCATCGCGGCTCAGTCCATCGGTGAACCTGGTACCCAGCTGACCATGCGTACGTTCCACCTTGGTGGTACGGCTGCAGCTGACGCGAACAAGATGAGTCACAAGGCGCGCAAGGACGGTAACCTCGCCCTGCAGAACCTGATGGTCGGAGACAGCCAGCAGTTGGTTCCGATCCAAGTTGTCAAGACGCTTTGCAGCGAAGAGAAGAACCGTAGCAACGCCGGACTTTTCTACAATGGGCCGAAGAACAATCCGCAGAGCAGCAGTGACTACTACAACGAAGGTTTCACCCGTCTCATTAAGGATGAGAAGGCGCGTGACCCCTATCTGGACTATTGCAAGCTGAACGGCAAGCCGGCTCCTGCGGAAGCGGCGTTGGCCGAACAGGTCGCCGACAATCAGCTGATTGCCAAAGGTTACATGGTCCTGACGCAGAACGCGCATGTCACCGTGAACTACGCGAACGCGGATGCGCAGGCCAATGGCGCTGCTTCAGAAGTCGATGAATTGGAATTGCCACAGGGCTCCATCATCTACTTCCAGGATGGCGCGATCAAGGCCGACTTCACGTTTGCCGAATGGGATCCCTTCAACGTGCCAATCAATGCACCAATTAGCGGTTGCATTGAATATCGTGACTTGGTTGAAGGTTCGACCATTTCCAGCGAGGAGAACAGTCAGACCGCGAAGATCGAGCACAAGGTTGTCGAACACAACGAAGACATCCGCCCGGCATTCGATATCGTCGATATGCTTCCGTTGGAACTGGCTGGCGGAAACCGCGTGAAACTGCGTTTCCAATTGCAGCTGATCAATACGAGCGCGAAGGGCTATGCCGAGATGATGGAAGACCGCAAAGGCAGTGCGTCAGACCGCATTATCTATCGCTTCCAGCAGGGCAAGGGCTATTATCAGGATGCCGCCTCCAAGGTCGGCGAAGACGAAGTCCGCATCAATCTGGACGCGCAGGGGCGTTGCTCCTTGGTGCTGACGGAAAATGACTTGAAATCTGGCAAGATCATCCGTATTGATCATCTGAGCTTCGAGTCGGACAAAGTCTCCAAAGGCGATGCACTCGTCTATGATGCCAATCACAAGACGGCCGTGAAGGCTCCTTGCGACGGTATCGAGATCAAGATTGACGATATCCACTTCGGCAAGAATCTGATTCATCTGAGTGGACTGAAGTTTAATGAAACGATCGAATTGGACGGTCTGCAGGAAATCGACGGCAAGCGTCTTGGAACGACTTTGACAGGCTTCTTCCGCGTGAAGGAGAATCTGCGCAAGTCGGTGCATGTTGGCATGGCGGTCGTCAGACGCCGCAGGAACATCCAGTTGCCGACGGGTGCCTACTTCACCTTGGAAGAAGGCGAATTGGTGAACGCTGGTGACGAACTGGCCAAGTTCCCACGTCAGAACGTTCGTACCCGCGATATTACCGGTGGTCTGCCCCGTGTCGCCGAACTGTTCGAGGCTCGTCGTCCGAAAGAGGCCGCCGAAATCGCGAAGATCGACGGTGTGGTCTATATCGACAAACCTGTGAAAGGCCGCCAGAACATCCGTATCGAGGATCCGGAAAGTGGTGCGAGCCAAGAGCATGTCATCCCGCAAGGCAAACGTATCGTTGTTACGGAAGGCGACTTCGTCACGAAGGGCACGCCGTTGACGGACGGTGCGGTCGTTCTGCATGAAATGCTCGAAATCTGCGGTCCGCAGGAATTGCAGGAATACTTGCTGAATGAAGTTCAGCAGGTCTATCGTCTGCAGGGTGTTGAAATCAACGACAAGCACGTTGAAATCATCCTCCGCCAGATGATGCGCAACGTCCGCATCACGCAGCCTGGCCAGACGCGCTTCCTGTTCGGCGAACTCGTTGACAAGCGCGAGTTCCAGGAAGAGAACAAGCGTGTTCTGGAGAACGGCGGCATCGCGGCGGACGCTCAACCGATCCTGCTGGGTATCACGAAAGCCTCTCTGGCGACGGAGAGCTTCATCTCCGCGGCGTCCTTCCAGGATACGACGCGTGTTCTGACCGAAGCCGCGACTCTTGGCCGCGTCGATCATTTGCGCGGTTTCAAGGAAAACGTCATCATGGGTCATCTGATTCCCGCTGGCACGGGTTATCCCGATGCGCAGGATTTCAAGCTGACGTTCAAGACGAGTACGGCTGAAGAAGCCGCAGCCGAAACGGCGGCGTTGGAACTGAGCGAAAAGGAAGCGCAGGACAAGGAGCATCTCGACAATCTGCAGAAGTTCTTCGACAACTGATCGAGACAGGAGCCCATCCTGCAAAAAAGAAAGCGGATGCCCCATGCCGATTCGGAAAAACCGAATGGACATGGGGCGTTCGCTTGACATTCTGGATTGGCGTATTAAATTAAAAGAACGATTTTTTATCATATCTATATTATAAGTCAAAGAGAAACGCGAAATGCCGACAATCAATCAGTTGATCAGAAAAGGTCGTAAGGTCAAACCGGTCAAGAGCCGTGTCCGTGCTCTGGATCAGTGCCCGCAGCGCCGTGGTGTCTGCCTTCAGGTCAGCACCCGTACCCCCAAGAAGCCTAACTCCGCTTTGCGTAAGTACGCCCGTGTTCGTCTGACGAACGGGCAGGAAGTCAACGCGTACATCGGCGGCGAAGGTCATAACCTTCAGGAACACAGCGTCGTGTTGGTGCGCGGCGGCCGTGTCCGTGACCTGCCTGGTGTCCGTTATCACATCGTCCGCGGTACGCTGGACACGCTTGGTATCGACAAGCGCCGCCAGGGCCGTTCGAAGTATGGCACGAAGCGCCCGAAGCCCGGTGCGCCCGCGAAAGGCAAGAAGTAATCCGGCAGTATAGGAAGCTCCTTGAGAGGAATACAGGATAATGAGAAGAAGAAAAGCTGAAAAACGTCAAACGATTCCGGATATCCGGTTCAATGACATCATCATCGCGCGTCTCATCAACACGGTTATGGAACGCGGCAAGAAGACGGTTGCTCAGGGTATTGTCTATGGCGCCATGGACATCCTGAAGGAGAAGAAGGCGGACATGGAGCCGTTGGAAGTCTTCCGTCAGGCTCTTGAGAATGTGAAGCCGCGCTTGGAAGTCAAGAGCCGCCGCGTCGGTGGTGCGACGTACCAGGTTCCTCTGGAAGTTCCGGCCGAGCGTCAGACGGCAGTCGCGCTGCGCTGGATCGTCGGCTACAGCCGCGCCCGCAAAGGCGTTCCGATGGCGAAAGCCCTCGCCGCTGAATTGCTCGATGCCTTCGACAACACTGGCAACGCCGTGAAGAAGAAGGATGATACGCACAAGATGGCGAACGCCAATAAGGCGTTTGCGCATTACCGCTGGTAATCACTTTCGTCCGAAATTTTTCGAACGTACATAAGCGACTGGGATTGCGAAGATGAGTTCCACCGCGTTGCGGAATCTGGGAATCATTGCTCACATAGACGCAGGGAAGACGACGTTGACGGAGCGGATACTCCGTCGAACCGGGGAGATACGTTACTGCGGCGAGGTTCATGAAGGCACGACCGTGACGGATTGGTTGCCGCAGGAACGCGAGCATGGCATCAGCATCCTAAGTGCTTCAGTTGTCTGCCACTGGCGTGATGTACAGATCAATGTGGTCGATACGCCCGGCCATGTGGATTTCACGGCAGAGGTTGAACGGGTTCTTCGGGTTCTGGACGGCGCTGTGGCCGTGTTCTGCGGCATACGCGGTGTGCAGGCCCAATCGGAGACCGTATGGCGTCAAGCGAACAGGCATCGGATTCCGATGCTGGCGTTCGTGAACAAGCTGGATCGTGAAGGCGCCAGTTATGAGCGGGTCATCCGCCAGATAGCGCAGCGCTTCCATGTATCGGCGGTTGCCATGCAGGTGCCATTGACAAAAGACAATGGATTCATTGGCATGGTTGACATCTTGACTGGACGATGTGCCGGAGAAGGGAGTCCGGACATTGATTTCAGTGAAGATGAGCAGGTGAAAGCCGCTCGGACGCATCTTGTGGAATGTCTTGCGGAGACAGACGACGAGGTGATGACCGATTACCTCTCGGACAGGGAGCCAGACGAGGCGACTCTACGCAGGGCATTGCGGAAGGGTGTTCTGAAGCGGAGCCTGCTTCCGGTGTTCGGCGGTAGCGCCGCGAAAGATATCGGAGTGGACGCGTTGTTGGACGCGGTTCGCGATTATCTTCCGTCACCGTCTGAAAGCATTCGCAAGAAGCTTGAAGGCACCGGGATGCTGGTCTTCAAGGTCTATCCTACCGAGGTGTTCGGCGAAATGCTGTTCTGCGTCAGACTGTACGGCGGGCATGTTGAAAACGGAACGCGGCTGGTAAATCCGCGAAACGGGGCGACATGTGAAGTCGGAACCGTTTATCGGATGCGAGCAAGTCAGCTGGATCTGATTGAAGGCGCGGACAATGGCGACATCGTCGCCTTGACCGGTCTTGGTGCAGATGTCGTGACAGGGGATACGCTCTGTGATACGTCCTGCATGGCGGTTCTAGAACGGATGACGTTTCCTGAACCGGTCGTCAGCATCACGATGGAAGGTCGTGGCGGAACGGACAGCGAAACGCTTGGAAAAGCGTTGAAAGCGTTCTGCATGGAGGATCCGACATTGCGGATGAGCTACGGCCCCGCGCCCGGCCAATGGACGTTGGCAGGAATGGGCGAGCTTCATCTGGCGATTGTCCAAGAGCGTCTGAAAGGGGATTTCGGTATAGATGTGACGGCTGGAAAGCCGCAGGTCAACTACCGAAAGACGGTGCAAGGGCCTGGACATGGCCGTTGCGAGTTTGAAAAGCGTCTGCCTGACGGGCGGACGATGGGAGCGATGGTAGAGGTTGAGGTGGAAGCTCTTCCGCGAGGCGGAGGGCTTGAGATGGATTTGGAGGCCGCGACGGCCGCCGTGGAGTCAATCTACGGCGAAGCAGTGAAAGCGGGCCTTCAGGAAATTGTCCGATCTGGTGTCGGTGACGGCAATCCGTTGACGGACATGAAGATAAAGGTCGTTGCTTTGGCTCCCGCGGAAGGCGGGACGTCAGAGCTGGCGTTCCAGACGGCGGCGCACAAGGCTTTATCGGAAGCGGTGGAGACTGGCGGACCGCTGGTGTTGGAACCGATCATGAAATTGGAGGTGACGAGCCCGCAGGCTCAGATAGGCAATGTCATTGCTGATTTGACGTCGCGTCGGGGGCGTGTCACGGAGGTGGATTCCCAAGACATGGGAATTGCGCGTGTAGTGGCGTTGGTGCCATTGGGCGAGTTGTTCGGCTATGCAAGTTCGTTGCGGTCGCTTAGCGGCGGACGTGGCGATTTCGTGGCAGAACCGTCAGTTTATGCTCCATTATGACCCGTAGCCGTAAAAGGAGCGGCAACTGAATTGAGCCCCGGTACCTACACTGTTTATAAGTCAGTAAACAAAAGAGTGAGACATGGCAAACAAACAAACCATTCGCATTCGGCTTCAGGCTTTTGAGCACACAATTCTGGATCAAAGCACAGCCGAAATCGTCAACACGGTCAAGCGGACTGGCGCCGATGTCGCCGGCCCGATTCCGTTGCCGACCCGCATCGAGCGCTTTACGGTGAACCGTTCCCCGCACGTCGACAAGAAGTCGATGGAACAGTTTGAAATCCGTACGCACAAGCGTCTGCTGGACATCATCAACCCCAGCAACCGGACGGTTGAAGAGCTGAAGAAGCTCAATCTTCCCGCCGGCGTTGACATCATCATCAAGATCTGACGGGGGAGGGCGCTAACATGAGAAAAGGATTGATTGGAAAGAAATTGGGCATGACCCATATTTACACGGAAGATGGCGTCGCCGTTCCAGTGACGGCGATTGAGGTCGGTCCGTGCCCTGTGATTTCACTTCGTACCCAGAAGCGCAACGGCTACAGCGCGTTGCAGCTCGGTTTCGGCAGCCGTAAGGTGAAGAATGTGACGAAGCCCGTGCTTGGCACGCTGAAAGAGGCGAAACTGGAATCGAATCCGCCGATGATCATCCGCGAAATCCGTTTGGAAGAAGATTCCACGGCATCCGTCGGGGATGTCTTGAAGGCCGACATTTTTGCGAAAGACGAGTTCGTCGATGTCACGGGCCAGACGAAGGGCCGTGGTTTCGCGGGCGTTGTCCGCCGCTGGAAGTTCGGTGGTGGCCGTGCGAGTCATGGTGGTGCGTGGGTCCGCAGAAGCGGTTCTATCGGTATGTGCGCCGCCCCTGGCAAGGTCTATAAAGGCCGCAAGATGCCTGGTCACATGGGCGATGTTCGTCAGACGATTCTGAATCTGAAAGTCATGGATGTCCGTCCCGATGTTAACCTGCTGTTGGTGAAAGGGTCCATTCCCGGCGCGAACGGCTGCTTTGTTATCGTACGCAACGCAATCAAGAAGCATTAATCGGGGGTGACATCAGATGGCTACTTTGACAGTGAAAAATGCAAGCGGTGCCGACTTGGGTACCCCTATTGAAATTGATTCCAGTTGGCTTGAGTTCGAAAAAGGCGAACAGGCCGTTAAAGATTCCGTGGTTGCGTTTTTGGCTGGTTGCCGTGCAGGTACCGCCTCAACGAAGACCCGCGGCGAAGTGAGCGGCGGCGGCGCGAAGCCGTGGCGTCAGAAAGGCAATGGCCGTGCCCGTAGTGGTAGTAACCGCAGCCCAGTGTGGCGCGGTGGTGCGATTGTTTTCGGTCCGAAGCCCCGTAGCTACGCCAAGAAGGTCAACGCCAACGTCGAGACTTTGGCTCTGCGCCGCGTGTTCTCCGACCGCGTGAAAGACAATGAGATCATCGTTGTTGATGATATCAAGCCCGAAACCGCGAAGACGAAAGATTTCGTCGCCTTCTTGAAGGCGATCGGCGTCGAAGGAACGGCAGTCGTTCTCGTTGAATCCGCCGCCATGAACGTGATTGATGACGAGAAGGCCAAGTATGGTTTCCGCGAACCGAATTTGGTTTTGGCGAGCCGCAATCTCGGCAACGTGATTCTGGTCGCCGCCGAGTCCGTGAATCCCTATACCCTGATGAAGGGTGAAAAAGTTGTGATTACCAGTGCCGGATTGAAGGCCCTCGGGCAGCGCCTGGCGAAGAAGAAGGAGAGATAAGATGTTCAATCCTTACGACGTAGTTTATACCGTTCTTATTACAGAAAAAGCGACGGCGCTCAGCGAGAAGTTCCACCGTTACACGCTCAAGGTGAATCCGCGCAGCAACAAGATTGAGATCCGCAAGGCTGTTGAGGCTATATTCGAAAATGTCAAAGTTTCGGATGTCCAGACTATGAATTGCCTTGGCAAGCGCAAGCGCATGCGCAGTGCCCGTCTGGGTAAGCGCCCCGATTGGAAGAAGGCCCTCGTTACCTTGACAGAGGGCAGCATCGAACTGCTGTAAGGCGTAAGCGTTTTTAAAGACAAAGAGGCAATAAGATGGGAATTAAGAAATACAAACCCACGTCTCCAGGACGGAGACAGATGACGGTGTCTGATTTTTCGGAACTGACCCGTCGCAAACCCGAGAAGTCCTTGACGGAAGGCAAGCGTTCGACTGGTGGCCGCAACAACATGGGCCGCGTGACCGTTCGTTTCCGTGGCGGCGGTGTGAAGCGCCGTTACCGCATCATCGATTTCCGCCGTGTGAAGGATGACTGCCCGGCGACCGTGCGCGAGATCGAATACGATCCCAACCGCAGCGCCCGCATCGCTCTTCTCGAATATGAAGATGGCGTGAAATCCTATATCATCTGCCCCGTCGGCCTGAATGTCGGCGACGTCGTCATGAGCGGCGAGAAGGCTGAGTTCAAGCCTGGTCACGTTCATTGCCTGAAGGACATTCCGGATGGTTTGAACGTCCATTGCATCGAGCTGTATCCGGGCCAGGGCGCCTGCATCGCGCGTGCGGCCGGCCAGACGGCGATTGTCCGTGCTAAGGAAGGCAACTACGTGCAGGTCAAAATGCCGAGCGGCGAAGTCCGTCTGATCCATGGCAACTGCCGTGCGACGATTGGACAGGTCGGCAATCTCGACCATAACATCATCAGCCTGGGCAAGGCTGGCAAGAAGCGCTATCTTGGCTTCCGCCCGCATGTCCGTGGTGTTGTTCAGAACCCTGTTGACCACCCCATGGGCGGTGGTGAAGGTCGTGCGAGCGGTGGTCATGCGAAGTCCCCGTGGGGCCAGCTGGCGAAAGGTTATCGTACCCGCAAACCGAAGAAAGCATCTGATAAGTTCATCATTCAGCGGAGGAAGAAGTAATGTCATCACGTTCAATCAAGAAAGGGCCGTTTGTTGATGAACACCTTAAGAAAAAGGTGGAAGCCTTGAACGCGAAGAACGAGAAGGCTCCGATCAAGACGTGGTCCCGTCGTTCCATGATCATGCCTGATTTCGTTGGCCACACCTTCGCCGTTCATAACGGCAAAGTGTTCAACAACGTGTTCGTGACGGAAAATATGGTCGGCCATCGTCTTGGCGAGTTCAGCGCGACGCGTACGTTCCGCGGCCACGGCGCCATCTCCGGTAAGTAATCGATCGGCAAGACAGAATCGAGACAGCGTGGTTATGAAAATCGCGTTGTCAAGATGCGAAAAAACGGTTTCAGTGCTACAGTATATGCTGTAGGCATTGGAACCGTTTTTTTGTTCAGTCAAATAGCATAGGAAAAGTTGCATTATGGAAATCAGACGCGGGCTACCGTCAGATTACGACGTCATGCTGAACCATGTCGTTCAGAGTTTTAGGGAAAACAATCCTGGTCATTTGCGGTTTGAGCATTTGTTTCCGGACGTGATCAATGCGTCGCCTGAAACGATGGGCTACTGGCGGTTTGCGTTCATCGACGGCGAGATGGCGGCCGGTATTGAATTGATTCCCCGCCAGATGAAAATCGGCGCGGCTGAATTTACAAGCGGTGGCATCGGCAACGTCCATTGCTGGCAGAAATTTCGCAAGTCCGGTTGTTTCAGCGCGTTGCTGAATCGCATCATTGAAGACATGAACCAAGAAGGCTGGGGGCTGGGCCTGTTGGGCGGTGACCGTACACGCTACGGTAATTACGGTTGGGAGCCGGCCGGTGTGGCGCGGCGGATGAATCTGTCGTCCCATATTGTTCGCTTTGAAGATCTTGGCCCTGCGCCATCGGTGACGGCCTTCCGTGACTACACAGGCGATGATGAAGATGCGAAAAAGATGTGGCAGGCCCATATGGAGAAGAACGTTCGCTGCACACGGCCGACGCTTGAGAAATTCAAACTGGCGTTGGCGCGTCCAGGCTCCGTGACTTACATCAACGAGACGGCGGAAGAGGGCTTCGCATATGCGACTGTTCGTGGCGGTAGCATTACGGAATATGCGGGGACGACGGCTGCCGTGGAGCGTATCCTCCGTTATCTTTTGAAGAGCGGCGGATGGGGCGTGGAAGTGCCGCCAGTGTCCTGCTCTGGACCCACGGAAGAGATGTTCCTCCGCTATGCGTCTGGCTACGGCATCAATACGACGGCTATGGTTCGCGTGAATTCCATGTGTCGCGTTCTGAACGACTATGCGCCGTGGCTGCGTCGCCGTCTGGAGAACTGGACAGGCGAACGCATCATCGAATTGGAAGATGGCGAAAAGGTGTCGATTTTCCGCAAAGGCGAGGCGATGGTCATCGCCGAGACGAACCGAATCGCGAATGTGAAACTGACACGGCGCGAAGTGGCACGGTTGTTCTTCGGACCATTCATGCCCGATCTGGGCTGCCAGCAGGAGGATGACTTCTGGCGGTTGGCCTTCCCGCTGCCGCTGTTCTGGGCAGGGCCGGATCATGTTTGATCAGTTGCAAATGATATTATGATAAGTCTTTCCATCCGACCTGTTTCCATTATTACGCATGACGGGCGCCAGTGGCTGGACATCCATGGGGAGTCGCCATGCGTCGTGCATGGCCGCCTTCGCGCCATCCGCCTGCCGGACGAAACTCTGTTGGACGAAGCTTCTATCGCCTTGGATTCAGGCCACTTCCACCAGCGGACATTCATGCGTGCTCCATCAGAGGATATTCCGAATGTCCGTTGGGAGTTTTGGAATAAGGATGGAAATCTACTATGGCAAGGCGAAGGCTCATGGCCTAAGCCGCGTCAATGGACCATCCATGTCGTGATTGCCTCTCATACAGATATCGGTCTCCATAACTCGCAATACATCCAACGGTTCAATGCCTCCCGCTTCATTGACGAAGCCGCCGAACTTTGTGACAAAACATCCTCAAAGGACGAAGCCGTGCGTTACCGTTATTGCATGGAAGGCGATTGGTTTTGGGAGAACTACGGCATGGATCGCGGTAAAGAGGCCGCGCAACGGATTGTACGGGAATACATCGACAAAGGTCTGATGGGCGTTTTTGCAGGCCATAGCGGCAATGTATTCCAAACGTTTGGACAGGAGGAACTTCGGCGGATTACGGCAATTCGTGAAAAGATGTCCCGTGAATGGGGCATCCATTGCTCTACCATGACGATGATCGACATGAATGGCATGCCGTGGGCAATGGTTGAACCGTTTGCGCAGGCTGGCTACCGTAATATCCTCTTCGCGCCAAATCATTGGAATCCACTTCCTTCGACCATCTGGTTACGAGACGGCAACGTCGGTGCCTTTGAATGGAATCCAGAGGCGTCTGGTGGCGGTGCACGAATCGACATGCGGCTCGATTCCGCGCTACCGCGCGTTTTCTGGTGGGAGGCTCCAGATGGAAAGAGTCGCCTATTGGTATCTTCTGGAGGCAATTACAATCATGGCGGATGGATTTTCGGGCTGGAGCATCAATGGGCAGGAGCCTCCCATATTCTCTCTCTCATGACTTGTGCTATGGCTGAAAATCTTCCCAAGCTGGAAGCATCCGTTCCATACGACACATGGATTGTTCCAAACTATGGCGATGATGAGGAGCCCAACAGCAAGCTCATCACCCAGCTGGAGGTTTGGAACAAAGCATACGCATGGCCGCATTTCCGCACGGTCGGCGATCCGGATGCGCCGTTTGAAGAGCTTCGTAGTCGATGGGGCGACCGAATTCCTGTCGTGCGCGGCGACATCACAGGCGGTTGGTGGCAGCTCGCTGTCAGCGCGGCGGATGTGCTGTCGCGCAAATTCGAAGCGGACCGACGGTTGCCGGAGGCGGAATCACTTTGCCGTCTGGCAGTTGCGAAGCAGCGGGAGTTCATGTATCCGGCCGAAGCGTTCGAACGCGCATGGGATGCGCTGATCTGCAACGATGAACATTCCTACGGCTGCAGCGGCTATCAGGGGAGGCGTGTCTTCGAAACATGGCTGCAGCATTACGCATGGATCGACAGGACGCTCAAGACAGCGAAAAGCCAAGCGGAACATGCTTTGGCCGTCTTGTCCGCAGATGGTGCTGCAAGTGATCTATTCGTTTTCAATGCAACGCCTTATCCTCGAACGGAACTCGCTGTACTGTCTGATGGCGGTGCCATGTTGGTTGAAAATCTTCCACCGTTCTCCGGACGGCATGTCCATTGGGCGGATTTCAAGCCGATGGGGCCGGTGGCATCCGTTCAGAGCGAACCTCCCATGCTCGACACGGCGTATTTCCGCGTCAAGTTCGCGGCAGACGGTGGAATCGCCTCGCTCTTCGACAAGACGCTCAATCGTGAACTGCTTGACACGTCGTCTTCATGGGGCGCGGGAACGCTTGTCTATACAAAAGATAATCATGTGAGTTTTTCCACGCCGCCACAGGCCCGTTTCACGGTCGCGCATGAACCATTCGGTTGGCGTGTGACCGCCCATGCCGACTGGCCTGAAAATGGCGCAGCTGTAACGCAAGAATACTTCTTCCCCAACCATGCGAAACACGTTGAATTCGATCTTAGGCTTGATCATGTTCGCGACATGGTGAACGCCAATCGCTACTACCGTTTCCTCTATGCCGCGTTTCCTGTGAATGTGCCACAGTGCCGTCGCTATGTCCACGCAAACGGCTGTACGATGGAATATGCGAAGGAGGTGACAGGGCATGGCACCGACACCTACATGGCCGCACGCGATTGGACCTGTGCGGAAAACGACTCATGGGGCGTCGCTCTCGCCATGAGGGACAGCCAGCTGATTGAATTCGACCACATTCATCCGGACAAGACAGATGTCGGTGACGCAGGCGAAGGCTCCGCCATGTTCGCCTATCTCGCCAACGACTGGTTGCAGATGCATGTGGCAGGCGGTTCTCATCTGAATTTCCGCTTCCGTTTCGCATTGCTGCCATATACGGGAAGCCATCAGGAGGCCAATATCGATGCCGCGACGACGTGCTTCAATTCGCCGCTCTATCTCTTTGATAGGCAAAATCACCAAGAGATGGAGGATCCGCATGCGGCATTCGCTCCCGCCTATACGGGACTGATCGATGCCCCATGTGCCATTCATGGTGAAAAGGACGGGCAGCTCTACGTGCTATGGGGCAAAAGTCCGCTGCCGAATCTTCACCACTATGAAATCCATCGCTCTACGGAGGCTGGTTTCACGCCGTCGTCCACCACGTTGGTCGCCACGGTGGAGCCTGGCGAATACTGCGTCGAACGCTTTGAAGAACTTGGACTGGACACCCATGTCTGTTATTACCATCGCATTCGCGCCGTGGATGTCAATGGAATGGTCGGACCGTTTTCCGGTGAGTTCTCCGCGTGGACACGCGAGCCACTCCCACAAAAATCATGATGGACTATTTGCGCGTAATGAATCACCTAACAGGACAAATCATGATGACCAAACATAGTGTTTCCCTGGCGGACAGCCCCACAGCCATGCTGGCTACGTGTTTTCTGGCAGAAATCAAGAAGTCAGATTTATCAAAAATGGATTTGGACGATGTATGAAAACAGATGATTGATCACATGCTTAAGTTGCTTGAAAACAAATAGTTAAAACAACAAATGGTTAATACGGGAATTGAAGAAATGAATAATGGTTTTCAAAAACTATGGCATGGATATGTATATCGCCCATATTTTCCATTATGCATTTTCTTGATTCTCATGGTTATCATGGGATTGACTGCATTGGGGGCCACATCAGGACGGAATGATCTATTCGGCAACATGTTCTGTGTAATGGCATTAGTGCAGATCCTAAACATCTTGTTAATGGGAGTTGTTGGACTTATACATGCATGTCGCAAAAGATTGCGACTGATGATTGGCTATTGGGTGGAGACGTTTATTTTGTTTGTGGTACTTATGTTTTTTCTGGTCGGTTTTTCGTTTGTATTCCGTTAGAAAGTATATATGAATGAAGAAAATTACCAAACAAAAAGTATGTCTTATTGTACAATTTCAAGTTGATATTAAAATAGTAAAGATTGAATACTTCATAGAATAGATAAAAAGTAAAACCAAAAGTAACACCTATGCAACATCACATGAGACATTTATTGACATCGATCGCCGTTGTTTCCCTTTCGCTTACAGCCAATGCGGAGCCAAAAATCACAATTGCCCAAGAGGGCAAAAGCGATTATTGCATTTGTTTTGACAAGGAAAACAAATATCCACGGTTTGTAGCTGCTATTAAGGATTTAGGCGATTTTCTGCATGAAATCACTGGCGTGACGATACCGTTTGATGATCAGACGGCCGCTCATAAAATCATCGTCGGCGAGCGTGCGCCAGGTGATGACAAGCCGTTTTCCGGTGTCCGTGAACGGCGCATAAAGAGCGTCGGAGAGGATATATACCTCTATGGAGACGGGCAGTTTGGCACCATCGGCGCGATATATGATTTTCTGGAGAAATTCTGCGGATGCCGTTGGTTCGGCCCA
>JAEEGJ010015191.1_pt1 | contig 18030 bp, 17 predicted proteins | sample 8958761 | NCBI WGS metagenome assembly JAEEGJ01 (sample SAMN16246546, study PRJNA631951) | gut metagenome | biome: gut microbiome; feature: rumen; material: RS-attached | host: Bos | place: Iran: Karaj | collected 2018-10
CTTATGCGTTGATGAGTATCTCATTAAACCCTACAAAAATAATGAAAAAGATTAAAAAAGTACAATTTTTTGCTGAAAAAAGCGAAAAAAAGCCTACTTTTGCAGCGCGAAAAGACAAAAGGGAGCTTAGCTCAGTTGGTTCAGAGCATCGCCCTTACAAGGCGGGGGTCGTTGGTTCGAGTCCAACAGTTCCCACGAAAAAGGAAGTCATGAGGTGTCATGGCTTCCTTTTGTTTTTGCCCTATCTTCCCTTCATCGGTTGACACGTGGTTGACACAAGTGGGGCAAAAATAGTGCAAAATTGGTGCAAAAGAAAAACCCTAACTCTGATTTTCAATGAGTTAGGGCTTGATTTTGTAGTCTCTCCGGGATTTGAACCCGAGTTACCAGGATGAAAACCTGACGTCCTGACCAGACTAGACGAAGAGACCACTTCGTGTCGTTTTTGACGCTGCAAAATTAGACAAAATTTTGATACCAACAATAAAAACCTTCAGATTTTTGAAAACTTTTTTATAAAATATTGATTTATAGCTTGATAAATGTTTAATAAATCATTCAATCAGCATGGAGATTTGGAACATTTTGTTGCTTAATTTGTCGATGGGCGCGGTGTAGATGAGAGGAGAATCACCTTCCGTTTCCTTAACAATGTCAAGAAGGCCATAGCTCATCTTGATTTCTATGCCCATCTTGAACCACTGGTTGTAGAAATCATAACCCACGCCAATTTCTGCTGCGCAATCAAAGCGTTTGGGGACAAAGTTTATCGGTGTCTTTATAAAATTCCCGTTAGAATCAGGTATTTCAGCAAAAAGATTCTTCTGTGATGCAAGGTCGATTTTCGGGTTGATGCCGCCCATAAGGTAAGCACCAATGTTGTTGTAACGTTTCGAACGGTATTTGATGTTGAGGGGAAACTCGACAAACGTGGTGAAAATGGCCTTCTCCTCGTGCTTCATTTGAGTTTCGTCGCCAACCACTTTAATGTCATATATCAATTCGCGATCGCAAAAACTTAGTGTGGGAATGAAGCGCAGGTCGAAATAGCGCCCCAAACGTTTGCTACCAATGATGCCAACTGTGAAACCAGGTTTTTGTTTCGTTTCGACATTGTATACATAAAGCGCTTCGGTTGAACTAGGTATGCGGGCTAAAGGCCACGAACTGGGCGATAGGGGCTTTCCCTGATAATCTTCAATGGTTTTGATGGTGTACATCATCTCGTTGAAACCCAATAGGAACCCGAAATGATACGGCTCGTTCTCGTATTTGGGCAGATAATGTACAACTCTCCTTTGGGCTTGTGCCGGGACGACCGTTGCGGCAAGCAACAACGCGACAGCCAATATTTTCAGTGCTTTTTTCAAGATTCTATGGTATTAAACGTATGATAAACGAGGTTCGCCCGCTTTTATTGCACGATAACGGCGACAAAATTAGGAAAAAAAGCAATATGTTTCATTGCCTTTCGGCGCAGTATAAGGTGACAATGCCGAATGTCAATGGATGAACGGTACCATGGATGAGCCTATGTTGTGCCAGTAACTTAAGAAAAGTATTTGGCTTCGGAAACTTTTCCACCGAGGCAGGAAGGTAATCGTAGGCACTGGAGTCTTTTGAGATGGTCTTTCCGATTCTTGGCAGCAAACGCTTGAAATAAAATCGATACAGCTGCTTCACGGGAAACCTTTCTGGCATCGAGAACTCCATGATGACGGCTTGTCCACCCGGCTTCAAGACACGGCTGATTTCCGAAAGGCCCTTGTCCAAATCCTCGAAGTTGCGCACACCGAAAGCCACCGTGACGGCATCGAAAGTGTTGTCCTCAAAAGGTAATGCCGCGGCATCGCCAAGGCGCAATTCGATTTGGCTTTCCATCTTTCGTTGGGCGACCTTGGCCTTGCCGATGTCGAGCATCTTCTCCGAGATGTCCATGCCAATGATATGGGCCTGAGGGTTCCGCTTCGCCAAGGCGAGGGCCAAATCAGCCGTGCCCGTGGCAAGGTCCAAAATGGTTTTGGGCTGGCTTTTCGCGACGGTTTTGGCGGTCTTTTTTCGCCACACCTTATCTATATTTAAGGAGAGCAGGTGGTTGAGCGCATCGTACTTGGGCGAGATGCGGTCGAACATGGCGGCGATGGGGGAGACACTCATTACAAGCTAGGGCTTAGTTTGCTAATGATTTGTTCAGGGGTGATGCCATTCATGCAAGCGTAGTCGCCGCTAGAGCAAGCTTTGTTGCCATACACCGAGCAGGGTCGGCAGGGCAAATCCAACTGGATGCAATCTTCTGCTTTTTGGTTCCAGCCCAGGAAACCGGCGTAAGGATGTGTGCCGCCCCAAATGGAGACGACCCTCGTGCCCACCAACGAAGCCAAGTGCATGTTGGCGGAGTCCATGCTGAGCATCACGTCCAATTGGCCCATCAGGGCAACCTCGCCTCGCAAGCCTTGCTGGCTTTTGGCAGGCTGCACGTTGTTGTATTTGGCGCAAAGGCTTTCAATCTGTTGGCTTTCCTCTGCTCCGCCGCCGAAAAGAAAGACGCGTGTGTTTTCCCTTTCGCTCAAGGCCTTGATGACCTGCTCCATCTTTTCCAAAGGATAAACCTTGGCGGGATGCTTGGCAAAGGGCGCGATGCCCACCCAAGTCTCATTGTCTGCTTTTTGCGTCTCGCAAAAAGCTGAATGGTCGAGCTTTACGAATTGTTGTTTTATCGGAAAACCTAATTGTTCCAACACCTTGGCATAACGCTCAAACGAGGTGGCCTGCTGCACAAAAACCTTGTTTTTCTGTCGTGTCAAGGCTTTTTTGCCTTTGCGTCCCTTGTCGATTTTTGCGACTTTTTTTCGGCGCAAACAACCTTCGGTGCGCAGCCACCAGGTACGCAATACGCTATGGAAATCGGCGATGTAGTCGAAGTCATTCAAATGGGCGTCTCTCCAGAGTCGACTGAGTCCCAATAAGCCTTTGTGCCTTCCTTTCAGGTCGGCGGCGATGAAGTGAACGTTCTCGGGCATACGTTCAAACAAAGGCCTTGCCATCTCCCGACTGAGCATGGTGATGTCCAAATTTGGATATTGTACAGCCACGTCGTGGACGACAGGCACCGTCATGGCGATGTCGCCCAAGGCTGAGAACCGAATGACTAAGAGCTTTTTCATGAAACAAAGACCATCAAGTGTAAGCCCTTGCCGTGCATGTCATTCCAAGATGAGCCTCCTATAGATTGACTTCGTCGAATGCAGGGCATTTCCATTCGCACAAGGCTTTGCAAGGAATGACATAGTAGGCAGGTAAGGTGGAATCTATGCACGGCAAGGACGGTTTTATTCATTATGGTTTCTGCCCGTAAAGCACTGGATTCAATGCGGGGTCGTTGTACATCTTCATCTGCTTGTAGACCTTCATGACCTTTTCGCCTTTTTTGTAGCATTCCATCAGCTGGTCGATGGCGGTGCAAAGGTCGGTGTTTTGTTCCTGCAAAACACGTAGTTTCTCCTCACACTTGGCCTTGTGTTCCTCGCTCACATCTTTGCGCTCCACCTCAGCTTTCATGTGGTAGATCTTTAATTGCAGGATGGAAAGCCGGTCGATAGCCCAAGCAGGACTTTCCGTGTTGAGAGTAGCATTAGGCTGTGGCTCAACACGTTGGAATAGTATCAGGTAATAGCCATCAATCATCTCCACGATGTCGGTGCGGTCTTGGTTCGACTTGTCGATGCGACGCTTCAAGGCCAGGGCATCCACGGGGTTGATGTTCGGGTCGCGGATAAGGTCTTCCAAGTGCCACTGCACCGTGTCGATCCACACCTTATTATAAAGGTACCATTCGATGGTCAGCTTTTCATAAGGGTTTTCGCAAGGATGGTCCACATCGTCAAACTTGTGATAGTCTTCGATGGCTTGGTTGAAGATGGGGAGGATGGGTTCGGTGGAGAGGATGATCATAAAAGTTGATCGTTGATTGTTGAATTGTTGAATTGAGTCCGGCGTTTCGACAGGCTCAGGCACCTGCAAAAAAGCGAAGGTCCCTGAGCTCGTCGAAGGGCCGACTTGATTTAATGCAGTTTCGCCAAGGCGGCCTTAATGCGCTTCACTGCCTCGATGAGTTTGTCCTCAGAGGTGGCATACGACAGACGGATGCAGTCGTCGTTGCCGAAGGCATTGCCAGCCACGCAAGCTACGTGAGCATTGTAGAGCAACCACATGCAGAGGTCGTCGCTACCCTTGATGACGGTCTCACCGTCAGTCTTGCCGTAGAACGACTTCATCTCGGGGAAGACATAGAAAGCGCCGGCGGGTGTGTTGCATTTCACGCCAGGGATTTCGTTCAGCAGTTTCACGAAGGTGTCGCGGCGGTGACGGAAGGCCTTCAGCATCTCTTGAATCTCTGTGGAGTTCTCTGGGCTGAGTTCCATGGCCTTGGCAGCGGCGGCTTGGGCGATGGTGCAGATGCCGGAGGTGATTTGGCCTTGGATCTTGTTGGTGGCCTTCACGATGGCTTGCGGAGCGGCGATGTAGCCGATGCGCCAGCCCGTCATGGCATAACCCTTGGCAACGCCGTTGACGAGGACGAGACGGTCCTTCAAGAAGTCGAACTGTCCCATGCTCTCGTGCTTTTGCTCGTATTGGATGAACTCGTAAATCTCATCGGAGATGATGATGATTTGAGGATATTTCTTCAGCACCTCGGCGATGGCAGTCAGCTCAGCTTTGGTGAACACGCTGCCGCTGGGGTTGCAAGGCGTGTTGATCATGAAGACCTTGGTCTTGGGTGTGATGGCCTTTTCGAGTTGATCGGCAGTGATTTTGAAGTCGTGGGCGATGTCGCTCTTGATGATGACGGGCACGCCGCCAGCCAGCTTCACCATTTCGGGGTAGGAGACCCAGAACGGGGCGGGGATGATGACTTCGTCGCCGTCGTTGACGACAGCCAAAAGCACATTGTTGATGGCTTGCTTGGCACCGTTCGAAACCAGCACGTCAGTCTCTTTGTAGTCGAGGCCGTTGTCGCGTTTCAGCTTGTTGGCGATGGCCTTGCGCAGTGCAGGTGTGCCAGGAACGGGCGGATAGTGCGTGTCGTTGTTGTTGATGGCGTCTATACCGGCTTGCTTGGCCGATTCAGGTGTGTTGAAGTCGGGCTCACCGATGCTCAGGCTGATGACGTCGATGCCTTGGGCTTTCAGTTCACGGCTCTTGTTGGTCATGGCCAGGGTAGCTGACTCAGCCATGTTCAAAACTCTGTTGGAAAGGATGATTTCGCTCATTTTATGTTTAATTGTTGATTGTTTATGTGTTTAATCGTTGTTTGACGCGAGACGCGAGACTTTTTGTCTCATAGTCCCGTGTCCCGCAGTCCAGCGTCTTTGGAAGGGCAAAGGTAGGCCTTTTTTCAATAGGTGGGGCAGAAATGCCAAATTTTATTCTTTTCGTTCCAAGAAACAGTTTCGTAATAGTTTTTTTTCTATTTTTGCAGTTTGATTGACAAATTATCTAAAACAAGAATTATGCGTAAAAATGTTATGAAACTCTTGATGGCAGCGCTCTTGATTGTTGCGGCTGTGCCATTTGTGAACGCTCAAGTTTATGTGGGCGACATTCTTTGTGAAGGTGGCCGTGTGGTCAGTCCGTCGGATTACGATGCCTCTAGCAACACTGCTGTTGGCGTTGTGTTTTATGTGGATGAAACAGGTCAGCACGGATGGGCAGTATCATTGGATAACGTTGGCCAATGCTCTTGGGGAAACTATGAAGAAGATACCAAATTGGACAATGTGACAAGCAATTTCAGAGCCGCTCGCGACATGGATGGTTATGAGCACACCAAAACCATTCTTGAGGAAAATCCAGACTATCCGGCATTTGCGATTATGGATTTCGAAAACGGTTGGTATCTGCCTGCCGTAGGCCAAATGAAGCGCCTTTACGACAATTTCGACGAAGTGAATGAGACGCTTGAGAAGGTTGGTGGTACGATTTTCGAGCGCAATGGTTACACCTACTGGTCATCCACAGAGCACGATTCTGACGATGCATGGTATATGTGCTCTATTGGCGGATTTGGAAACACCTCCGACAGTTTCAATGACTGCAAGACGTCTTCCAGATACGTTAGGAGCGTGAAAGATTTCTAAATTTTTCCTCTCCGTTGCCTTAGTAAGGTGTAAGATAGACATCATTACGAACTCTCAGCATATGTTTTTGGTTTCTGCGTATGTATTGCGTGGAAAAAGGATTTCATAAACATATGCTGAGTGTTTTTTCCAATTGTAACTGGACTTCAAAACTATGAACACTTGGATTATCTATTCATTGATGGGTGCGGGTCTGCTGTTGATGGTCGCAGCATTGATGATCTTGCTTCGTCTCTCGAAGATGAAAGACGCTGAGTTGCGCAACAGTGGTAAACTGGAACTTAAGGTGCAGGCCTTGAAAATCATTATGCCGCTTAAGATACAGGCCTACGAGCGTTTCTTGCTCTTTCTTGAACGCGCTCAACTGCCGCAATTGGTGAAGCGCATCTATACGCCTGGTATGGAAAAAGGCACCTTGCATCTGCTCCTGCTGCAAAATGTGCGTGAGGAGTTTGAGCACAACCTTGCCCAGCAGCTATATGTCTCCAACTCCACTTGGAACGCTGTGGTGAATGCCAAGGAAGAACTTGTCAATCAAATCAATACGACTTTTGAGCAACTGAAGGATGAGGAAGATGTCTCCATCTTGGCGCAGAGCCTCGTGGCCTTGCCCAATCCCATAGTGGAGCAGGCCGTATCCGTCCTGAAACGTGATTTTGAACGACTGCTGTAAAACACTAAAACAATGATATTCACCGCTACTCAAATCGCTGGAATCCTTGAAGGAAAGGTGGAAGGCAACCCTGACGCTGAAGTTTGGAGCGTGGCCAAAATCGAGGAAGGCGCGCCTGGTATGATCAGCTTTTTGGCGAATCCAAAATACACGCACTATATCTATGAAACCCAGTCATCTATCGTCATCGTGAACGACGATTTTGTGGCAACTGCTCCCATTCAGGCCACTTTGATACGTGTGCCCGATGCCTATGCTTGTTTCGCCAAATTGCTTGCTTTTTACGATCAGATGACCCAAAACAAACAAGGGGTTTCCTCTTTGGCTTTTGTCTCTTCAACGGCACAATGCGGTGAAAACCTGTATCTTGGCGAGTTCACTTTCGTGGGCGAGAATGCCAAAATCGGCAACAATGTGAAGCTTTATCCTCAGGTGTATGTCGGCGATGGCTGTGTCATCGGCGATAATACAGTGTTGTATCCAGGTGTAAAACTCTACCGTAATACGGTCATTGGCAAGAATTGTATCCTCCATGCAGGTGCGGTGCTCGGTGCCGATGGTTTCGGCTTTGCGCCTCAGCCCGATGGTCATTACGAAAAGATTCCGCAGGTTGGCAACGTGGTCATTGAAGACAATGTGGAGATTGGTGCCAACACCACCATCGACCGCTCTACAATGGGCTCTACTCGAATTCACAAAGGCGTGAAAATTGACAACCTGGTGCATCTGGCGCATAATGTGGAAGTTGGGGAGAATACCGCCATGGCGGCTCAAGTGGGTGTCAGTGGATCGACACATCTCGGGAAGAACTGTGTGGTGGGCGGACAGTCTGGTTTCGTGGGACATATCAACATTGCCGATGGCTCAAAGTTCGGTGGACAGAGTGGCATTATGGGCAGCATCAAAGAGGAAAACAAGGAGTTTATGGGTACGCCGATTCAGCCCTTGCGGCAGTATTTGGTATCCAATGCGCGTTTCCGCCACATTGATGAAATGGCTCGCAAATTGGATGCCCTTGAAAAGGAATTGGCCGAATTGAAAAAACAATCCTAAACATGTAGAGACGTAATGTGCTACGTCTCACCCCAGATAATTCAGATCCAACCTTTTATCTTATAATATGCTAGCGCGAAATACTCTCTCGCGCAAGTGATTTCCAGTTTCAAATAGTTGAAAAAAGTATACCGTATCTTGGTGCTCTCCACCGATGGAATGGCCTCATTCCCACCTAGTTTTTGTTTCTTGAGTGAGAGGTCAAAATCGACGGTGGAAGGGTAGGCGGCTTTACCAATGACGTTTTGGAATCCGACTTTGTTGAGGCATTTCACGGTGCGTCTGACATGTTCTGGTGAGGTGACGACAAGAAGCTGTTTTTGAGACAGTTCTGGGTAAGTCTCTATGAGTTCCAATGCTTGTGAACGTGTGTTGGCTCCTTCGGTCATGTAAAGAATATCATAGATGCTGTCCTGATGCAAAAGCCGTGTCATTTCAGCTTGACAAAGGGAGTCTTTGGGGTGTACCAGCAACACGGGAACGTAAAAATGGTTGGCCAAGGCTGCTGTGTGATAAATCCGCATTAGGTTATCCTCAGAAGGCATACCGGCTCCCCCAAACATCACCACATAACTCGGACTAAAAATTGAATCTTTGTCATTCGGGTTTTGTCCCAAATGGTAGTAAGAATAGAAAGGCACAGAGGTGAAAGCCAGAATAATCATTAAGGCGAAAACTATGCCAAGTGATAAAAAAATGATTTTGAAGGTTTTTATTAAATATCTCATTACGTGGAAATTCGGTTGTTATGATGCCATAAAAGTGTTCAAAGGTACGGTTTTTTTTGGCGCTTGAAGAAATATTTCCTATTTTTGCCCGTTTTTTGTGGAAAAGATCCACACAACTTAGTTTTTATGCAAGAGAAACAGTGTACACTAAAAAACAGAGTCAGTGTTAGAGGTGCAGGGCTTCACACGCGTCAATGCGGCACCCTTACCTTCAACCCGGCTCCGATAAATTCTGGAATCCGTTTTCGTAGAATTGATATAGAGAACCAGCCCATTATTGAAGCAGATGTTGACAATGTCATCGATACCGCTCGTGGTACAACCCTCGGTAAAGGTGGTGTGAAGATTTACACCGTCGAGCATGTCTTGGCTTCTTTGCGTGGCATGGGTATTGACAACGTGATGATTGACATCGATGTGGAAGAGACACCCATTATGGATGGAAGTGCTAAGTTCTTTGTTGATGCTATCCATAAGGCTGGTGTCATTGAGCAGGATGCCCCCCGCAATTATCTCGTTATCGAGGAACCGATTTCCTATAAGAATGAAGTCTTGGGCATCGAATTGAAGATTGAGCCAGCAGATTCTTTCCAAATCGACGTGAAGGTGAAATACAATACAAGAGTGCTTGATGAGCAACACGCTTCTTTGCATGACTTGAAAGACTTCGAAAACGAGATTGCCCCTTGCCGTACATTTGTTTTCTTGCATGAGTTGGAGACGCTCATCAGCCGTAACCTTATCAAAGGCGGCGACCTGACCAATGCCATCGTGTTTGTCAATCGTAATGTGTCTTCCGAGGAGCTTGACCATATTGCCGCTTTCTTCAAGAAGCCCAAGGTGGCCGTGAAGGAGAGAGGCATTTTGAACAATGTGGAATTGTATTTCGAGAATGAGCCTGCCCGTCATAAGCTTTTGGATGTCATCGGCGACCTCACTTTGGTCGGACGTCCCATCCTCGGCAAGGTGACTGCGGTGAAACCGGGACATTTCTCCAACACTTCTTTCGCAAGGAAGATTAAGCACACCTTATTGTATTAAGCATGAACCAGCCCTTAGCCTATATCCATCCTAATGCCCGCATTGCTGAAGACGTAAAGATTGAGGCTTTTGCTTGGATTGGTGAAGATGTTGAAATTGGTTCAGGCACTTGGATTGGTCCCAATGTCACTATTATGGATGGTGCCCGCATCGGAAAGAATTGCAAGATTTTTCCTGGAGCGGTCATCTCTGCTATTCCGCAAGACCTGAAATACAAAGGCGAGAATACCTATTGCATTATCGGCGACGGTACCACGGTGCGTGAGTCGGCCACGGTCAACAAAGGCACGGCGGCTTCGGGTAAGACTGTTGTAGGCAAGGATTGCCTGCTGATGGCCTTTACCCATGTGGCACACGATTGCTTTCTTGGCGACCATGTCATCATGGCTAATGCCGCCACCTTGGCGGGTCATATCACTGTTGACGACTGGGCCATTTTCGGTGGTTTGGCTGCTGTGAGCCAGTTCAGCCGCATCGGTGCTCATGTGATGATTTCCGGTGGTGCCTTGGTCAACAAGGACATCCCTCCTTTTGTGAAGACAGGACCTGGTTATCCAGTGTGCTATGCTGGCGTTAATTCTATTGGTTTGATGCGTCGAGGCTTCTCTCGTGAACGCATCAATGCCATTCAGGATGTTTATCGCGTCATTTATAGTGTTGGGATGAATGTATCCCAGTCGGTGCAATACATCCGTGAGAACCTTCCTGTTTCGGAAGACCGCGATTTCATCCTCAATTTCATAGAGAGTTCCAAGATTGGCATTATGAAGAATGCCATTGGGAACGAAGACTGATTTTGCCTTATTTCATTAGCACTTCTGCCGCTCGTAAAGCTTCGGGCGTGACCTTGTCGTTGCTGAGCATCTTGGCGATTTCGACAACACGCTCTTCGGCATTCAACACGCGAATGTGCGACTGTGTGCGCTCACCATTGTTGTCCTTGTAGATGAAATAATGGTGATCGGCTTGGCTCGCCACTTGGGGCAGGTGGGTGATGGAGATGAGTTGAAGCGCATGGCCCATTTGTCGCATGATGCTGCCGATTTTCGCCGCAACTTCGCCAGAGACGCCTGTATCGATTTCGTCGAAGATGAGGGTGGGAATGTAATTGTAGCTCGACACCGCACTCTTGATGGAGAGCATCAGTCTTGAAAGTTCACCACCTGAGGCGACGCGACGAATGTCGTCAGGAGCGATGCCTTTGTTGGCTGAGAAGAGGAATCGGATTTCGTCGCACCCCTTGCTGCCAAAGCTGTCCTGACTTTCCACCCTGACTTGGAATTGGGCGAAAGGCATAGCTAGCTGCTGTACCACAGCAGTGACTTTCTCGTTGAAAGTCATTCCGGCTTGACAACGCTTGTCGTGCAGTGCCTTGGCAAGACTTGTTAGCTTTTTCTCGCTGTCTTTCAGATCTTTTTCAACTTTGGCGATGGACTCGTCGATGTTCTCGAAAGCATTTACTTTTTCTTTCAGGCTATCGCGCAAGGTGATGAGTTCTTCGAAAACGTTGAAGTGGTGTTTCATCATCAAACGGCTGAGCAGGTCGTAGCGTTCCTGAAGGCTTTGCAGTTGCTCTTCATCGAATTGGGTGTCGTCTTCCTTGCGGTGCAGGTCGTAGGCAATATCCTTTAGTTCAACTTTCAGATTTTCAATGCGTTCATATATGGTTTCCGTGTCGGGAAGAAGATGATTCAGTCGCGCCAGTGTAGAGGATAGTTCGTTGACTTGTCCAAGAATGGCATTATCTGAATTGTCCATCAGCCCATTGGCGGTGATGAGCAAGGACTTGATTTCCTCGGCATTCTCCATCACACTTAGGGTCTGTTCGATGTCGGCATATTCGCCTTCTTTCAGGTCGGCTTTGTCGAGTTCGTCCAACTGGAATTTTAAGTAGTCGTTCTCGGCAGTGTTTTTCGTGGCGATGTCCTGCAACTCGTTCAGTTTTCGCTTCAGGGTGTTGTAGTTGCCATATTCCGCTTGGTAATTGTCCAAAACCGCATTGTTTTGGGCGATTTCGTCCAATAACTTGAGTTGAAATTCAGCGTCAGTAAGCAGAAGGGAGTCGTGTTGGGAGTGAATGTCAACCAATTGGTTCCCAATTTCTTTCATGGTCTGCAAGGCAACAGGTGTGTCGTTGACGAAAGCGCGGCTTTTCTTTTGCGGGTTGAGCTCGCGGCGGAAGATGCATTCACTTTCAAAATCAAGGTCATTTGTCTCAAATAAAGGCGTTAGGCTCTTGCCATCAAGTTCAAATATGGCTTCTACCACGCATTTCTTGTCTTTGTCATAGAGCACATTGGTATCGGCTCGGTCGCCCAAAGCGAAGCCTAAAGCACCGAGAAGGATGGACTTGCCAGCGCCAGTCTCGCCAGTGATGACGTTGAAACCGCTCTCGAAACTGACATTCAACTCGTCAATCAAGGCGTAGTTACTGATGTGCAGTTGCTTGAGCATAATGATGTGAAAACTTATAGCCTGCCGTTATTTTGCAGCATATTGTCGTAACGCGAGGTTTGCGAAGGGTCAATGGTTTTCATAACATTGGCAACTCCGGTTCTGAGTTTCATTTCACCTTGCGAGAATACTTGGATAATCTCATCGCGTTTGCTTTCAATAATCAATTGCAAGAAATAGCACATAGGGTTGCGCTCGTAAATGCTCTGTAGCTGAGCTATGGCATTAAACATGGCTTCGCGGGCTTGATCAGGCTTCTCAGCCATTATGTCCAAACCGTAGCGATGGTAGTCGTAAAGAAACTGACGGAGAGGTTGGTTGGTGGGGTTGTTGATGTCGCTGATGATGGCATAGCGGTTTTGCCGTCCCGTCGAGCTCCAGCCGTTTTCATTTCCAGGATCTTGTGGCGCTGTATGCGCGATGGTTTCTGCAATGGCGAAGAAAGGCTCGCCGCCATTGGGGGAGAAGGACTCGAAATCAAGACCGAGGAAGAGGTAGACGTAGAAGCCAATGGTGCTCGTGATGTTGGAGATGTAAGTGTTTGGATTGAAGTCAAGTGTTTGTCCGTCAGTGTACTCGAAATAGAACTTGCGGTCGATGTAGTTGAACATCGGGGTGTTGTAACTCGATTTGTACACTGGACGACGCAGTGCCAAGTTGATCTCAGCGGTGAAGTAGTTGCCTTCGCGGCTGAGGATGTCAATGAGCATTGAGCATTCAATCTTTTCAGCCTGTCTGAAGTTGATCTCCGTGAATTTCGTGTTGTTGATAAACTCATAGAGGGAGGTCTGCAGGTTTTGGTAGATGGTCTTGTCGCTACCTTGCACCTTGTTGGAACTGACGCGCACGTCGCATTGTAGCTCTTGCGCTTGCATAGTGCTGATGCTCAGCATGCAGCCGAAGGCTATGAGTAGTGTGGCAAAGACTCTTTTCATGGTATCTCCCTTTATGATGTTACTCCTATTCCAATCAGAAAGCTTCCTGGTCCTCTTTGGCAGGGTTGCGGAAATAGATTTGGTCGTGGAGGAATTCGTGAATGGCTATCAGCGTGGGCTTGGGCAAACGCTCGTAGAACTTGGCGATTTCGATCTGTTCCTTGTTCTCAAACACTTCTTCCAAACTGTCGTTGGTGGCGGCAGCAAACGACTCGATCTTCTCGTTGAGCTCAGCCTTCATCTCAGAGGCGATTTGGTTGGCCCTGATAGACAGGATGGCAACGGTCTCGTAAATGTTACCTGTGCCTTTGTAGAATTGGTCTTTCTGACGGGTGACCACCGTCGTTTCGGTTTTAATTTTCTTAAAATCCATAGTTATTTGATGTTTTCTAATTTCTTTCTTGCTTTGGCGGCAATGCCGTTCGCATTTTGCAGGTACTTGCTGCTGGGGTAGAGATAAGCCAGCGTGTTGCACTGCTCGATGCATGATTCATAACGCTCGCGTTGCTTTTCCTTAATGCTGTTCTCGGCATAGTCATAATAAGTCTTGGCCATGTCGTAGAGTATCTCCTCTCGGTGGGGCGTGTTGGGATATTTCTTCAGCATGTTCTCGAACGAAGTGATGGCCGCACTGTAGTTTTCCATACGGTAGAAAAGTCGGCAAATGTTGTAATCCTTTTCCTCCAACTTGTCGTTGAGTTCGGTCAGCAGCTGTTGGGCGCGGTTGAGGCTGTCGCTGTTTGGATAGCGGTCGATGAAGTTGCCCAACTGCTTGATGGCAGAATGGGTGTTGGTTTGGTCTAATCCTGACTCGGGTGAGACCCGATAGCTGCAATAGGCGCTCATATAAGCGGCTTTCTCGGCGTCTTTTGAGAAGGGATAGGTCTGCACGAAACGGTTGAAATAGTAGCCAGCGATTTCAAAGTCGTCTTGATAGTAGTAGCACAAGGCGGTCTTATACGTGATAGACTCGCCTTTAGGCGTGTTGCGGAACGAGGCCTGCAACAAGTCGAACAGCTGAAGGGCATGGTTGTAGTCGCCACGCTCGAAATAATCCACTGCGACCTCATACTTCATCTCGTTGTCAGTGCTTTTCACCAAACGATTGAAATCGTTGCAGGACGTGAATGCTACAAGACCCAAAACTGCCAATATCAATAGTCTTTTTTTCATCGGGCTGCAAAATTACTCATTTTTACGTTACTAACGAGTGGATTCTGCTTTTATTTTTCAATTACTATCTTTTCCACAAAGCTGCCACTCTCGCAGTTGATGTGAAGGAAGTAAATGCCAGGGTTCAGGTTTTCGCCACTGATTTGATGGTTGTTGTCGCTGAATTGTCCGAAAACGACAACTTGGCCGAGGCTGTTGTAGAGCTCGTATCCGACATTGCCTATGGCTTGGATGGTAAAGGTACCATTGCTAGGGTTAGGATAAATGTTCGGACGAGTGACCATTTCATTCACTGACCAGTCTCTAATAGTGACAGTGACTTCACCCACTGCGGTGTTGCCATCGCTGTCAGTCACGATGACTTTGTAAACAGTTTCGGGGTCAACGGGGCTGGCCACGGGATTGGCAATGGTTGGATCGTCAAGGGTTTCACCCGGTTCCCAAAGGTAGGTGTATTCTCCCGAACCACCAGTAACAGTCACGGTGAGTTGGCTGCTTTCGCCTTCATCGATGACTTCTGGGTCGGCAGTGACTTCGATATTGAGCGAGCTTTCGCTGATACAAGTCACCGTGGCAACCCAACCAGGGCTGTTCACGGCTTGGTCAGAAGTGAAACGGAATGTAAGAGCGCCTTCTTCGTTGGTGGCGGTTACTTCGCCAGGACCTTCATTGCCATCGTATTGTCCGATGAGTGTAGCATTGGTGGTGCTGCCATCATAGACATAGAGGAAGTCATAGCCAGGCTCTGTACTGAACTCGACAAAGTTGACGCGAATCATATTGCCTTCGATGGTAGGTTTGAAGGTCAAAGTGTAGTTCCTGTTGTTATTGTAGTTGTTGTTGGGGCCGCCGTTGTCATAGAACAAGGCGTTGCAAGTCTCGATAGTGCCGTTGTGCATGTTGTATGATTCGCGCACTTGAATGTAGTCCTCGCGGGTCAAGGTCTCGCTGTTGCCATCAGCATCGGTGATGGTCAAGGTGACATCGAAGTCTCCGACTTCATTGTAAACGATGCCATTTGGGTTTTGTTGGTTAGAAGTGTTCGGTGTGCCGCCTTCGAAGGTCCAGTCCCAAGCGACGATGTCGCCAAACGAACCATCGGTAAAGTTGACACTACCACCCAATGAGACTTGTCTGGTTGAAGCACTGAAGATAGGCATGAGGCAGCTGCCAGGAACAAGCTGCACATCAAGGTTGACGGTCTCGTAATCGTTCACATTGACCTCAATCACTTTCGGGCAATAGCCGTCCTTGCTGATGATGACCGTCCAGTTGCCACCCTTGATGGGACGGTGGAAGTCACCGACGGGCATGTGGCTCTCAACAAAGGAGTATTGGTCATCGTGTCCACTGATGGTGATGGTGGCTTCAAGCGGCTCACCAGTGATGGAATCGGTCACCACGCCATGGATGCCGTAAAGGCATTGGTTCATGAAAAGGAAAAGCGACGCTTTATTGATGTTCCAGAAGTTGGGCAGTTGGGAGGGGTTGGGCAGTTTCGTATTGGAACATTCAATGGTCATTTCGCGGCATTGGGCATAGCCGTTCATGTAATCTTGACGACCACCGCCAATCATGTACCACTGCGCACCATTGGTGATGCCGTTATTGTATTCGGTCATGTAGTTCGGGTTGGTCTTGTGGCACTCGTCGGCATATTCATGGCTGATCAGTTGATACCAAGCATCATCAGAATGGAGGGTGTAGGTGTTGTCCCAAGGATAGTTCATCACTTCGGCACCGCCATGGTAGTTGGCAGCCATCACAAAGGGAATTTCAGCGGCAAAGTCCATGAACCATTGGGTTTCAGTCTGATAGGCGTGACCATCGGGATGCTGACTGCCGTGTGGGTCGGCGTAATTGCGGTTCATGTCGACACCGTTGGCGTTTTCACGGGTAGCGCCGTTCACGTTGTTGTTTCCGGCATGATAGGTGCCGTCAGGGTTGGCGAGAGGGCCGATGTAAAGGTCGATATTGTCCATCACATTCTGCACCTCAGGTTCGTCGGGGTTTTCCAACAGGTAGTCGATGAGGCGAAGCATGATGATCCAGCCTGTGGTTTCGTCGCCATGGATGGTGGAGGTGTAGAGGAACTTGGGCTTGCCGTCGGTTGTGCCGTTGTTGAGGTGGGCAATCAATATTTTGCGGTTGCTCGGCAAGGTTCCCAAAGTGATGATTTCACATTGATCAGGATGGTTAGTTTGGAAATCAAACATCATGGCTTCGTAGGCTTCGTAGGTCGGGTAGCTGTCCCAATCGTACTCGGCACGGTTGCTGCCATCCCACATGGCGACTTTTTCAAGCATTGAGGGAGGGGTTTGAAGCGTAACCTGATATCCGAGTTTTTGGAAGTTGGCGAAGTCCTCGTTGTTGGCGTAGGCAGTGACCACATTGCCATCAACTTGGTCGACTGAAACAGCGTGTGCGATAGTTTTAAGGTCGTCGTTGCCGTTCAGGTTAAAAGTAAAATAATACTCATTGCGTTGTTGCATGAGCTGGCGCAGCTCTTGCTGGCTCTTTTGGGCAAAAATGTCACCACAAATCACTGTGGCCAAAAGAATAATAAAATAGCGTAGTGTTTTCATTTATAGATAATTATTTGTCTTTCAATTGTTTCCATTCTTCAAAAATATCCGCTTCCACCTTTTCGTTCACAGGAACTAAAGGCAGCCTTAGCACATTTTGGCAAAGTCCCATGTGGTTCATCAAGCACTTGATGCCCGCAGGGTTGCCATCGGCAAAGATGAGTTGGTTCATGCGGAGCATGGCATAGTGAAGGTGTAAGGCTTCTTCGGTGCGACCTTCTTTCATGGCACGCATCATGCGGCTGAAAGGCTTGGTGTAGGCATTTGCTGCCACCGAAATCACACCTTGAGCGCCCAAAGCCATCAGGGGTTGGGTGATGCCGTCATCGCCCGAAAGCACATCGAAGTCGGTGGGCTTGTCGCGCAGGATCTCCATGATTTGCTGCAAGTTGCCTGAAGCTTCTTTCACGGCGATGATGTTGGGATGCTTGGCCAATTCCACGCAAGTGGCGGCTTGTAGGTTCACACCTACACGTCCTGGCACATTGTAGACCACGACGGGAACGGGACTGGCATCGGCGATGGCCTCAAAGTGGGCTTTCATGCCGCGTTGGTTGGGCTTGTTGTAGTAGGGTACGACGCTCAAGATGCCTTGAATGCCAGTAAAGTCTTGTGCTTTGATGGCTTCGATGACGGCTTGTGTGTTGTTGCCGCCCATGCCTAGCAAGATGGGCAAACGACCATTATTGGCCTTCAATATTGTGCTAATGACAAGTTTCTTTTCTTCGGCAGAAAGGGTAGGGGCTTCTGAGGTGGTGCCTAAAACGACCAAGAAGTCGGCACCATTGTCGATGACATGGTTGACGATTTTTGTCAAAGCCTCGAAATCGACGGATTGGTCGGCTTTAAAAGGAGTGATGAGGGCAATGCCCGTGCCTTTAAATATACTGTTTTTCATTGATTTATTGTTGTAAGCTAAGGGTCCCTGAGCATATCGAGGGGCCCGTATTTATGGAATCTGTGCAGTTGGCCCCGACAGAGCCTTCAGGTAATTATGCAACACATGGATGTTCGAAACAGGGTCGGTGGCTCGAGGATTCTCGATGATCAAATCATAGATGGCTTGGTTCTTGCTCTCGTGGAAACAAATTCTGAAGTCTGTCTTGGGCAGGGTGCAGAGGTAGTCGCTGACATCCGCATTCTTGCCCGCCATATTGATGAGTATTGCGCTGAAAGGCAGCTTTTTGATGAATTCGTGCTTGTCAGGTTTCAGCACACTCATGAAACCGAAGTCTTTGGGAGTAATCTCGG
>JAEEGJ010015192.1_pt1 | contig 18028 bp, 13 predicted proteins | sample 8958761 | NCBI WGS metagenome assembly JAEEGJ01 (sample SAMN16246546, study PRJNA631951) | gut metagenome | biome: gut microbiome; feature: rumen; material: RS-attached | host: Bos | place: Iran: Karaj | collected 2018-10
TGAAGAAGCGTTTGTAAAGCAACTGCACAGACCAGGTCTTCGAGAAATCGGCGTTGTGGCCGTTATAGGCTGCACCCACGAGGGCTGCCTGCTGGAAACTGCCAGCGGCCTCACTCAGACCACCATCGTACTCCACATGGGCTGCGAAGGGTGAACCACTGCCGAAGCTGAACTCACGCGAGATCTCCGTATAGGCACTCTTAAAGAACTTGTTACTCAAGTCGAGGTCGACGAAATAGTACCACGATCCCCACTTGTCAGCCTTGAACTGCTCGACGGTGACAGTGACTTTCTGACGGGCATCCTCCTCGTCAGGGTAGATGTTACGGCCGAAGTCGTAGTGAAGTTGGATGTTCTGAGCGTTTGCGGTGATGGCAGCTACTGCCATCAATCCACCAAAAATAAACTTTTTCATAAATCTTATATTTATCAATGTTCCGCTCGACCCGAAGGGGCGCTTGCTACCAACGGGACGCAAGAATGTTCAATGTTTAATGCTTAATGTTTAATGATTCCACGATTAGTCTCGCAGCTGTATCTGGCGCTTTCTGGTCACCTAAGCGACGGGCCACCTCCTGATAGCCTTCGAGCATCTGCTCACGGGCCTTACCTGCGAGAATCTGATGAAGTTCATAACGGATATTCGCCACACTGAACGTCTCGACGAGTTCCTTCACCACCTCACGATCAGCCACGAGGTTCACCAGTGAGATGTACTTCACCTTCAGCAGCTTGCGACGTACGAAACCAGCGATCTTAGGCAGCGGCACCTTGTAGCACACCACCTGAGGCACACCAAAGAGACAGGTCTCGAGGGTCGCCGTACCACTCGTCACAAGGGCGGCATGGGCACGAGACAACAGGGGATAGGTCTCATTGAAGACAATCTCCACCTCGCGCCCGCGCGTAAACCTATTATAATATATGGGTTCGATGCCAGGGGCGCCAGCGATGACGATGCGATAGTCCTTCTCAAGTCCCTCTACAGCCTCGAGCATCGCAGGCAGATTGTCCTTGATCTCCTGCTTTCTCGATCCAGCAAGCAGTGCGATTACACATTTCTCCTTCCACATTCCACATTCCACATTCCTCATGAATTTCTTCACCTCATCCGCCGTCGGATTACCCACATAGTGGATGGGATAATGATGCTTCTTCTCGAAGAAATCGACCTCGAAGGGGAGGATCGAGAAGAGCTCATCGACATCGCGACGGATGTTCTTGATGCGGTGTTCCTTCCATGCCCAGATCTTGGGAGATATATAATAGTAGACGGGGATATTTGTCCGTGATTTTACATATTCCGCAATCTTCAGGTTAAATCCAGGATAATCCACGAGAATCACACAGTCGGGCTGCCATGTCGTGATATCCTGCTGACACATCTTCATGTTGCGAAGTATCGTTGGCAGGTGCAGCAATACGGGGATAAAGCCCATATAGGCGAGTTCCTTGTAGTGGCGCACACGGGTTCCGCCAACGGCTGTCATCAAGTCGCCGCCGAAGAATCGAAAATCCGCCTCAGCGTCAATATCTTTCAAGGCTCGCATCAGGTGCGATGCGTGCAAGTCGCCAGAGGCTTCGCCAACGATAAGATAGTACTTCATGAAAGATTAAACATTAAACATGAAAGATTAAACTTTTAATTGCCAAGATTTGATCTGATCCATGGCTGAGTAGGCGGTGACGTCAATCTGGGTGGGCGTGATGGCGACGTAGCCGTGAGTCAGGGCCCAGTTGTCAGTATCCTCGGCCTCGGGCTCATCGTTCGTATAACTGCCCACCATCCACCAGTAGTCGTAACCACGGGGATGATGACACTTCGTCACCTCATTGCCCCAAGTTCCCTTGGCCATGCGACAAACCTTGACGCCAGCGTAATCTCTAATCCCTCGCTCGGCTTCGCCGCTCGGCTTGTCCGAGAACCCCTCACCACTAACCCCTAATCTAGGGAAATTCACATTCAGGCACACCCCCAACGGCAATCCCTCTTTCAGCACGCGCTCTGTAATCTGCCGTATCAAGGGGCGCAGGGGCTCGAAATCGGCATCGTCGCGATGGTCGCAGAGCGAGAAGGCCACAGAGGGGATATATTTCATACAGCCCTCGATGGTGACCCCCATCGTACCACTATAGTGCGTGTTCACAGAACCATTATCGCCATGATTGATACCGCCAATGACCATATCGGGCTTACGCGGACAGAGTTCGGCTAAGGCCATCTTCACACAGTCGACGGGGGTGCCGTTGCACGACCATATCTCGACGTGGGAGCCTGAAGCCGCCTGATATCGCTGGTGACAGACAAGCGTCAGAGGGGTCGTTGCCGAGAAAGCACAGGAGAAGCCGCTGCGCGCTGAATCAGGTGCACAGACCAGCACATCACCGTAGTCGGAAACCATCTCCACCAGCTCTCGGATACCCTTCGCCTGATAGCCGTCATCATTGGAAATAAGTAATAAAGGTCGTTTAATTTCCATAAAATAACTGCGATTTGCGTGCAAAGTTACAAAAATCTCTTAATTCATAACCCTTAATTCTTAATTATTTTGTAACTTTGTGCCCAAATTTCTTATTTTCATCAAGATTAGAAGCAAACAAATGGGAAAGATTATTGCATTAGCAAACCAAAAAGGCGGCGTGGGCAAGACCACGACTACCATCAATCTGGCAGCCTCACTGGCCACACTTGAGAAATCGGTTCTCGTGGTCGATGCTGACCCCCAGGCCAACGCCTCCAGCGGATTGGGCGTTGACATATCAGAAGTGGAATGTTCGATATATGAGTGCATCATCAACAAGGCCGACGTGCGCGACGCCATCTATACCACTGATATCGACGGACTCGACGTGATCCCAAGTCACATCGACCTCGTAGGTGCAGAGATCGAGATGCTGAACCTCAGCGACCGTGAGAAGGTCATCAAAAGGATCCTTGAACCCATCCGCAGCGAATACGACTATATCCTCATCGACTGTTCGCCCTCACTGGGCCTCATCACCGTGAACTCACTCACGGCTGCCGACTCCGTGATTATCCCTGTGCAGTGCGAGTACTTCGCCCTCGAGGGTATCTCGAAGCTCTTGAACACCATCCGTATCATCAAGCACAAGCTGAACCCCATGCTCGAGATCGAGGGCTTCCTACTGACGATGTACGACAGTCGTCTGCGCCTGGCTAACCAGATCTACGACGAGGTGAAGCGCCACTTCCAGGAACTCGTGTTCAAAACCGTCATCCAGCGTAACGTGAAACTCTCCGAGGCACCCAGCCATGGACTGCCCGTCATCCTCTACGATGCCGACTCTACAGGAGCGAAGAACCACCTGGCTCTGGCTAACGAAATCATCAACAAAAACAAATAAACCATGGCTGTCAGAAAGAAATACAACTCAAGTGCTCTCGGACGTGGTCTCGACAATATCGGCAGCGGCAAGGGCCGTGGCCTCGACGCACTGATCGACACCAGCGACATTGAGACACAGGGCACATCGAACCTCAACGAGATACCCATCGCCCAGATAGAGCCCAATCCTAACCAGCCACGTCACGAGTTCGACGAACAGGCGCTGAAGGAACTGGCTGCGAGCATCCGTGAGATAGGTATCATCACACCCATCACCGTACGACAGACAGAGAGCGGCACCTACCAGATCATCGCTGGTGAGCGTCGCTGGCGCGCTGCACAGCTCGCTGGACTGACAAGTCTGCCCGCCTACGTCAAGACAGCAAAGGACGACGACGTGATGGAGATGGCCCTCGTGGAGAACATCCAGCGCGAGGACCTCAACGCCATCGAGATCGCACTCGCCTACCAGCGTCTGGCAGAGGCCTCGGGCATGACCCAGGAGAAGATCTCTGAGCGCGTGGGCAAGAGCCGTACATCAATCACGAACTACATGCGACTGCTGAAGTTGCCTGCCCCCATACAGATGGCACTGAAGAACAAGGAGATGGACATGGGCCACGCCCGTGCACTGCTCTCCATCGACAGTCCCTCGGCACAGATCAAACTCTTCAACGACGTGAAGCGCAACGGCTACTCCGTGCGTAAGGTCGAGGAGATCGTGCAGGCCATGCGACAGGGGGAGACCCTCGCAGAAGCAAAAAAGATAGTGGCACCACGACAGCTGCCGCTGGAGTACAGCATCCTGAGAGACCGTCTCTCGGAACTCTTCGGCGTACGTGTGCAGATGACCTGCTCGCCACAGAGCAAAGGCCGCATCAGCATACCTTTCGAGAACGAGGACGAGCTGGAAAAGATTATGAATGTCTTCGACAAGGTGAAGAATGTATAGACAGCTGATCATCATCGGTATCTTCCTGTTGGCAGGCACCCTTGGGAGCAAGGCACAGGAGGTCCATGACCTCGACGCCATCGACAGCATACTCGTGGCCATCGACGACTCACTAGCCGCTGATACGGTCATCCCCAAGGTCGAGGCACCCGAACCTTCCATCGTGGTAAACACGCCACCGCAGGAAGCTAAGTCGCTGAAGGAAATGTCGAGATGGCAGCCTGATCCCAAACGTGCTCTCTGGCTCGCGCTTGTCATCCCTGGCGGTGGACAGATATACAACCGCAAGTACTGGAAACTGCCCATCGTCTACGGAGGATTCATTGGCTGTCTCTACGCGATGAACTGGAACAACACGATGTACAAGGACTACTCGCAGGCCTATATCGACCTCGTCGATAAAGATCCTAACACAAGGAGTTACAACCTGTTCCTCCATCTGGGTACGCAGATCGACGATTCGAACAAGAAGTACTACGAGGATATCTTCAGGAAGCGTAAGGACAGGTTCCGCCGCTGGCGCGACCTGAGCTTCTTTGTCCTTCTGGGGGTCTACGCGCTCTCCGTGATCGATGCCTACGTCGATGCCGAACTCTCGAACTTCGATATCTCGAAGGACCTGAGCCTGAAGGTGGAGCCGACAATCCTGAACAACCGCTCGTCGAGCAATCCACTCGACAGCTCATCACTGGGCTTGCAATGCAGCCTGAACTTTTAGCAACAACGAACAACTAACAGATAATTATTGAAAATGAAGAAAAGATTTTTGCTTATCCTCGCCGCGATGTTCTTTGCCGGAAACTGCATGATGCAGGCTCAGGTAAACCACACCAACGTCGACGTCGAGAGCGAAGAGGAAGTTGAAGTAGACGAAATCGATGAAGAAGACGATGAGGACGAGGATGAAGCCAGCAAGGACTTCACCGTCCCAGTGGAGGACGAGATTGCCGTAACGGACAAGGAAGGCAACGAGGAACTCATCGAATTCCCTGAGGCCATGACCTATGACCTCGACAGTCTGCTCAACCTCTATATGTCGAAGACCTATCTCGGTACACCTGGTGACTGTGAGATGAAGAACGAGAACCCCACCTATCCCAAGGAGGTCTACATCGATCGTCTGCAACGACTGCCGACTGTGATGGAGATGGCCTATAATGACATCGTACAACGGTTTATCGACCGTTACAGCGGACGTCTGCGCTACTCCGTGAGCTATATGCTGGGAGCATTCAACTTCTACGTGCCGATCTTTGAGGAGGCGCTCGAGGCCTACCAGCTGCCGTTGGAGTTGAAGTACCTCCCCATCATCGAGTCAGCGCTTAATCCGAAGGCAGTGTCTCGTGTGGGCGCTGCCGGCCTCTGGCAGTTCATGCCTGCTACGGGTAAACAGTACGGACTGGAAATCAACTCGCTCGTCGATGAGCGTCGCGACCCCGTGAAGGCATCCTTTGCCGCTGCCCGCCTGTTGCGTGACCTCTACCGTATCTTCGGCGACTGGAACCTCGTGATTGCAGCCTACAACTGCGGTCCTGAGAACATCAACAAGGCCATCCGCCGCCATCGTGCTGCCAAGGGACGTACACAGGACGAGGCTATCACCCAGGAGGACAAGGACTACTGGGCTATCTATCCCTACCTGCCGCGTGAGACCCGTGGCTACGTGCCTGCCTTCATCGCAGCCAACTACATCATGAACTACTACTGCGACCATAATATCTGTCCGATGAACACACGTCTGCCTGCTCAGACGGATACCGTCGTCGTCAGGAAGAATGTCCATCTCGAACAGATTGCAGGGGTCCTCGGCTCTGATATCGACATGTTGCGCTCGTTGAACCCGGAGTTCCGTCGCGACGTCGTACCCGGACTGACGAAGCCCTATGCCATCCGCATGCCACTGGCTGATACGGGCAAGTTCATCGATCTCGAGGACTCCGTCTATAACTATCGTGCTACCGAACTGCTGACGAAGCGTGCTATCGTCGACGTGGCCGACGACCTGCCCACCTATTCGCGCAGAAGCCGTGCCAACTACAGCCGTCGCTATGGGCGCTACAGCCGTCGCAGCGGACGTAATGCCCGTCACGTTTCCGCCTCTCGTGGCTCTCGCCGCGGTGGTGGTGGCGGTAGCTCAGTGACCATCAAGAGAGGACAGACGCTTTCGGAGATTGCCAAGCGCAATGGTACCACTGTCCAGAAGCTCCGTCAGTTGAATGGTCTCAAAGGCAACAACATCGTCGCTGGAAAAAAGTTGAGAGTGAAGTAATCATCTCTAAACTCCAATCTATAAACTATAAAAGTCTATGGCAGAAGATGATCTCATTAAACAGGAAGAGGCTGATGACAAGCTGATTAACGCAGCGTTTGAGAAACTGCTGAACGATTACCAGAATTCACGCCACCGTAAGAAGGTGGACCTCATCACGAAGGCCTTCAACTTCGCACGACAGGCACACAAAGGCGTGCGTCGACTATCGGGCGAACCTTATATCATGCACCCCATCGCCGTGGCACAGATCGCCTGTGCAGAGATCGGACTGGGCTCCACCAGTATCTGTGCAGCCCTCCTACACGACGTCGTCGAGGATACCGACTACACGGTGGAGGATATCGAGAACATCTTCGGAGCGAAGATTGCACAGATTGTCGACGGCCTGACGAAGATCTCTGGTGGCATCTTCGGCGAACAGGCCTCAGCACAGGCAGAGAACTTCAAGAAACTGCTGCTGACCATGAGCGACGATATCCGCGTCATCCTCATCAAGATCTGCGACCGTCTGCACAACATGCGCACCCTTGACTCGCAACCTGCCAACAAACAGTATAAGATTGCGGGTGAGACGCTCTATATCTACGCCCCATTGGCCAACCGTCTCGGACTCAATAAGGTGAAGTCCGAACTCGAGAACCTCAGTTTCAAGTTCGAACACCCCACCGAGTACGCAGCCATCGAGGCGAAACTGGCCTCTACACGTGTTTCGCGTGACGACCTCTTCAACCAGTTCACAGGGCCCATCGAGGACGCTCTCAAGAAGATGGGTATCACCTATCAGATTAAGGAACGCGTAAAGAGCCCCTACTCCATCTGGAACAAGATGCAGAACAAACAGGTGTCGTTCGAAGAGATATACGACATCCTCGCCGTCCGCATTATCTTCACACCCAAGAACCGCGACGACGAGGTCAACGAGTGCTTCAAGATCTACGTCGCCATCTCCAAGATCTACAAGTCCCATCCTGACCGTCTGCGCGACTGGCTCTCACAGCCCAAGGCCAACGGCTATCAGGCCCTCCACGTGACACTGATGTCAAAGCAGGGCCGCTGGATAGAGGTACAGATACGTTCCGACCGTATGGACGAGGTGGCAGAGCAGGGCTTCGCCGCCCACTGGAAATACAAGGACGGCATCGAGGAAGAGGAGTATACTGAGGACGAGGCCGAACTCAACGAGTGGCTGCGCACCATCAAGGAGATCCTCGACGACCCACAGCCCGATGCCATGGACTTCCTCGATACCATCAAACTCAACCTCTTCGCCTCCGAGATCTTCGTCTTCACGCCGAAGGGCGAGATCAAGACGATGCCTGCGGGGTGTACGGCCCTCGACTTCGCTTTCTCCATCCACACCTTCCTCGGCAGCCATTGTATCGGCGCGAAGGTCAACCACAAGCTCGTGCCTCTCTCGCATAAGCTGCAGAGCGGCGATCAGGTGGAGATCCTCACCTCGAAGTCACAGCACGTCAGCCCTGCCTGGATCAACTTCGTCTCCACGGCAAAGGCCAAGGCGAAGATACAGGCCATCTTGCGTCGCGACAACCGTGAGACCCAGCGTGTGGGTGAGGAACTGATCAATGAGTTCCTCAAGAAGAACGGCTTTGAGCCGAGTATCGCACTCATCGACCAACTCTCAGAATTCCACGGCTACTTGAAGCGTGCCGAGTTCTTCCTCGCACTGGGCGAGAAGATGGTGCTGCTGGGTGAGAAGGATCTCGACGAGCTCTCGGGCAAGAACAAGGAGGAGGAAGACCAGGGCTGGCGCAAGTATGTGCCCTTCGTCGGCAAGAAGAAGAAGGAGGAGGGAGCCGCCAAACAGGACCTCTTCATCGTACCCGAGAAGTTCAACCGCAAGAAGCCCGTCTTCATCTCCGAGGACAATATCCATCAGTATAAATTCGTGGGCTGCTGTCACCCCATCCCTGGTGACGATGCACTCGGCTATATCAACAACAAGAACCAGATCGAGATCCACAAGCGCGCCTGTCCTGTGGCAGCAAAACTGAAGTCGAGCTACGGTAACCGTATCCTCGACATCAAGTGGGACATGCACAAGAAACTCTTCTTCGACGCCACCATCCGCATCGGCGGCATCGACCGTCTGGGCATGCTCAATGAGATCACACAGGTCATCTCCTCCCAGATGAACGTCAACATCCACAAGGTCATCATCACCTGCGAAGAGGGTATCTTCGACGGCAGTATCGAGATCCGCGTCCACGACCGCGAGGATGTCAAGTCCATCGTCGACCACCTCAAGCACATCCCCGATCTCAAGGAGATATCACAAATCATGTAACAAACTACAATAAAAAAACAATGAAAACTACTATTAAACAAAACTGGGTGAAATGGGTCTTACCCTTTTACCTCTTTACATTTTTACCTTTAGCCGCACACGCTGCTGGCAAGTACGACAACCCCGACACCCTGATCGTAGCACGCGACGGCACAGGCGAGTTCCGTACCGTTGACGAAGCCATCGAGGTCTGTCGCGCCTTCATGGACTACCACAAGGTTATCTTCGTGAAGAACGGCACCTACAAAGAGAAACTCATCATCCCCCAGTGGCTGCAGAACATCGAGATCTGCGGTGAGAGTGCCGAGCGCACCATCATCACCTACGACGATCATGCCAACGTGAAAGTCCTCCTCGGTACCGCTGCACCACGCCTCCAGCCTATGGGCACCTTCCGTACCTATACACTGAAGATTGAGGGTAACGATATCACACTGAAGAATATCACGATCGAGAACAATTCCGCCCGTCTGGGACAGGCCGTGGCACTGCATACCGAGGGCGATCGCCTCACCTTCGTCAACTGCCGTTTCATCGGACACCAGGACACCGTCTACACGGGCATGGCCGCCACACGTCTCTATTTCAAGGACTGCTACATCTGCGGCACCACCGACTTTATCTTCGGCCCTTCCACAGCCTGGTTCGAGGGCTGCACTATCGAGAGCCTCGTGGACAGCTATGTTACGGCTGCCTCCACCCCACAGGACCAGCCCTTCGGCTATGTCTTCAACAACTGCCGCTTGATTGCCAACGACGTGGCTAAGCAGGTCTATTTGGGTCGTCCCTGGCGTGACTACGGCTATACCCTCTTCATGAACTGCGACCTCGGCGGACACATCCGTCCTGAAGGCTGGCACCACTGGGAGCAGCATCGCGAGCAGACTGCCCGCTACTTTGAGTACAACAACCGTGGCGAGGGGGCCAACACTTCCGCTCGCGTCCCCTGGGCTCACCAGCTCACCAAAAAGGAAGCAGAAAAGATTACCCCGGAAGTCGTCCTCCGGGGCTGGACACCAAAACTATAAAACGACACAAAGGGGTCAGACCCCTTTGTGTCGTTATTTATAAGACCGTGATAATCCGTGCCTAAAAAAATTACTGCAGATAATCGAGCTGCTTTTTGAGGGCCTGCAACTCAGTACGGACGTTAATCAGGCATTCAAGGACGTCGGCCTTTTTGTCGACACCTTTCTTGTTCTGCGTCAGAATCTTACGGGCTGCGGCTATCTTGAAACCGCGAACCTTCACAAGGTTATTGATCAGACGGATCTGCTCAATATCCTTTTCCTGATATTGACGAATCCTCGCTGGGCCGCTGGTCTTCGGCTTCAGAAAGGGAAATTCCTGCTCCCAATAACGGAGCGTGCTCTCGTTGAGATCGAACATCTCAGCCACCTCCTTGATGGTGTAATAGAGCTTCAGATTCTTGTTCAGATTCAGTGCCATGTCTTCTATAAACTATAAACTTTAAACTCTAAACTATAAACTATTTACAGCTTGCAGAGCTCCACGACCTTGTCAATGGCAGCAGAGAGACCGTCGGGGTTCTTACCTCCGGCACTGGCGAAGTGGGGCTGGCCACCACCACCGCCTTGCATGAGCTTGGCGGCCTCGCGCACGAGCTGGCCTGCATTCAGACCGTGATCCTTGACCATATCGTCGCTCAGCATCACATTGAGAAGGGGTTTGCCGTCGAAGACGGTGCCTACGACACAGACGAGATTCTCAGGACACAGTTCACGTACCTTGAAGACGAGGTCCTTGGCGGCACTGGGCATCATATTGAGATGACCAGTGACAACGGTGACACCATTGACGGGACGGGCCTTGGCTACGAGGTCCTGAGCCAAAGACTGAACGCGCTGGGCCTGGAACTGCTCGATATCCTTCTTCATGGCGTCGTGCTCCTCAATATACTTGGTGATGACGCCCTGCAGGTCCTTCGCATTGTTGAAGAAGCCCTTCACAGCGCGCAGGAGATCCTCAGTCTGGTAGAGTCGCTCCTCACACTCCTTGCCTGTCAAGGCCTCGATACGACGGATACCGGCGGCGACACTGCTCTCGGAAAGGATCTTGAAGAAACCGATCTTACCCGTGGCCTTGGCGTGGATACCACCACAGAACTCGCACGACGGACCGAAACGGACGACGCGCACCTTGTCGCCGTACTTCTCACCGAAGAGGGCGATGGCACCGAGCTTCTTGGCTTCGTCGAAGGGAACCTCACGATGCTCGTCGAGGGGAATATCCTGACGGACCATCTCGTTGACAATCCGCTCTACCTGACGGAGCTGCTCGTCGCTGACCTTCTCAAAGTGGGAGAAGTCGAAACGCAGGGTATCAGGCGACACAAACGAGCCCTTCTGCTCCACATGGTCGCCGAGAACCTGCTTCAAAGCGTAGTCGAGCAGGTGGGTAGCGGTATGGTTGGCGGCAGAGGCATCGCGCTTATCGGTATCGACACAGGCCATGAACTGGGCTGTGGGATCCTTCGGCAACTGCTTCACGATATGTACCGTCTGGTTGTTCTCTCGCTTGGAGTCGATGATGTCGATGGTCTCAGCCTCGTTACAGATGACACCCTGGTCACCTACCTGACCACCCATCTCACCATAGAACGGTGTATAGTCGAGCACAAGCTCATAGAACTCGTTCTTCTTCTGAACCACCTTTCTATATCTCAGGATATGACACTCATACTCCGTATAGTCATAGCCGACGAACTGCTGCTCACCAGGGGCGAGCTCTGTCCAGTCGCTGTTCTCAACAGCTGCGGCATTGCGGGCGCGCTCCTTCTGCTTCTGCATCTCGACATCAAACTGTGCCTCATTCACCGTGAAACCATTCTCGCGACAGATCAGTTCCGTGAGGTCGAGGGGGAAGCCGTAGGTATCGAAAAGGCGGAAAGCCTGGACACCGTCGAGTTCGGTCTTGCCATCAGCCTTCAACTGTGCCATCGCATCGTTGAGCAGGCCGATACCCTTATCGAGAGTGCGGAGGAAGGAATCCTCCTCTTCCTTCATCACCTTCGAGATCAACTGCTGCTGGGCCTTGAGTTCTGGGAAGGCGTCGCCCATCTCCTCGACGAGCGTAGGCACGAGCTTATAGAGGAAGCCCTCTTTCTGTCCCAGGAACGTATAGGCATAACGCACGGCACGGCGCAGGATACGACGGATGACGTAACCTGCCTTGGCGTTGCTGGGCAACTGGCCGTCGGCAATCGAGAACGAGACAGCCCTCAGGTGGTCAGCACACACGCGCATGGCCACGTTGATATCATCTTGCTCCTTCGTGATGGGAGCGTCCTGCTCCTCTTCAAACGTCACATATTTCAGCCCTGTCAACTGCTGCTCAGCCTTGATAATCGGTTGGAAGATATCGGTATCATAGTTGGAGTGCTTGCCCTGAAGCATGCGCACGAGACGCTCGAAGCCCATACCAGTATCGATCACGTTCATGCTCAGCTTCTCGAGCGAGCCGTCTGCCTTACGGTTGAACTGCATAAACACGAGGTTCCAGATCTCAATAACCTGGGGATCGTCCTTGTTCACAAGGTCGCGACCGGAAATACCGCTGGCAGCACGCTGCTCAGGGGTACGCGAGTCAACGTGGATCTCAGAACAGGGACCACAGGGACCCGTATCGCCCATCTCCCAGAAGTTGTCGTGCTTGTTACCGTTGATAATATGATCCTCAGGCACATGCTTGGCCCAATACTGGGCAGCCTCGTCGTCACGGGGGATATTCTCCTCGGGCGAGCCCTCAAACACCGTCACGTAGAGGTCCTCGGGATTCAGCTTCAGCACGTCGACGAGGTACTCCCACGCCATATCGATGGCACCTTCCTTGAAGTAGTCGCCAAACGACCAGTTGCCGAGCATCTCGAACATCGTGTGGTGGTAGGTGTCGTGACCTACTTCCTCCAGGTCGTTGTGCTTACCGCTGACGCGGAGGCACTTCTGGGTATCAGCACGACGACGTGGCTCGGGGTCGCGCGTACCTAATATAATATCTTTCCACTGGTTCATACCAGCGTTGGTAAACATCAGGGTGGGGTCATCCTTGATCACCATCGGTGCGGAGGGCACGATGGCATGCTGCTTCGACTCAAAGAATTTCTTAAACGAGTCGCGAATCTCTTTTGCTGTCATCTTATTTTTATGATTTACGATTTTGCGTGCAAAGGTAGTGAAAATCGAGCGAAATGCAAAATAAATTGCGATTTATTTTCATTTCCGAGATACATCCTACCTTCGGCGAAGCCAATGGTACAAATTTATAATGAAAAAAACAATGATATTTCATTTTTTTTTCGTACCTTTGCACGCAAACTATAGGCCAGGCAATATATGGACGACGAAACAAGAGACGAAGAGATTTTGGAACAGCAGGAGTCGGGGGACCAGAAAGAGGGCCACTCCGACTATAAACCCGTGAACCGCTTCGACGCGGCAGCAGTACACCACCTCAGCGGCATGTACCAGAACTGGTTCCTGGATTACGCCAGCTACGTAATCCTCGAGCGAGCCGTGCCCCATCTGGGCGACGGACTGAAACCCGTGCAGCGACGTATACTACACTCGATGAAGCGTATGGACGACGGACGCTACAACAAGGTGGCGAACATCGTGGGACATACCATGCAGTTCCACCCCCACGGCGACGCCTCTATTGGCGACGCCCTCGTACAGATGGGACAGAAAGACTTGCTCATCGACACACAGGGTAACTGGGGAAACATCCTCACTGGCTCATCAGCCGCTGCACCACGATATATCGAGGCCAGACTATCGAAGTTCGCCCTCGACACGGTCTTCAACCCCAAGACCACGGAGTGGAAAATGAGCTACGACGGCCGTAACAAGGAACCCATCACCCTACCCGTGAAGTTCCCACTGCTCCTGGCACAGGGTGCCGAGGGTATCGCCGTCGGACTCTCGTCGAAGATCCTGCCGCATAACTTCTGCGAGATCTGCGACGCGGCCATCAGCTATCTGCACGAACAGCCCTTCCTGCTCTATCCGGACTTCCCCACGGCGGGCAGCATCGACGTCAGCAAATATAACGACGGCCAAAGGGGTGGCGTCCTCAAGGTGCGCGCGAAGATCGAGAAGGTGGACCAGAAGACGCTCGTCATCCGGGAGATACCCTTCTCTAAGACCTCTGAGACCCTGCAGGACTCAATCGTCAAGGCCATCGAGAAAGGCAAAATCAAGGCACGCAAGGTGGAGGACCTGACGGCAGCCAATGTCGAGATTCTCGTACACCTGGCGCCTGGCGTCTCTTCCGACAAGACCATCGACGCCCTCTATGCCTTCACCGACTGTGAGATCAACATCTCGCCCAACTGTTGTGTCATCGAGGACAATAAACCGCAGTTCCTCACCATCAGCGACGTGCTGCGCCACAGCGTGGATCGTACCAAGGACCTGATTCGCCAGGAACTCGAAATCCGCAAGAACGAACTCCTTGAACAGCTCCACTTCCAGTCGCTGGAGAAAATCTTCATCGAGGAGCGCATCTATAAGGACAAGAAATTCGAAGAGGCACCCAACGTCGACAAGGTCTGCGAGCATATCGACGAACGGTTGACACCCTACTACCCCACCCTTGTGCGAGAGGTAACGAAGGACGATATCCTGAAACTGCTCGAGATCAAGATGCAGCGCATCCTGAAGTTCAACAAGGACAAGGCCGACGAGTTCATGGCACGCCTGAAGGCGGAGATCGAGGAGATAGAGCGCGACCTCGCCAACCTCACGGAGGTGACAGCCAACTGGTTCCAGTTCCTCAAGGACAAATACGGCAAGGACCACCCACGACAGACGGAGATCCGCAACTTCGACACCATCGAGGCCTCGAAGGTGGCAGAGGCAAACCAGAAGCTCTACATCAACCGTGCAGACGGCTTCATCGGCACCAGCCTGAAAAAGGACGAGTTCGTCTGCAACTGTTCGGACCTCGACGATGTCATCATCTTCTACAAGGACGGCAAATACAAGATCGTCCGTGTGGCCGAGAAACTCTTCGTGGGTAAGAACGTGCTCTACCTCAGCGTGTTCAAGAAGAACGACTCGCGTACCATCTACAACGCCGTCTATCGAGACGGCAAGAAGGGGTGGTACTTCATCAAGCGCTTCAACGTGACCTCGATGACGCGCGACAAAGAATACGACCTGACGATAGGCACCCCAGGCTCGAAGGTGATGTATTTCACGGCTAACCCCAATGGTGAGGCAGAGGTCATCAAGGTGACCCTTGACCCTGATCCTAAAATCAAGAAGATCTTCATCGAGAAGGACTTCTCTGAGGTCATGATCAAGGGACGTGCCTCGAAGGGTAACCTGCTGACGAAATACCCTGTGCACCGTATCGGCCTGAAGAGTCGTGGGCACTCTACCCTCGGCGGACGAAAGGTGTGGTACGATCCTGACGTGAAACGCCTGAACTACGATGAGCACGGACAATTGTTGGGCGAGTTCTTCGACGAAGACCAGATACTCGTCATCCTGAAGAACGGCGACTATTACCTGAGTAACTTCGACGAGAACAACCACTACGAGGAGAACATCCTGCGCATCGAGAAATATGAAGCAGACAAGGTGTGGACAGCCATCCTATACGATGCCGACAACCAGGGCTATCCCTACCTGAAACGCTTCCAGATGGATGCCACGAAGAGAAAGCAGAACTGGCTCTCGGATAATCCCACCTCACAACTCATCCTCCTCACGGATACCGTCTATCCACGCATCCAGCTCACCTACGGAGGGGCAGATGCCTTCAGAGGCGCGGAGGAGATCGATGCTGAACAGTTCATTGCCGTCAAGGGCTACAAGGCCAAGGGCAAGCGCCTCACGACCTATGCCCTCGAGAGCGTAGTGGAACTGGAGCCCACCCGCTTCCCGGAACCGCCTGCCGAAGCCCCCGAAGACGAGAATCCTGAGGAAGACCTCGACCCCGATGCAGGCAAAAGCGAAGAACAGGTCAGAGATGAACTCACAGGACAACTAAGACTGTTTGATGACAATGATATGTAGGAACCTGCTGGTGCTGATAAGTCTGCTGGCATCGCCAGCATCGGCGCAAACGCATTTGCTGGGCCTTGGCCCATCAAACCTCCTCGACACCTACCTCTCGCAGGAGAAATTCAAGGGTACGGGCATCACCTATTTATATATACGCGAGGCCACAACTCCTCGGAAGCACTGGCATAACATCATCGAACACGAGATTGACCTCGCGAAGGCCAACGACCGCAGCGGCAGTATCAGCATGCTCGAAGGCGACTACAACCTCTACTGGGGACGCTATCGACGATTCAACATCGTGGGCGACGAACATGCAGCCCTCCGGCTCCGTCTTGATGCTGGCGGACTGGTGAATGCCAACCTCGGATTCCTCTACGCCATGCTCAACAGCAACAACCCTGCACAGATGCGACTCAGCATGAACCTCATGCCATCAGCCATCGCCACCTTCAGCTTCCCACTCTTCCGCCAGCGCTTCAACCTGCGCTATGAGGCGGACGTACAACTGCTGGGACTGATGTTCAGTCCCAACTACGGACAGTCATACTACGAGATCTTCTCACTTGGCAACTACGACCATAACATCGTACCTACAACCACCGTCAGTGCTCCCAACCTGCGACAGATGCTCACCCTCGAGTGGCAGACAGGCAAGAAATGGAACATCCGCATAGGCTACCTGGGCAACTACCAGCAGGCCAAAGTCAATAACCTCAAGCAGCATGTCTATACCCATAGGCTGCTTCTTGGAATCTCAAGAAGCCTATGAAAAAATATGTCCTTATGTTCTTCTGTCTAAAAAGAGTTACTCTGTTACTATGTCTTATAACCCTCTGTTCTTGTGTCAATGAAGAGGAATTCCCTGATACGCCGTCTGGGAATTTCGAGGCACTCTGGCAGATCATCGACGAGCACTACTGCTTCTTCGACTACAAGCAGCATGAATACGGACTCGACTGGCAACAACTATATAATATATATAAGGTACGCGCGAATAGCAACATCAGCGACTACCAGCTCTTCGAAGTACTCACCGACATGCTCTCGGAACTGCGCGACGGACACGTGAACCTATCCACCACCTTCGACTACGGCCGCTACTGGAAATGGCACGAGGACTATCCCACCAACTTCAGCGATACACTCCAACGACGTTACCTCGGCACGGACTACCGCATCGCCAGCGGCATGAGGTACCGCCTGCTCGACGATAACATCGGCTACATCTACTACGGCAGCTTTAGCAATCCTGTAGGAGAGAGCAGTCTCAACGAGATCATCGAGCACTTTATGTTCTGCAACGGACTGATCCTCGACATACGAGGCAATGGTGGCGGCGACCTGACGAACGCAGAGAAACTGGCGGCACGATTCTGCAACGAGAAGACCCTCGTGGGATACCTCCAGCATAAGACGGGCAAGGGCCATAATGACTTCTCGGAGATGGAGCCGCAGTATATCGAACCCTCCAGCAAACTGAGATGGCAGAAGAACGTGGTGGTACTGACTAACCGCGAGGTATACAGCGCTGCCAATGAATTTGTTAAATACATGAAGTGCATGCCTTACGTGAAGATCGTGGGCGACCATACAGGCGGGGGCGCTGGCATGCCTTTCACCTCGTCACTGCCCAATGGCTGGACCGTGCGCTTCTCGGCTTGTCCCATGTACGACCGTAACCGCCAACAAACGGAATTCGGTATCGACCCTGACTACTTTGTCAGCCTCTCTGATGATGATTATGTTAAAGGTAAGGATTCTCTGATAGAATTTGCACGACTTCTTTTGGTGGAATGAAAAAATCTTCGTACCTTTGCACCCGCAATCGACAAAGTCACCTCAAAAAGGAATGGACAATTGTCGATCCTGCGCCTGTGGCGGAATTGGTAGACGCGTCAGACTTAGGATCTGGTGTCTCACGACGTGCAGGTTCGAGTCCTGTCAGGCGCACAGCAATGATGACGAAATAAAGTGTTAAAATCGCAAAAAACGAGTCGAAACTGCGGCGAAAAGACAAAAAAATGCAGATTTTTTAAAAAAAAATTAAAATTTTCTTGCATAATAGGAAATAATTGCCTACTTTTGTCACCGATTTATATAAATTAATGCATAGATATA
>JAEEGJ010015193.1_pt1 | contig 18028 bp, 10 predicted proteins | sample 8958761 | NCBI WGS metagenome assembly JAEEGJ01 (sample SAMN16246546, study PRJNA631951) | gut metagenome | biome: gut microbiome; feature: rumen; material: RS-attached | host: Bos | place: Iran: Karaj | collected 2018-10
AGGTTCATGGCAGATGCGCGGTGTATTCGGTTATAAGAAATGGGCTTGCAATGATGATGAATTGGGCAAGGTCTGGGGCTACACCGGAGAACCTCGCGATGGTCAAAAAATCGGTAAGTACATGAAGCTTGGTAAAGGCGTATGGATAAATCCGTTCCGTGCGTATCTGTTTGATCCGGATGGAGAACAGCTGAAATGTACCGACGAGTCTAATACCGATGGGTCTAAGCCTCAGCCTATCGCCGCGTCGCCATACGCCAAGGCTTATACCGCAGAGTTCTTGCCCGCACCGGCAAAGTCCGCCGCGTCTGCACCGGCAAGTTCCGAAGTGGCTAGCCTCGACGAGTTCGGTGGCATGCAAGTTGTTGTCGTCGATGGTGACAAGGAAAGCGTTGGTGGTAAGGGAACGACCGTCATTGGACGCATGAATCCCGCCACCGGTGAAATCCGCATGCTGCCACGCACCAAGCAAACATACGACCTCAAGGGCCGCCGGGTGAATGAGGGCAAGAAAGCCAAAGGTGCGTACTATAGGAAGTAGGTGGTAGGTATTAGGTTGTAGGGGTTAGGTGAATAATCGCGGCAACGCCGCCGATGCTGTCACCCCGGACTAAGGTTGGTGAGCTTGCCGAACCATTCCGGGGCTAGTATTGTATCTGCAATAAGTATCGTGTAAGCCGATCCCTGCACGGGGTCGGGATGACAGCTCTTCTTACAGATACTGAACCAATAGCAACTGCTCATACCCCATGGTTCGGCAGGCTCACCAACCGGTTCTCCGCTTAGCGGGCGACCCCATACCTCATTCCCCTTTAAATTTTTTTGAAAAATAATTTGCTTTTTTGTGCAGTAATTATTATATTTAGTGAACAAAAAGGCAAGTAAACAAGTGTGTCGTAATTTAAAATCGTAATTAAAACACAGTAATTGATTAAAATGGATATACGCGATAAACTGAACATTCTGGGCGATGCCGCCAAGTACGACGTTTCGTGCTCGTCGAGCGGTTCCAAGCGGAACTCGCCAAAAGACGGTATGGGTTGCGGGCACAGTTCCGGCATTTGCCACACATGGAGTGCCGACGGTCGTTGCATTTCTCTTTTGAAAGTGCTGTTCAGCAATGCATGCAAGTACGATTGCGCTTATTGCGTCAACCGCCGGAGCAACGATATTCCGCGAGCGACGTTTACGCCTAAGGAATTGATTAACCTTACGCTTGAATTTTATAGACGTAACTATATAGAAGGGCTTTTTTTGAGTTCGGCGGTCATCGGTACGCCTGATTACACGATGGAACTGTTAATTAAGGTTGCCAAGGAATTGCGTTTGGTGCACCATTTTGGCGGTTACATCCATTTGAAGGCGATTCCCGGTGCAAGCTCAAGGCTGTTGTTCGAAGCGGGGCTTTATGCCGACCGCAGCAGCGTGAACATCGAGATTCCGTCGGACAAACAGTTGCAATACCTCGCTCCCGAAAAGAATTTTGCATCCATTTACCGCCCAATGAATTTCTTGGCGGAACGCAAACTGGAATACAAAACGGACAAGTCCAAGTATTCTCCGAAGTTTTTGCCCGCTGGGCAGAGTACGCAAATGATTGTTGGGGCGTCGGGGGAGACCGATTTTCAGATTCTTACGCTTTCGGCTGGATTTTACAAGCAACAGCAAATGAAACGCGTCTATTTTTCGGGCTACGTCCCCATCAACGTGGACAAGCGGTTGCCCGTCATTACTACGAAACCGCCGCTTTTGCGGGAACACCGGCTGTACCAAGCAGACTGGCTCATGCGTTTTTACAAGTTCGAGTACAACGAAATTCTTGACGAAAAGAATCCGTTCTTGGATCCAGACTTGGACCCGAAAGTGATGTGGGCATTACGTCATCCGGAGTGTTTCCCGGTAGATTTGCAGACCGCCGATTATGAGATGATTTTGCGAGTGCCGGGCATTGGCGTGAGGTCCGCGCAGCTTATCGTAAGCGGTAGGCGGTATTCTAAAATCAGGCTTCAACATTTAAAAAAAATGGGGGTAGTGCTCAAACGTGCGAAATACTTTATTTACGATAGCGACATTCCGCGCGAACTGCACAAGCTATACCCGGAAATGATCCGTCCGATGCTTGTTGCCGGCAAACCGAAATCCGACCAGCTCGATTTGTTCGACTCCATGCCCGCAGCTTTGCCTACTCCTGCAACCATTCTGCCAACATCTCCACCAATTGCGACTCCGCCACCAAGAGCCGTGCAACTCACAACTGTTAGGTTATAGGTCTTAAGTTGTAGGGGGTTGGGAATGGTTGATAGAACTGTAGGGTACGGGGTCGCTCGTGAACTCGCTCTGGGCACGTTTCGCTCTGAGGTCGCTTCGCTCTGGGCACGACTGCTTCGGGACGGTTCTCGTCACAGATACAGTCCCAATTGCATACACGGCACCCCTCGCAGATACAGCCCCCTTCACAGATACGGCACCCCTCGCAGATGCAGTCCCAATCGCATACACGGCGCCCCTCGCAGATGCAGTCCCAATTGCATACACGGCGCCCCTCGCAGGTACAGTCCCAATTGCGTACACGGCACCCCTCGCAGATACAGCCCCCTTCACAGATACGGCACCCCTCGCAGATGCAGTCCCAATTGCATACACGGCACCCCCCAAAGCAGCCGTGGTTCGACTGGCTCACCAACCTTAGCTGCGACCCCACACCCCACACTCCGCTAATCACTGCCTACTTCCTACTAACCACCAACCACTAACCACTCCCTCCCATGTCTCTCGCCATTCATTACGATTCTACATTCGACGGTTTCTTGAGCGCAGTATTTGAAATTTACCGCCAGCATCTTGATGTTACAAGTTTTGTAGCCGAGCGTCCTTACGAAACCGAAGGCGGTGCCGCGACCGATCTTTTCGCACAACCGTTCCACATCGAGACTTCCGAGGCCTCCGCCGAACGCCTTAAACGCGCTATCGTAAAACTCGCGAGCAAGGACGTTTTGTACCTGCTCGAAACGTGTTTCCGTTCCGAAGATTCTGGAATCGAAATGAACATCTTCGCTTACCTCCGCAAGCTGTTTGCAGGACTCGACCCGTATTACGGTCGCAATCCGTCTAGCCTTGAGATGATCCCGCTCATTACGATAGCCCGTTCCGTCCGCCGCGAAATGGATGCCATGTATGGAATGGTCCGTTTCAACAAGGCTCCCGACGGAATGTACATTGCCGAAATCGAACCCAAGTACGATGTTCTTGAAATGATTGTCGGCCATTTCCGCGCCCGCTACCCGAACGGCACATGGGCGATTGTGGATGTCAAACGCGGCTTTGGCGTGTATTACGAGAACTACCGGACGCATTTCGTGACCGTTCCCGATCGCAATTACATCGCGACGCACGCCCCGCCGGACCAGTTTACGCAAATGTGGAAGTCCTATTACGACACGATGGCTATCAAGGAACGATTGAATCCGCGACTTCTACGGCGATGCTTGCCGGTTCGTTACTGGAAACATCTCCCGGAGCGTTCGCTGTTGGGTTCTTCAATACAAAACGTAGGGAAGGAGAGTTCTCCGCTCCCCTCAAACGTCGCCAAGGAAAATGCCGCCACGTCGTTAAAACTCAAGGCTTCTTTTTAAAGTTGTCCATAAAGCCCCAAGATGCCCTAAGTCCAGTTTCATTTTTCAATTTTTCACGCTGAATTTTTTATATATGGCGAAAAAATTTGGCACTACAAAAAAATTTAGTTGTATATTTATATTGGGTAAATATTGGACTAAACGAATTTATGGAGAAAACAAAAGATATGAACGGCTCAACTGCAAAACCTGGTTTTTTCGTTCAAGATTCTTTTCTGTATAGCAAGGACAACGAAAAGGTTGTTCTCCGTGGTGTAAACCACATGTTTATTTGGACGGATCGCGAAGGCAAGACTATCCCTGAAATTGCAAAGACTGGCGCTAACTGTGTTAGAATTGTCTGGAACACCCGCGGCCGCATAAGCGACCTCGACAACATCATCTCGCTTTGCATTGCAAACGGCATGATTCCCATCCCCGAGATTCACGATACAACCGGCAACTGGGACCGCCTGAGCGACGCTCTTGATTTTTGGCTTCGCGAAGAAACGCTCCAGATGATTTACAATCATCAGGAATACTTGATTCTGAACATCGGTAACGAACCTGGCGACAAGGCTCAGAGTGCCGACGAATTTTTCAATGCCTATAACATCATCGTGACGAAGCTCCGCGCTTCCGGCGTACGCGTGCCCATCATGATTGATGCAGACGAATGGGGCCAGAACGAAAAGAATTTGCTGAACGTGGGCCCCAAGCTTTTGCGTGCCGACCCGGAACACAACTTGATTTTCTCGCTTCACATGTGGTGGCCGACCGAACGCCATAATCCGGTCGCGACAGGTTACGAGACGGTCCAGGACCGCATCAAGGGCGTGCTCGAACAATCCCTTAAAGCAAAAATAGCGCTTATCGTGGGCGAATTCGCTCCGGTGGCTGCTGGCGGCGTAAGAGAAATTCCTTACAAGTTTATCATGTCGGAATGCGAACGCTTGAGCATCGGATGGCTTGCGTGGAGCTGGGGGCCGGGCAATTTTGACAGCCCCGACATGGACATGACGGTCCACGGCTCGTACAACACGTTGATTGGCTGGGGCAAGGAAGTTGCTGTCGATAGCCCGCTTGGCATCCAGAACACGAGCGTCATTCCGAACTTTATCCAGAACAAGGATTTCACGACCGGTTCCCAGGGGTCTGGGACGAACATCATTGAAAACGGCGACTTTAGCGCAGACGACCCGCTCAGCTGCTGGACGACCGACTTCTGGGGCGGAAACGGCGAAGTCACCGTGAAGGACGGCGTAGTCCATTTTGACATTAAAAAAGGCGGCAAGGAATCCTGGAACATCCAGTTCAAGCAGCATTTCGCTCTCCACAAGGGCGTAACCTACGTGTTCAGCATGCGTGCAAAGGCGGACAAGCCGCGTACGCTCAACGTGAACATCAAGAAGGATTGCGTCGTTTATACGCCGTACGCCAACGGACGTATTCTGGACTTGAGTACGAGCTGGCAGAACTTCAGCTGGAAATTCACGATGAAGGAAGAAACCGACCTCGACGCCGTGCTCATCTTCGACATGGGGGGAGTCCCGATTTCGTGGAATCTCGCCGATGTTTCGCTCGTCCATGCAAGAAGCGTCGCCGACCGTCTCAACAGGACGTTCCAACGCAACGTGCAAAAGAATTCCGGGTACTTCAACGCGCCGAACGGCCCGTGGGAGCTGCACCTCTATTCGACCAACGGCACCTTGCTCGACATTCTCGACAAAGGGAAGGGTGGGGAAGGCATGCGCCAGTATCCGAAAATCGAACGCAGCGGCATCATGGTCATCAAGGACTTGTAATTCAAGTTCGTAAATTTTCCTTTTAAAGCCTGTCATGTCGGATATGTTCAGGCATCAGTTTTTACAATTAGGATATTACGTATATTGTAAAAAAGGCTTGCCAAACTCTTTGGCAGCCTTTTTTGCTTCTAGAGATTTGCCTAAAAAATCTGTTTTAGGGGTTGTCTTGCTTACGTTTTATCGTCCGCAGCCTTGAGGAGACCGAGAAAAAGCGGTGCCGGGTGAATCAGCGAGGACTTCAGTTCTGGGTGGAACTGGCATGCCATAAAGTAGGGGTGGTCCGTGAGTTCCATAATCTGCATGATGTCTTCGTTGGCAGCTTTTCCGGAGAAAACGAGCTTTTGCTGGTTTGCGCCTGTCGGGTCGCCTTGTTCGATTTGGGCTACGTACTGCGGGTTCACTTCGTAGCGGTGGCGGAAGCGTTCGCGGATGGCGGTAGAACCGTAAATTTGGGATGCAAGGCTCCCTTCCTTGATGACGACATCGTGGCCACCGAGTCGCATGGTAGCTCCCAAATCCTTGACGTTTTCTTGACCGGGGAGGAATGCGATGACTGGAACTTCGACGTGGTTCGTTTCGCTTTCCATCTCGATAGTGCCTGCGCCTTGCATGTTGCAGACATGGCGTGCGAATTCAACGACGGAGAGCTGCATGCCGTAGCAAATGCCAAGGAACGGAATCTTCTTTTCTCGTACATAGCGGATAACCTGAATCTTGCCTTCGATGCCGCGGCTGCCGAAACCGCCCGGAACGATGACGGCGTCGATTCCCTTGAGCGCTGCTTCCACAGATACGCTGCCGTTTTCGATTTTCTCGGTATCGACCCAACGGATATTCGCGTGCAAGTCCAAATGTGCGGACGCATGCGTGATCGCTTCGACGACGGATGCGTAAGAATCTTCGAGAGCGAGGTATTTGCCGCAAATGGCGACCGTCAATGTCTTACGCGGATTCACGGAATTGCGCTTGAGCGCATCCACGAGCTTGCTCCACTGATCGAGTTTCGGCGGGGCGTAAATGTTGAGTGTTTTGGAAAGAATTTCGGGAATGCCTTCGGCGTCATAGACGAGCGGACATTCATAGACGTGCTTCACGTCGATGCCTGAAATGACATGGTTTGCAGGCAGGTTGCAGAACAGGCCGATTTTTTCCTTGAGGTGCGGCTTGATATATTCTTCACAGCGACCGATGACAATTTCGGGGTAGATGCCGAGCTTGTTCAAGTCGCGGACGGACATCTGTGTGGGCTTGGATTTCTGTTCGTTCACGCCGGAGGGTATCGGAACGTAGGTGAGGTGCACGAAAATGGCATTGTGGTCGCCGACTTCGTGACTCAACTGGCGAGCCGCCTCGATGTAGAACTGGTTTTCGAGGTCGCCCACGGTGCCGCCGATTTCGATGAGCAACACATCAGCTTTTTCCTGATTTGCGATTCTGTAAAACTGTTCCTTGATGAGGTCGGTCACGTGCGGGATGAACTGCACGGTATGTCCGAGGTAATCGCCGTGGCGTTCCTTTTCGAGAATCATCTTGAAGATGCGCCCCATCGTGAGGCTCCAGTCTTTCTTCGCAGTCACGTTCAAGAAGCGTTCGTAATGGCCGAAGTCCATGTCGCATTCGCCACCGTCGTCCAGAACAAAAACTTCGCCGTGTTCTGTCGGGTTCATTGTGCCTGGGTCGGTGTTCAAGTAACCATCGCATTTTACGGGAACGACCTTTAATCTAGCAGAAAGCAGCGCCCCGATGGACGCTGCCGCTACTCCTTTGCCGAGTCCGGAGATGACGCCTCCGGTGACGATAATAAACTTTGTCTTTCCATTATACTTATGCTGTAGAGCCATGTTCATTTTTCCTAATTTACACAATTTGTAATTTTCTTAGCGCTATAAGCAAAAATTATGCCAATAATGAAAATCCTTTTAAATTGCTTTTTTTTGCCAAAATCAACAATCTTTGTTTTACGTAAATTGTAAATAAGCGATTTTGTTTTACGATTATTGTAATTTTCTTGAATTTTTAAACATATAAAATAAAAAGAGCGAACATTCAGTCCGCTCTTTTTTTGATGTCTATTACTGTAAAATTTTATTTCACGACTTTGTAAGCCTTGCCGCCAATGATAACGAGGAAGTTACCCTTGTTTCGGATGCTGATTTCCTGCATGGCGGAACTCGTCTTGGTGGTGGCGAGGACGCGGCCATTGAGGTCCGTGACAGCAATCTTTGCGTTAACAGGAGCGTTTTCGATAAAGATGGAGCTGTTGGTGGACCAAACTCTTACGTTATTGTTGAATCTTAAAGACGTTCTGATGACATCCGTAGTATCTTTCAAAGTGTCATTTTTCAGGGTGTCGTTTTTCAGAGTATCGTTCTTGGCGGCGACACCGGAAATCTTGACTTCGTAAAGTTTGCAAGATTCGAAGGAGTGGATGGTCGTTTCCTTGTCGTAGGTGACTCCGTTGTATTCGTTGCCGTCAACAGTCTTCTTTTCGATGGAGGGCTTCGGCTTCCAAATCTTGAACGTTCCGCTCAAGTGGAGCATGGCGAGGTAGTGGACCAAACCATCATAGTAACGGTACTGACCGGTCATGAACTGAGCGTCCCAAGCCATCTGGAGGTTCTTCTTGACGGCGGCATCGTACTTGGAATCGTTGATCAAAGCCATAGCTGCAACTGCGTTTGCGCCAGTTTCACCCAAGGTGTACTGTTCTTGAGGATTGGAGCCGTCCCAGTTGAAGCGAGCGTGCTTGTAGTTGTCTTTTTCGAAGAAGTCGATGATGCGGCGGGCCATTTCTTCTTGGCGTGCGGAGTCGGCACCGAAGAGGTAGTAGTCCATGCCGAAGTTCATGGCACAGCGCATGGCGTCATACATGTACTTTTCTGCACTCTGGTTGTAGCTCACACCGTGCGGAGTACCGTCGAAGTTGTTATAGTCGGAGAACAAACCGGATTTTGTGTTAGAGGACTTGTACAAGTGATCACGCGTAGCCTTTGCGGCCTTGGACCACTTGTCCTGATTGGAGGTGGACCAACGGGCAAAAAGGTCAACGTATGCCGGCAAGTCGTAAGACGGGTCGGAAAAGTTGTTTTCGTTGCCCTGCGGCTGGAACGTAATCACGTAGTGCTGCGGGTTGAAAAGGCTATGCTGGCCATTGTCCCACATCTTTTTCAAGATGTACTGGGCGTCTTCCATGTACTTGCTGTCATCCCAGCGGTTTGCTGCAAAAAGGAGCGACATCATGAAGTACATTTCGCCGTCCGGTGCGCAGTTGTCATCGCCACCAGAACCGTTTTCGTTACGTTGCCATGCGAAGTAGCCATCCCAACCACCATTCTTGTGCCACATGTGGTTCTTGGCCCAGTTCCAGAGTTTGTCGAATTCTTCTTTGTGGTTGGTCTGCACGGCAATCATCATACCGTAAGACATACCTTCGGAGCGAACGTCTCTGTTGTTAACGTCGAGAATGTATGCCTCGTTACCCTTGTCGTAATAGACCTTGGAATTGTTGTCACCTTTAAAGTAGTGATTCCAAAGTTCATCCATTTTTTTCTGGATTTCTTCGTCGGTCTTGCCCAGGATTTTCTTGAACGGACTTTCGTAATTGCCGGTGTAGTAAGCGCCGGAGTAGTTTTTGTCCTTGTCGCAGTCAGGGCCGTAATAGGCACCTTTTTCGTCAAAGAAAGTTCCTGAGTAGGTTTGGGAGTCTGCTGCCGTGGCTACGGATGCACCCAGCAACAAAGCGAGAGAGAAGAGAGAGAGTTTTGTATTCATGCGCATAATATTATTCTTTTTCTCGCAATTGTTAAGCCCCATTGACAAAATGTCAATGTAAAGCTTTACAACAAAAAACGGCCAAATTAGATTAAAAACGAAAAAGAAGCTCCGCCAAAAAGCAGAACTTCTTCTTATTTATGAGGTTTACTAATAAGGATTAAACGAAGTTATTTCATTAATAAATGAAAAGCATTTCTCTGTACTTCGGGAGCGGCCAGAGTTCGTCCGGGACAATCTTTTCGAGAGAATCGACAACCAAGCGGAGGTCAATCATGCCGTTCAAGATGTCTTCGTGCTTAGAGGCGAGAGATTTTTCCATGACTTCGATTGCGGCAAGGAGCTTCTTGATGATTTCGCCAAGCGGCTTTGCGTAAGAATCGAGAGCCGGGAGGCCTTGGTTCAACGCCATTTCGTTTGCCTTGAGCGTGCAAGAGTAAGCCTTGACTGCCTGCGGGAGGATGATGTCCTTCGCCATGTCGCGTGCGATTTCGCCTTCGATGTGAATTTTCTTGTGGTAATCTTCCATGTTCACTTCGTAACGGGAGTCGAGTTCACGCTTGTTGAAAACGCCGTACTTTTCGAACAAGGCCACGTTTTCCTTCTTCACGAGAGCCTGGAGTGCTTCCATCGTGGTGCGGGTGTTCGGGAGACCACGCTTTGCAGCTTCTTCGACCCATTCGTCGGTGTAGCCGTTGCCGTTGAAGATAACCTTCTTGTGTTCCTTGACAATCTTCTGCAACAGGTTCTGCAATTCTTCGTGGAACTTGTCTGCAGGAACGTTCTGCATCTTGTCTGCGATGAGGTCGAATGCTTCTGCGACGATTGTGTTGAGGATAACGTTCGGTTCGGAGCAGCTCTGGCTAGAACCCGGAGCACGGAATTCGAACTTGTTGCCGGTGAATGCGAACGGAGAAGTTCTGTTACGGTCGGTTGCATCGCGCGGGAGCGGCGGGAGCGTATCGGAACCGAGCTTCAGTGCACCAGCCTGCTTGCTGGACTTCGGGTCGCCCTTTTCGAGCTGGTCGATGACGTCGGCAAGCTGGTCGCCGAGGTACATGGAGATGATTGCCGGAGGAGCTTCGTTTGCGCCGAGGCGGTGGTCGTTACCGGCACTTGCAACAGCCATGCGGAGCAAGTCGGCGTGAGTATCAACTGCGTAAATGACAGCACAGAGCGTGGTGAGGAAGATGGCGTTCTGGTGCGGATCCTTGCCCGGGTTCAAGAGGTTGGTCTTGCCGTAGTTTACGGACCAGTTGTTGTGCTTGCCAGAACCGTTGATGCCGGCGAACGGCTTTTCGTGGAGGAGGCAGACGAGTCCGTGGCGGTCAGCGACCTGACGGAGAACTTCCATAATTTGCATGTTATGGTCGCAAGCGAGGTTTACTTCTTCGAACATCGGAGCAAGTTCGAACTGGGCCGGGGCGACTTCGTTGTGGCGTGTCTTGGCCGGAATGCCGAGTTTCCAAAGTTCCTTTTCCACGTCATTCATGAAATTCAAGATGCGTGCCGGAATGCTGCCGAAGTAATGGTCTTCCATTTGCTGGTGCTTTGCCGGAGCGGCACCGAACAGCGTGCGGCCCGCCTGGTAGAGGTCAGGACGCTGGAGATAGAAGCGTTTATCTACAAGGAAGTATTCTTGTTCAGCTCCGAGCGTGACGGTGACCTTCTGCGGAGCGACACCGAAAAGTCCCATGAGACGGTCGGCGGATTTCTGCAAAGCTTGGATGGAGCGGAGGAGCGGAGTCTTTTTGTCGAGAGCTTCGCCGGTGTAGCTACAGAATGCGGTCGGGATGCAGAGTGTTGCGCCGTTGCCGTGACGCTTGATGAAAGCGGGGGAGGTCGGATCCCAAGCTGTGTAGCCACGGGCTTCAAACGTAGAGCGAAGTCCGCCGCTCGGGAAAGAAGAAGCATCCGGTTCGCCGACGATCAAGTTCTTGCCGCTGAAGGCGAGAATGGCTTTGCCATTTTCGGGTTCGAGGAAGGAGTCGTGTTTTTCGGCGGTAGAGCCAGTCAAGGGCTGGAACCAGTGAGTAAAGTGCGTTGCACCACGGTCGATAGCCCACTTTTTCATAGCGTGAGCGACTTCGCCCGCGATGCTCGGATCCAGCGGTGCGCCATCGTCAATCGTTGCGAACAACTTCTTGCAAATTTCTTTCGGAAGGTAGGCACGCATGGCGTCTGCGTTAAACACGTCCTCGCCGTAAAAGTCGAGGCTAGCGGGTGCTGCGGGGAGGTTCGCGCCGGCATTTTCGCTGGCGATTTCCTTGATGGCTTTCAGCCTGTATTCGTTGCTCATTTGGCAAACTCCTTATGATTTTTTTGTTTTTCGCTGCCTTAAATGCAAAAAACGTGCCAAAAATCTGTTTTGCCTGCAAAAACGCGGAATTTACTCAAAAATTGCAAAAAAGATATATCCAGCGATATGTATTTCGTTCGTGTAAAGATTACAATTTTTGGAAAAATGATGTATGAATTACAAAATGTGTAAATATTGTGCGGCTACAGCTTTTTTCGCGCTTGCCGCCTTGGAACTCTACGATAGGATTTTCTATTTGTTGATGCTTTACATTTTACACTGCTTGGCATATTTAGTTCACTTTCCAGTATCCGTGTGTTTTTCCAATACGGGCAATACCCCCTTTTAATTTTAGATTTACGAGGTGCTTTTGAACGGCCTATTCATTTATTCCAAGTAATTGAGCAAGTTGATTTTTGCAAGTTCTCGCTTGGCTCTCCAGCCATATCTGTTAAGCATATATAATCCCGGTTGTCAATGTTTAGAACCGTAATTTCCGTATTTTCAACTATGATTTTTGACATGTTTCGCTCGGTTCCTAGCTTAGCGATTCTCTGGCTACGTCGATGTGTGCGGGGTCAGCGTTTTGATTTAGGGCCGATGCAGTGATTGCCGGAACTTCGGTGGCGTGCGTCTTGTTTCCAATACTCAGGATTTGCTTGTATCTTATTTTTGCCTTGCTATAGTATGTTTTTGCCGTTTCGTCGGAATAAGCTTAAAATACGAATTTTGTAATTGTATATTCGTAATGACTTGAAATCGTAATGAATTGAAAATGCTGCAAAGATAAGCCTCAATCGTTACGCATAAACAATCAACATTCAATGATGGTAAAATATGCCAAATATATTCACACAACAGTTGAAGGCTTCTTCAAAAACAACAATTCTTCTATTGCTTGCAGCCTTGGCCATGCTTGTTTCGGGTTGTTCATCGACGCGTGTACGTAGCTTTCAGGTGGATGTGTCTGAAGCACCCGAAGTATATGGCATAGGCCGTTACCAGCAGCCTAAAACATCAACAATGCGTCTGTACGGTTCGTTCAAAATTGATCCACGCGAAGATGTTCCGGTAAGTGGCGATTACAAAGCTTGGAGCAGTTGGAGCTTGGATTCTATAGTGCAGGACTTGAATTCGCATAGTTCGAGTGGCATCTACAAAATGGGCGGCAATGAATTTACAGGTGGCTTTGAATGGTTTCATAAGTCGAACGTTGCTTTAATTGGGCTTGGAGTTTCTTTTAATGATGGGATTTATCATCATATTACCTATGGATTTAATACAGAACATTTCGAAATAGGCGGTTTCTTTGGCCTTTTCCATCAATTTTTGGAAGTACATGGTTCGGGAAGTACAAACGATAAATCTTTCAATGAGGATAAGATGCAACTCAATACCAATCTAATTTGGGGATTTTATACGGGAGTTTTTCTTGGCGACCTGTTCTTAAATTACAGCTTGAGTGCTTATAGGCCTTCTTTTGACGTTGACGGCACGACTGTAAGGTCGTCGATAGTTACATCGAACTACATTACGCTTGGCTACAATATAAACGAGCATTGGGCGGTGACAGCAGGTGCTATTGGTACCGATGTAAATTCGAACTGGCATTGGGCGGCGAATCTGGGTATAAACTTCTATCCGTTCTAGCGTTGTATATTTTGTTTTAAATTGCTAGAAATCGGTGATATTGTTAATTTATTGTATTCAATCATGAAATTTAACGTAATTCTTATAGCAGTGTCTCTTGTTTTTTCGGGATGTGCGATTCATCCGCCTTCAGCGGCTGCGTTTATGGAAAAAGGCGATGGCGATTTGCAAAAGAATGTTACCGCATCATACGTTTGGATAAAAAAAGATAACGGACATTGTGAACCTTACGAAATGGTAAAGACAAGTCCTTTGCCAAATGAAGATTACAGTTACAACAATATGGAATGGAATTTTCAGGCGAGCTTCGATATTCAAAAGCAAATTGGAAGTTTTAAAATTGGAGCGGGGCTGGATTGGCTCACTCCTTTTTTGCAATTTGGCTATGTGTCGGATTATTTTGGCGTGATAGGGTGGAGCAATTTGTGCTTGTGGAGATTTGAAAAAATAGAGCATGATTTGCAATGGGGTGGCGGTATTACAATTATTGAACAAATGCCCCTGTTGTCGCGTCGTTTCCGTATAGGATTAACTCAACACATCTCTAGAAATGGCCGAGAAGCGTATCAAAATAAAATCGGAGAACTGTCTGCAACTCCCGCTCCCGTATTTTACGACGAAATCGGTGGTGGTGCGTATGTCGCGGGTATTGTCGGTAAGCGCCTCGGTATGGGGCTCGAATTCCGTTATGGCCGTGATTTAACCTATAAGATTGTAGATGGCGAAAAAGAAAAATCTGTAAATCGATTCACGCTTACGCTCAATGTACAGTGGTGGTAGATTTCTTAAGGTGTTTTACGTAAAATGTAAAGCTTCACTAATTCTTTTCAGAATATGTAATTAGATGTAAGTGCTTACACTCTTGTATTTCGCCCGCGATTTGCTTCTTTTACATTTTTAACCGCCTTTTCAATAATTGATGGGCGGTTTTTGTTTTTTTGGCACGATTTTTGCATAAAGGTTTCGCAAAAATTGAATGCGTGTTTTGCGCAGAATGCTCAAAGGAATTTTATGAACGCTCAAGCACTTTACAATCCGACCTATGAACACGACGCCTGCGGTGTCGGCCTGGTCGCCAATATTAATAATGTCGCCTCGCACCAGATTGTGTTGCAGGGAATAACCGTTCTTAAAAGACTCATGCACCGCGGTGCAGCAGGTGGAGACCCGGAAACCGGAGATGGTGCGGGTCTTTTGCTTTCGATGCCGCACAAGTTTTTCCGTAAGCTTTACCCGGAGCTTCCGGCGCGTTATGGCGTGGCGATGTTCTTTGTCGAAAATACGCTTGAAGCGAATGCTTTTGATGCTGAAATAACGAAGGTTGCGGCTGCTGAAGGCGTGCCCGTTCTTCAGTTCCGCGAGGTTCCGGTGAACGCCTCGAAGATTGGCCGCACGGCTCGCGAAACGTTGCCGCATATCCGCCAAGTGTTCTTTGACGGGACGGCGTTTGAAAATGACGGCACGTTTGATATTAAGTTGTATGTGGTACGTCGCCTGATGGAAAAGGCTTGCAAGGGACTTTACGTTTGTAGCTGTAGCCGCCGTAGCATTGTTTATAAGGGCCTGCTTTTGGCAAGCCAGATTGAGGGCTTCTACAAAGACTTGAACGATCTCGATTTCGAGAGCCCGATTGCGCTTGTTCACCAGCGTTATTCTACGAACACTTTCCCGACTTGGCCGCTCGCGCATCCGTTCCGCTACCTCGCTCATAACGGCGAAATCAATACGCTGCGCGGTAACCTTAACAGTTTGCGTGCCCGCGAGCCGCATTTGAAGAGTGAAATTATCGGTGACGATTTGCAGAAGCTCTTGCCGCTTGTTCCGGCGGGGCAGAGCGACTCGGCCAGCTTGGACAACATGTTTGAGCTTCTCGTTGCTGCGGGCCGTAGCCTTCCGCATGCGATGATGATGCTCATGCCTCAGGCTTGGGGCAAAAAGCATTACCTGGGCCGCGATGTGCGCGGGTTCTTCGAATACGAATCCATGCTCATGGAACCGTGGGATGGCCCGGCTGCCGTAGCGTTTAGTGATGGCGTGAATGCGGGTGCGATTCTCGACCGCAACGGCCTTCGTCCGGCGCGTTACACTCTGTGTAAAGACGGTCTTTTCGTGATGGCGTCCGAGACGGGCGTGCTTGATCTCCGCGACGACGAAGTGGAAGAAAAGGGCCGCCTAAAACCCGGTGAGATTATCTACCTCGACCTTGAAAACCACCGTATTCTGAAGAATGCGGAGATGAAGGCTCAGGTGGCTCGTAGCAAGCCTTACCGCCGCTGGGTTGCCGAGAACAAGATGAGCGTTCGCGGACTTTTCAGCGAAATCAACCCGTCCGATGTCCCTGATGATATTTTGGTACAGCAGAAGCGTTTTGGTTACTCGGCAGAAGACCTCAGCATCATCTTGCAGCCGATGGCGAAGAATGGTGCAGAGCCGATTGGTTCCATGGGTAACGATGCCGCATTGGCCGTGCTTTCGGACAAGCCGCAGCCACTGTTCAACTACTTCAAGCAGCTGTTTGCGCAGGTGACGAACCCGCCGATTGACCCGATTCGTGAAGAACTCGTGATGAGCCTTACGACATACATCGGAAACCATGGCAACATCCTCGAAGAAACTCCGGAACAGGCGCACCTTATTAAGATTCCGCGCCCGATCGTGACCGAAGATGAGATCCGCCGCTTTGAAAACATTGGTGACAAGGCGTTCAAGGCGAAAGTGCTCAAGATGCAGTTCCCGCTGGGCGGTGACGGTTCCGTGCTGGAAGCGGCCTTGCAGAATCTTGCTGGCGATGCCGTGCGTGCGGTGCAGGACAACTTCGATATCATCGTGCTTTCGGACAAGAATATTGATTGGGGTTACGTGCCTATGCCTTCGCTCCTTGCGACGGCTTGCGTGAACCGTGCCCTGGTAGAAGCGGGCGTTCGCCCTGAAATCGGCTTGATTGTGCAGAGCGGCGAAGTGCGTGAGGTGATGCACTTTGCGTTGCTCCTCGGTTACGGTGCGACGGTCATCAACCCGTATCTCGCATTCGAGAGCATCACCAACATGTGCCACAACGGCGACTTGGATGTCGATCCGGTGACGGCTGCTGCAAATTATGTAAAGGCTGTCGATAAGGGTCTTTTGAAGATTATGTCGAAGATGGGTATCTCCACGCTCCGCAGCTACCGCAGTGCCCAGATTTTCGAAGCCGTGGGCCTGAACCACGAACTCATCGAAAAGTTCCTGCCAGGTACCGCAAGCCGCATCGAAGGTATCGGCCTCGAAGAAATTGCCCGCGAAGTGGGCGAACGTCAGAAGATTGCGTTTGCCGATGCAAGCAAGGTCTTGCAGTCGGGTGGCCAGTATGCGTTCCGCAAGGAAGGTGAAAAGCATCTGTGGACTCCGCAGTCGCTTGCCGCGTTCCGCCAGGCGGTGCAGGGTGGCGACTACGAGAAGTTCAAGGTCTATAGCAAGCTGATTAACGACCAGTCTGAACGTCAGGCGACTTTGCGTGGCCTCTTCAAGTTCAAGCAGACGACCCCGATTGACATTAGCGAAGTCGAGTCACGCGAATCCATTATCCATCACTTTGTGGCGGGTGCGATGAGCCTTGGTTCCTTGAGCCCTGAAGCCCATGAAACGATTGCCATTGCGATGAACCGCATCGGTGCGATGAGCAACTGCGGTGAAGGTGGTGAAGACCCGGATCGCGATACTCCTGCTGCCAACGGCGATATCCGCAGTTCTGCCATCCGCCAGATTGCATCGGGCCGCTTTGGCGTGACCATTGACTACCTGCGCCATGCGAAGGATTTGCAAATCAAGATGGCTCAGGGTGCAAAGCCCGGTGAAGGTGGCCAGCTGCCGGCCCACAAGGTGAACGAGTTTGTTGCCCGTATCCGCCACTCGATTCCGAACGTGTCGCTGATTTCTCCGCCGCCGCATCACGATATTTACTCGATTGAAGACTTGGCTCAGCTCATTTACGATTTGCGTAACTCGAACCCGAAGGCCCGTGTCTCTGTGAAGCTCGTGTCCGAAGTGGGCGTGGGTACGATTGCCGCGGGCGTGGCGAAGGCCCATGCCGACGTGGTGCTGATTTCCGGTCACGATGGCGGTACGGGAGCTTCTCCGCTTACTTCTATCAAGCATGCCGGCCTTCCGTGGGAACTCGGTATTGCCGAAGCGGAACAGACACTTGTTCTTAACGATTTGCGCGGCCGCATCAAGCTCCAGGTCGATGGTCAGCTCAAGACTGGCCGTGACGTTGTGGTGGCTGCCCTCCTCGGTGCTGAAGAATTCGGATTTGCAACAAACTTGCTCGTTAGCCTTGGCTGCGTGATGGACCGCAAGTGTCATACGAACCAGTGCCCGATGGGTATTGCAACTCAGGATCCTGAATTCCGCAAGCGCTTTGCTGGTAAGCCGGAATACGTTGAAAACTTCCTCTTCTTCATTGCAGACGAAGTTCGCGAAATCCTCGCAAGCCTTGGCCTGCGTTCTCTCGAAGAAGCTTGTGGCCGTAGCGACTTGCTTGAACGCGACCAGGCGATTGCTTTCTACAAGGCACACAACCTCGACTTCTCCAAGATTTTCGAAACCGTGGGTGGTGGCGTCAAGTCCTTCGACAAGAACTATGTGAAGGAAGAATTGGTCAACTTTGACCGCCGTGAACTCTTGCCGTTCGTTAGCGATACGCTCAAGAGCGGTGCTCCCGTTGAACTTTGCACTGTTGTCCATAATACCGACCGCACGGTGGGTACGGAACTTTCTGGCGAAGTAGATGAACACTTCGGCGTGAAGGGCCTCCCCGAAGATACCGTCAAGATTCACCTTCAGGGTGTTGCGGGCCAGAGCTTCGGTGCGTTCCTCGCTCCGGGTATTACGCTTGACCTCGAAGGCGAAGCAAA
>JAEEGJ010015195.1_pt1 | contig 18026 bp, 8 predicted proteins | sample 8958761 | NCBI WGS metagenome assembly JAEEGJ01 (sample SAMN16246546, study PRJNA631951) | gut metagenome | biome: gut microbiome; feature: rumen; material: RS-attached | host: Bos | place: Iran: Karaj | collected 2018-10
CCGGTCCACACCAGTCCCGCCCGGTCGCACTAGGTTCGCCCGTTTTTCGTAATCATCACATCACCAACACGTTGCGTGAATTAACCGGCCAAAATTTCACCCCGTCACTTCTCTTAATTACCTGGTTATCAACGATTAAAGAAAAACACCCTCAAACCCTTTCCGGTTAGTCACCTTTTCTTCCACAACCTTCACCATTCCCGGGTTGCTACCGCTTTCTCGGCCTCTATTTTCTTCATAACGGAATGGACCATTTTGTAAGTGATTGAGAGCAAGGATGTTCTGTTTTTGCTTTGGGGTATTTTCCCCTAAGCAAAATTGGAAATTATTGATAATCAGGGATATGCAAAAACAGGGTGCTGTGGAGTCAGGGCAACGCAAGGGCGGGAGGGGTGTGGTGACGAAAGGGTGGACGAAGGGGCGGACGAAGGGTGGACAGAGGTGCTCCTAGTGGTCCAGAAATTTGCAGAGTAGGAGCAAAAACGGCCTTTTTTGCTCCTAGAGGTCCACGCGATGGACCACTAGGAGCACTTTCGAGCCGGGGTCGCCTTAATGTGGGGAGACGCCAGTCCGGGGTCGGGCTCGACATAGAGGGGCCGGGTAGGACATGGCGCCACCGCCGGGCGTGGGCTACAATGAGCTATGTGTCAGCATGTTAAGCTTTTGTCCCTATCGATTTCGAGGTAGGGATAAAGTCTTAGAGTGGTGAATATCAATGGATTCCAGCGCACACAAGTTGTGTGGGCGCGGTGAAGGTGGGAGGCGATATGGTGAGGGGCGTAGAGGAGGCAGTGTGGAGGCACCACCGCCGGACATCGCGTCCGGCGGTTACGAGCTGCGGGCTGCGTTCGAGCTCTGAGGGCTCGACGCAGCCGCGCTCGTTGCCGGGTCTGAGCGCCCGAGCGCGAAATATACGATATTCGCGCCCGGCCGCATGGTGCATGGAGTGGGATCATGATGACCGGCCCCGCTTGAGCGCACGTGAGGCGCAACGCGCTGATAAACAAGATGTTAACAAACTATTATACCCCCAAAATCGGGGTATAATGTTTCTTTAATCGATTGACTGACAATTACTTGCCGCTCACGGTCGCACTGGACCGGACAGAGAGGGAGGGAGGGAAACGTTTAGGGGCGGGAGGGAAACGTTTAGGAACTGGCCGGAAACGTTTGGCGGTGAGGGGGAAACGTTTAGGGGTGAAAGTTAAACGTTTAAGTTGGGGGAAGGGCTTTTTCTTTTCGGGGAAATGTTGTAATCTTGCGGTGGAGTGATGCCTGAGTCAAACTATAAAAACTTTACACATGGAATCTTTTAACCCTTCGCTTCCCGCCGCTCCATCCCGGGAAGCCCGGATCCAGGCGATCCTGAATGAGCAGCGCGCTCTGGCGCACGACGCCCTGGACGATTTGATGCACGAAGTCTTTCTCGAAATCGGCGCTTTGCTTTCTGCACCTGACGGTGCCGGGGCGCCGGCGGCCGCTCCGGCCCACGCCGTCGCCGGGCTTTCCTCCCGCACGCTCCAGATGATCCGGCAGCACCACGACGCCGGCGATCTCGCCGAATGGCTCACCTCCGGCGCCGAAGGCAACAAAAGCACCTGCATCTCCCAGTTCCTGAACCTCAACGCCATGCAGATGCAGGAGCTGCGGGTCCGCTTCCCGCGCGCCTTCATGAAGTGGACGGACGACGAGGACCGGGCCCTGCTCTCCCTCTATCAGGAAGCGACAGCGCAAGGTAAGAAGGTCGGCTGGGGCGAGCTGGCCCGCACGTTCGGACGCAACGCCAACGCCCTGCGGCTCCGCCTGGAGCACCTGGGCGTCGACCTGGGCGACGAGGCGGGCCAGCCGCGCCGCAACCGCAGGAGCTGAAAAAAAGCGCGGGCATCCGAAAGGGATGACCGCGCTGCACTACTACCTAACCAGGAGTTGCGGGGTATGCAACTCGTCTATTGGCGACCCGGATACGCCTCCAGTGCCTTCTGCAGCACGACGAGGGCCCGGGCAAGGTCTTCTTTACACAGGACATAGGCGATGCGCACCTCCTGGCGCCCCTCCCCCGGCTCCGTATAGAAGCCGGCGCCGGGCGCCATCATCACCGTGGAGCCTTCGTACTGGAAGTCGCGCAAGCACCAGATGCAGAACTTCTCGGCGTCGTCCACCGGGAGCTTGGCCATCGTGTAGAACGCGCCCATCGGGATCGGCGAATACACGCCGGGGATCTTGTTGAGCCCGTCGATCAGGAAGTTGCGGCGCTCGAGGTACTCCTCATACACGCCCCGCAGGTATTCCTTCTGGACATCCAGCGTGGCTTCGGCCACGATCTGGCCCAGCAGCGGCGGGGACAGGCGGGCCTGGCAGAACTTCATCACGGCGTCGCGCACCGCGCGGTTCTTGGTGCAGAGGCAGCCGATGCGGATGCCGCACTCCGAATAGCGCTTGGACACGGAGTCGAACAGCACGACGTTCTCCTCGATCCCATCCATATGGAAGGCCGAGATATAAGGCATCCCGGTGTAGATGAATTCGCGGTAGACCTCGTCGCTGAACAGGAAGAGGTTGTGCTTCTTGACGATGTCGCGCAGGCGCTGCATCTCCTTGCGCGTATAGAGGTAGCCCGTCGGGTTGTTGGGGTTGCAGATCAGGATGGCCTTGGTGCGCGGGGTGATCTGCTCCTCGAACGCCTCCACCGAAGGCAGGCGGAAGCCGTCTTCGATGCACGTCTTGACGCTCTTGATCACAGCGCCCACGGAGATGGCGAACGCCATATAATTGGCGTAGAACGGGTCCGTGACGATGACTTCGTCGCCCGGCCCGAGACAGGCCAGGAACGCGAACAGCACGGCTTCGGAGCCGCCAGACGTCACGATGATCTCCTCCGGAGAAAGGTAGATGCCGTACTCTGCATAGTACTGCACCATCTTGGTGCGCAGGCTCAGGTAGCCGTCGGACGGGCTGTACTCCAGGATGGTGCGGTCGACGGCCTTGAGGGCGTCGAGACCGCACTGCGGCGTCTTGATATCGGGCTGACCGATATTGAGGTGATAGACGTGCACGCCATTGCGCTTGGCCGCGTCGGCAAACGGAGCCAGCTTCCGGATCGGGGAAGAAGGCATGTTCTGCGCTCGCTGGGAGATCTCCATGTTCTTTTTCATATCTTGGCAAATATAAGCAAAAAAAGCATCCCTGCAAATGCAGAGACGCTTTTTGAAACCATCATCTCAATCCATTAAGGATACCAGCGCTTCAGGAGCACGAGCTTGTCGCCGCTGTCGTCCACTTCCCAGAACTGCGGCTTGCGCGGGCCGTCGTTCTCCACGTGGTGCACGACATAGAGCAGCTTGCCCTCGAAGGTGCGGAAGAGCATGCCGTGGCCGGAATTGTCGGCCAGGAACGGCTCCGGCTCCTGCACCCACGGGCCGGCGATGGTGCCGGACTCGGAATAGCAGACTTCCTGGAGGTAGCGCTCCTTGCCCCAGGTGCTCCAGAGCATGCCGAGCTTGCCGGTCTGCGTGCGGAACATCTGCGGGCCGTCGGTCACCCAACCCGGCATCTTGAGGCCGAAGGTGGCCTCGCCCAGGCCGTTCATCTCGCCGCAGGACGGAGCCTCGGAAGCCCGGAACATCGTCTTGGGCCAGGGAGAAATCGTGCGGGACAGGTCCGCGGACAGCTCGATGTAGTCCATCGTGCCGTCGATGATCTGCGTCCACTCGTGCACGAAGATCATATAGATGTGGCCGTCCTCCTCGTAGAGGGTACCGTCGATGCAGTCCCACTCGTGCGGCTGATAGTCATAGCCGGGCTCGACGGCGAAAGAGGTATAAGGTCCCTCCGGCTTGTCGGAACGGAGCAGATAAGTCTGGTTGTGGGGCACGTTGTAGCGGCGCGGGACCTGCTGGATGAGGTCGGAATGGTCGCTCCAGGTGCCTGCATAGTAATAGTAGTCCCCGATCTTGTGGATCTCGGCCGCGGCGGCGAAGCCCGCCTTCTCGAGCCAGAGGCCCTTGATGTCGATGATGTTGTAGGGGCCCTCCCACATCTTGAGGTCCTTGCTCTTGTACATCCGGCCGCCGGAGCTGGTCAGATAATAGGTCTTCGTGGCCTCATCCGCGAGGATGTACGGGTCGCTCATCGAGAGCTCCTCGAAGGGCACGGTCCGGATGCGGTTCATCTCGGCCATCCGGGCGCGCATGCGCGCGGCCATGCCGGTCGTGTCGCGGGGAGCGGCGGAGATCATGCCGCCGAAGTTCTTCTGGCCGGGGTTTGCGGGCGGCGCCTGCTCGCCCGGCAGGATCTGGGCAGTCGCCGCCACGCTCAGGAGCAGCGCCGCCAGACAGGAGGAAAAGTGTTTCTCTATCATTTTACGGTTATGTTGGTTTGTTCTGTCCGGAAATAAATAATTGTCGTCAAACAAAACGGGGTACGCATCACGCGGACCCCGTTTCCCACAATACAATTAACCAAAATCTACCACCCGGTATTTAAATAAGCGGAAGGGCTTACGGGTGTACACCCTTTCCGTAGACATTTATCCGATACAAAAGTATTATGTATTTTGCAATAAGAATTTCAAAAAATGCTCATTTACAATCAATCTTTCTTCATCCTTCTGTCTTCATTCTCAAGCCGATGTCTCCTGCAAGCATATTGAAAGCCAATGAATGAAATAGGAAAAAGCCATGAATCATATAAAAAACGGGAGCCACGCTTCTGCGCGGCTCCCGCCTGGATTTGGGTCATCAGCTAAGATTCAGCTGAATGATCTATTATTCATACCAGTCCTTGATGTTCGGATTGACGTTCTTCTCGGCGAACGGGATCGGGAAGTAGCTGTGCTTGTCCTTCTTGAAGCCCATGTCCGGGTGGGTGGTGGTGCACCAGGCAGCATCGCTTTCGTCGATGTAGCCACTGTGCTCGGCCGCACCCTTGCTGGCCATGGCGTCGCAATAGTTCGGGAGCCACTTGCCGTTGTCGGCGAGCTCCTTCTCGGCGAGGCCCCAACGGACCAGATCCGGGAAGCGGCTGCCTTCGAGCCAGCACTCGATGAACTTCTCCTTCTGGACCTCGGCGAGCGTGAGCTCGGTGCTGATGTGCTTGGCACCGGCACGCTTCTGGATCTCGTTGAGGTACTTCAGACCGTCAGCAGTCTTCTGGCCGGTCTGGGCGCAGCACTCAGCGTACATGAGGAGGACCTCAGCATAACGCATCGCGACCATGTTCCACTCGACGTTGGCGTCCGGGGTGCGGTCCTCGTTGCGATAGAGGCGCTTCCACATGAAGTAACCGACATTGCCATAGACACCGGCGGCGTCGTAGATACCACGGCTGGCATCCTTCTCCTTGTCAGCGAGCGTCGGGCAGTCAGCATCGTTGGCGTAAGGCATTTCATAGAGGATCTCGTCGTAGCTCTTGATCCAGGCCTTGCGGCGGTAGGAATCATAGCCGTCGTTCTCCAGGATGGTATCGACAAACTTCTTGGAAGGGTTGCACCAGCCCCAAGGGCCTTCGCCCGGAAGCTCGCTGCCAGCGCCGTTAGGAAGTTTGATACGGGAAGAACGCCAGCCCCAGAGCATCTTGAAGTTCGGCTGGGTGCGCTGGTAGAAACCGTCCACCGTGGCGTCGTAGACGAGGTTGAGCTCGAAGATGGACTCGGAGCTGCCGTCGCCGGACTTGTGGTACAGGCTGGACATCTTCTCACCAGGGACAAGCGCATACTTGCCGGAGCTGATGATCGCCTCGAGCGGAGCCATGGCGTCGCCATATTTGCCCAGGAACATCAGAGCCTTGGCCTTGATGGCGTTGCAGAAGCCCTTGGTCACGTGGACAGCGCCATCCTTATCGGTAGCGGCCGGGCGCTCGTCGAGGTCGTTGAGGGCAGCGGTGCACTCGTCGGCGATCCACTGGAGGAGGACCTCCTGGGACTCGCAGTTGGTCGGGCGCTCGTCGCCGTCAAGCACGTGGTCCACGAGCGGCGGGTTGTTCCAACCCATCGCAAGCATCAGGTGGATGTAGGCGCGCATCACACGGGCCTCGGCGAGGCAGCGCTTCTTGACCTGCGTGTCAGCGGAATCCTTGAAATGGTCGATCAGCTGGTTGCAGGCGTTGATGATCATATAGTAGCAATGATAGGAACCCGTGATGACGGTGTTGGTATCATCGTACCAGAAAGCGGCGATCTGGTTGCCTTCGACACCGTCGGCCTTGTTCTCACCGGACGAGAAGATGTCGTCGGAAGCATACTCGAACGGGTTGAGCATCGGGCATTCGTTCCAGCCGGCCTCGGTACCCATCGTGTTGGAGAGGAAACGTCCTGCAACATAGTAGACGTTGACCAGGGCGGACTCTGCGTGCTCGTTGGTCTGGTAGAAGTCATCGATGTTGATGACACCCTTCTGCGGGATATCGAGCCTTCCCTCGCAACCCGTGAAAGCTACAGCCGCACAAGCGACAGAGAGAGCGATAAATATCTTTTTCATAATGCAGTTCAATTGGATATTAGAATTCAAGGTTCACACCGAAGATGACAGACTTGGCGGTCGGGAAGTTACCCATATCGAAGCCGATAGCGTTGCCAGCGGTGGTGGCCGTCTCCGGATCAAGTCCGATATAGTTGGAGAAGGTGAAGAAGTTGTCGAGCATCGCGAACACGCGGAGGCTGTTGATGCAGGCCTTCTTGGTCAGATTCTTCGGCAGGGTATAACCGAGCTCGATGGTCTTGATCTTGAAGTAGTCGCCCTTGAAGACGGACAGCGTGGAGCTGAACGCCTCGGAGCTCCAGTACTTGGCAGCAGGGAACTTGGCGGTAGCCTCGTCGCCGGGCTGCTTCCAGGAGTTGCGCCAGTAGTAGGCGTAGGTGTTACAGGAAGGACGGTCCACACGGTAGGCGGTCGGGTAGATGTTGTTGCCGGCGACGCCGTTGCCGAAGATGGTGAGGTCGAGGTTCTTCCAGGCGAGGTTGATGGTCAGACCATAGGTGAAGTCAGGGATGGCCTTGCCGATGTCGGTGCGGTCGTCACCACCAGGGGTGATGGTCGTGCCGACTCTGTTGCCGTTGGCGTCGAAGTCGGTGTAGATCACACGGCCTTCAGCGTCGATACCCTCGGCGACATAACCGTACATGTACCACAGCGGGTGGCCCTGCTCGAAGGAAGAGGTCAGGTTCGTGCCCTGGACGGTACGGCCGGAGATGCGGCCGGCGAGCGGGTCGAGGTAGGTGACCATGTTGTGCAGGAAAGCACCGTTGCCGGAGATGGAGTAGCTGAAGTCGCCGATCTGGTCGCGCCAGGAAAGCTCAAACTCAAGACCACGGTTGTTGATGATACCGGCGTTCTTGATGACGCTGGCGCTCGGGCCACCTTCGTAGAAGGAAGGGGTACCGACTTCCATTGCCGGCGGAACAGCGATGAGCAGGCCGTCGGTGTTCTTGTTGTACCACTCGACACCGAGGGTCAGGCGGTTGTTGAACAGGCGGGCGTCGAGACCGATGTTGAGCTGCTTGGAAGTCTCCCAGCGGAGGTTCTCGTTGGCGAGACCGGAAGGCAGGGAACCATAGTCCATGGCGGCGGAGTCAACGTGATACTGGTACCACACACGGTTCAGCATGATGCTGGTGCTGTACGGGTAGTTGTTGAGCACGTTGATGTTACCGTTGATACCGTAGGAAGCACGGAACTTGAGGAAGCTCACGAGGTCGCGGCTCACGTTGTCCTTGAAGAAAGGCTCGTTGCTGATGGTCCAGTAGGCGGCCACGGAAGGGAAGTAACCCCAACGGGCGGAAGCAGGCAGCTTGGAGGAGTCGAAGGCATCGGCACGGAAGTTGGCCTGGATGCTGTAGCGGTTGTCATAACCATAACCCAGACGGGCGAAGTAGGAAAGGCTCGCGCTGCGACCAGGATTGTTGGACATGTTCTTGGCGGTGGAGTCGCTGGACTTCAGGTAGGAGAGGAAGCGGAAGTTCGGCTCGTAACCCTTCAGGATGTCCGGACCGGTAGCGGAGGCGCTCACGTTGTCCCAGTTGTTCTCGATGAAGGACATACCGGCCATCGCGGTGACGTCGTGCTTGCCGAAGGTGCGGTTATAGTTGATGAAGTTCTCCCACTGGTAGTAGTAACCGGTGTTGGCCGTGGCGGACAGGTTGTAGTTGTCAGCCTTGATGGTGGCCGTGGAGAAGTAAGGCTCCTGATAGCTGTGGGAAGTGCTCATGCTGATCCGGTAACCGAAGCGGGACGTGAACACGAAGCCCTTGAACGGCATGAAGTTGAGGTAGGCGACGCCACGGATGCCGAAGCCGCCGCTGTTGCTGTCGGTGGCATCACGCTGGACGTACGGGTGGCCGGACTGGGTCTCACCGATCTTCGGAACGGTCCAGTAGAGACCGGTCTCAGGATCCGTGAGGAGCTTGACGCCGTTCTTCATCTTGCCGATCTGCTCGTCGGTCAGGAGGTCCTCACCGCCGCGGATCGGGAACAGAGGGGAAGAAGTGATGGCGGACAGGAGAGCGGAGCCGTTGTCGTTGGCCTCGGAGACGCTCTTGGTGCCCCACTTCTCGATGGAGTTGTTGGTACCGATGGTCAGCCAGTCCTTGATCTTGTAGTCGGCGTTGACCTGGAAGGTCAGACGGTCGTACACGTCCTTGTCGCCACGGAAGATACCGTTGTTGTGGACGTTGTTGATGGACACGAAGAGGCTGCCGCGGTCGTTGCCGCCGGAGAAACCGACAGTGTGCTGGTTGCTCCAGGTCGGGACGAAGAGGTCACCGCCCCAGTCCACATCGGTGTGGCCGTCATACTTCTTGAGCATGTTGTCATCCAGGAAGCCCTGGGCCTTACCGAAGGCGATGTACTCCTGGGCGCGCATGATGTCAAGCTTGCGAGAGAGGGAAGAGAGGATGAACTTGCCGTTGTAGAACACGCGGCCTTCGCCCTTCTTGCCGGTCTTGGTGGTGATCAGCACGACACCGTTGCCAGCCTCGGCACCGTAGATAGCGGCGGAAGCACCATCCTTCAGGATCTCCATGGATTCGATCATGGAAGGATCCAGGTACTGGATGTTGTCCACCTTCAGACCGTCGACGATGAGGAGCGGTCCGATGCTGCCGGAGTTCGAAGAATAACCACGCACGCGGATCGACGCACCGGAACCAGGGGCACCGGAAACGTTGATGACCTGCACACCGGCGGCCTTGCCCTGGAGGGCGGCGGCAGCGTCGGAAGTGGAGCGGTTGCGGAGGTCTTCCTCGCGGATAGACGCCACAGCACCGGTCAGGTCGCTCTTCTTCTGAACACCATAACCGATCACCACGGTCTCTTCAAGCATCTCGGCATCCTCGGCGAGGACGACGACCATGTTGGCGGCGGCGGCGACACGCTTGGTGACGTAGCCGATGCAAGAAACTTCCAGCGTGGTGCCGGGAGCTACGCGGATCTCGAAGTTGCCATCGTTATCCGTCTGAACGCCATTCGTGGTGCCGGGCACCACAACGGCAGCGCCGTAAATACCGGCATTGCCGGCATCGACGACCTTACCGCGAACGGCAGGATTCTGGGCAAAGGCTGAGCCAGATCCCAGAAGGCTGGCAGCAAGGATCATGATGATCGTTGCTGCTTTCGCAAACAGTTGTTTGGTCATAGAATAATAAATATTGGTTAAAAAAAAGGGTTGCTAACCCAGGTTTGGTTTCACTCAAACTCCGCAAATATAACTTTTAATTCACATAATTATTCAAAAATAAGATGCGTTTTTTATAATTTTTTATACACAGATCTCTGTTCATTTCCATAATAGAACGGAAATCAAAATGTATTGACCGAATAATAAAAGGAAATTTGGCTAACTTGCGGCTTGGAAAGAAAACAGACCTGATGAAATTGAATCACACGCTCCTGCTGCTCATAGCCGGCCTCCTCTGCACGTCCCTGGAGGCGGCTCCCTACTACTATTTCGAGCACTATACAACCCACGAGGGACTCCCCTCCAACACCATCCACTGCACGTACCAGGACCGTTTCGGGTTCGTCTGGATCGGCACGCGCGACGGCCTCACCTGCTTCGACGGCTACGACTTCCGCAGCCCCGTCGAACCGGGCGCGGCCCCGATGATGACCAACCTCGCGAGCGTCGACATCAGCGAAGACGAGGACGGGCTGATCTGGTACACGACGTCCGCCGGCGTGGCGTGGTACAATCCCTATACCGGCAAGAGCGAATCGATCGGCCTGCTGGGCCACACGCCGGCCTTCGACCTGCAGCCCGACATGAAGGGCAACGTCTGGGTCGCGGGCGACAAGGTATACCGCTATATTAAAGAGAGCGGACAGGTCCGCGAATACGCTTTCCCGGGCAGCAGCCCGTCCCATATCGCCGTGGATTCGTATGATTCCGTGTGGGTCATCCTCAACAACGGCACGCTCTACAACTACGACAAGCGCCGCGACCGCTTCGACCCGGCCGCGTTCCCCTACAACCTCCACGACATCCAGCCGGCCGAAGAAGGCCGCATGCTCGCCGCCACGCGCGACGGGAAGGTCCTGCTGGTCGAGACCATCAACATGGAGATCACGCCCGTATTCGACGCCGGCGAGCGCGAAATCCGCCAGATCCTGGAGCGCAAGCCCGGCGAATACTGGGTCGGCACCGACAACGGCCTGTTCGTCATCTTCCTCAACACCGGCGAGATCGCCGAAATCCACAACAACGCGGACCCGCACTCGCTTTCCGCCAACTACATCACGAGCCTGGGCAAGGACAAGGCCGGCAACGTGTGGATCGGCACCTACTACAACGGCATCAACATCTGGCAGGACAAGCAGGACGAATTCACGATCTACTACCCCAACCCGGTGGCCGAGCGCTCGATGATCGGTTCGATCGTCCGCAGCATCGTCCCCGACTCCGAGGGCGGCATCTGGTTCTGCACCGAAGACGGCGGCCTGAACCGCCTCAAACCCGACCGCAAGGGCGGTGAGGCCTACGAGATCGAGCCCAAGCTCAACATCCAGGGCCTGACGATGGTCGGAGACAGCCTCTGGGTCTATTCTTTCGGCAAGGGCGTCTGGCTCTATGATCCCGTCAAGCACCAGCCCATCAAGCACTATGACCTCCACCGCAGCAGCGGCGTCGGCCTGCGCACCCACGACGGACAGATCATCGCCGGCTCGCTGAGCGGCCTGTATTATTTCGATCCCGAGCAGGACAAGTTCGTCCATGACGAGAGCTTCCACGGCGGCTACGTCCACACCCTCTTCCAGGACAGCCGCGGCAACCTCTGGATCGGCACCTACGGCAACGGCCTGTTCTGCCGCGACAGCGGCGGCAACTCCCTCACGCACCTGAGCACCTCGTCCGACCGCGGACTGACGGCCGACCGCATCACTTCCTTCTTCGAAGACAGCCAGCACCGCATCTGGATCACCACCGAAGGCGGCGGCCTCTGCTACACGGAGCCGCTGCCGAACCTGGCCAACCTGCGGCTCAGTTCCATCTCGCGCGCCGAAGGCCTGCCGTCCAACGTGACCTGCGCCGTGGTCGAAGACGAAAGCGGCATCCTGTGGGTCTCCACGACCCGCGGCATCGTCCGCATCGACAGCGAGACCGCCAAGATCCACGACTATCTGTTCGACCGCCAGCGGATCATGGGCTCGCAGTTCTCCTACGGAGCCTCGCTGCTCGCCCGCAACGGCATGATCTACATGGGCAACACCAACGGCCTGGTCGTCTTCTCCCCTGCCAAGATGAAGAAATCGGTGCTCCGCCACCCGCTCTACATCACGAACATCGAGGCCAGCAGCGGCGGGCACACGATGCGCCTGCACGAACCGGAGCACGCCGCCATCAATTCCAGCTGCCTGAGCGTGAAATCGCGCGACGCGGCCCTGCTGTCCATCAGCTACTCCGCGCCGAACTACTCCATCCTGCAGCAGATTTCGTATGAATACTCCCTCTACCGCGGCGGACGCAAGCTCCTGTCCGACTGCAGCGCGGAGAACACCGTCCATTTCACCGGCCTGCGGCCCGGCCATTACCGTTTCGAGGTGAACATCCTCGGCGCAGACTCCCCCAACGCCCGCCGCACCCTCGAATTCGACATCCTGGCGCCGCTCCTCTGGTCGTCGGGCGCCAAGATCCTCTACGCGCTGTTCCTGCTCTCGCTGGTCTGCTTCTTCCTGTATGAGCTCGACATGAAGCGCCGCCGCGACCGTGCCCGCCACATCACGCGGCTCGAGAACGAGAAGCAGAAAGAGATCTACGACGCCAAGATCAACTTCTTCACCAACATCACGCACGAGATCCGCACCCCGCTGACCCTCATCAAGATGCCGCTCGACAAGCTGATCGCGTCCGGCGAATACACGCCGAAGGCCGAGAAGGACATGCTGACCATCCAGGCCAACGCCGACCGCCTGCTCTCGCTGACCAACCAGCTGCTCGACCTGCGCAAGATGGAGAAGAACGAAATCAAGCCCGTGTTCCTGAAATGCGACCTGGCAGCCCTCGTCCGCACGACCTGCGCCCACTTCGAGCAGATGGCCGCCGAGCAGAAGACCGAGCTGCACGTCAACATCGAGCAGGATCCGTTCGAGATCATGTGCGTGCGCGACTCCGTCGAGAAGATCGTCGGCAACCTGCTCTCCAACGCCGTCAAATACACCTTCGACAGCATCGAGGTGACCCTCAAGCCGTCCGCGGACGGCAAGACCGCCATCCTGCGCGTCAACAGCAACGGCAACCTCATCCCGGCCCGCGAGGCCGAGAAGATCTTCGAGATCTTCTACCAGATGGGCGATCCGGAGCACCAGAGCAAGGGCACCGGCCTCGGCCTGGCCTACGCCCGGACCCTCGCCGGCCTGCACGGCGGCAAGCTCTACCTGGACCTGAACGTCCGCGACTGCAATTCCTTCGTGCTGGAGCTGCCTGTCGAACAGCAGGCTCCGATCCATATGGAAGCGGCCGTCGAGGAGACCTACACCCCCGAGGAAAGCCCGACCGCCGACTACGACAGCAGCCGCCACACGCTGCTCATCGTGGAGGACTCCTCCGAGATGCGCGGCTACCTGGCCCGCGAGCTCTCCGACGAATACAACATCATCACGGCCGCCAACGGCCAGGATGCCGTGGAGAAACTGCAGTCCGACAAGGTCGATCTCGTGGTCAGCGACATCATGATGCCGCTGATGGACGGCTGCCAGCTGTGCAACTACATCAAGACGAACATGGAGTTCAGCCACCTGCCCGTGCTGCTGCTGACCGCGGCCGTGGGCATGGAGACCCGCCTGCAGACCCTCGAGGTGGGCGCCGACGGCTACATCGAGAAGCCGTTCCCGATCGCCCTGCTGCGCGCCAACATCGCCAGCCTGTTCAAGAACCGCGACATCGCCTACAAGCAGTTCACCGACTCCCCGCTCACGCACTTCAACAGTGTGAATTCCAGCAAGATGGACGAGGAGTTCATGGAGAAGCTGCACGGCATCGTGATGAAGCACATGGCGGAGCAGGACCTCAGCATCGAGACGCTCACGACCCTCATCGGCACGAGCAAGAGTACGCTGTACCGCAAGGTGAAGGCCAACACCGGCCTCAACATCAACGAGTACATACGACTCTGCCGCCTGAAGCAGGCGGCAGAGATGCTGTCTTCCCAGAAATACCGGGTCAACGAAGTGGCTTACATGGTCGGCTTCTCGTCACCGTCGTATTTCGCGACCAGCTTCCAGAAGCAGTTCAACATTTCGCCTTCGGCGTTCGTGAAGAACCTTAAAGATTAATCACCAGCACAGCGCCGTCGTTCTTGGCGATGCTGATCGGTTTTTTCGGTGCAGGGGCGGCCTGAAGGCCGTCCTTGCCCGTATTATATACCCGGGCTGTACCGCCCAGGCGCGCCTCCACGGCCTTCACATCGAGCTTCACGGGCTCGTCGCCGGCGTTGATCGCCGCGACGTACCAGGTCGCGCCCTGGCGGCGCGCCAGCACGATGTAGCGGCCGGGATAGCCGTCGATCAGGCGCGTCTCGTCCCAGGTCGTCGGAACCGCCTTCATGAAGTCGATCGCGACCGCGGGCGCGTCCGTAAGGTTGTTGGGCGTGAGCGCGAAATTCTGGATCGGATTCTGGTAGAGCACCGCCACGGCGAGCTCGGCCGCGTCCGTGGTACGGCGCTGCGTGCCGAACACGCGGCCGCCGGGGCCCGGGGCGCCGTTGGCGCGGTTCAGGCGCTTGTTCAGGAACACGCCGCCGAACTCCATGCAGCCCACCGTGTTGCGCAGGAACGGGTGCAGGGCGGCGTGCATGGCCTCCAGGTCGCAGTGGTTCTGGCCGAAGATCATGTTCTCGGAGGCCAGGACGGCCTCACTGCCCACGTAGTTCGGATACATCCGCTCCCAGCCGCGCGGGAGCGTGGCGCCGTGGAAGATGCACATCAGGCCGTGGTCGTCGGCGTCGCTCAGGATCGCCTCGTACAGGCGCATCGTCTCCTGCTTGTCGCCGCCGAAAAAGTCCACTTTGATACCCTTCACGCCGATGCTCTCCATCCAGCGCATTTCCGGCTTGCGCGCCAGCGGGTCGCACATCACGTTCACAGGACTCTGGACGATGTCGTTCCACCAGCCGCTGGAAGAATACCACAGGAACACGTCCACGCCCTTGCTGCGGGCGTAGCGAACCAGCTCTTCCATGCCGGCGTGGCCGAATTCCTGGTCCCAGCCCGCGTCGATGAGGATGTAGGGCCACTCCATCGCGGCCGCCAGGTCGATGTAGGCCACCTGGTCGTCGTGGTTCATGCTGGCGTCCTGCCAGACGATCCAGCTCCAGCTGCTCTTACCGTAGCGGTAGCTGCGCGTGGTCTCGTAGCGCGGCGAAACAACGTCAAAGGCGATGGTCGTCTCCACGATCGGGGCCAGGTCGGCGCCCACGGTGATGGTGCGCCAGGGCGTGGCGCCGGGCAGGCTGAAGGCCGGCTCCACGGTGCCGTTGCCGTTGTTCTCCTCCGGCATCGGGAAGGCGATCGTGTAGCCTTCGGCCGCGTCGTAGTCGGAGAGGTGCGAGGCGCAGTAGCGGCTGTCCACGCCGGTCTCGCTGACCAGCACCCAGCCATCTTCGCCCACGCGGAAGAGACACGGGAAGGTGTAGCCGTGGCCGTACTGCGAGCGGCGGTCGAGCGGCGCGTCGAGGGTGTAGTGCTCTTCGTAGCTGGGCTTGCTGCGCTTCCAGCCAATCATGGCGTCGCTCTGCGGCGTCAGGAAGCCGGTCGTCCCTTGGGGGAAGCGGAACGCGCTCGCCTCGGCGAGTACGCGCACGCTGCCCGTCTCGCCTTCGCGCGGAATGATGTAGCGGAAGGCCGCATCGTTGGCCGTCAGGTGCCACTCGATGTCGATCTTGCGGCCGTCGGGGTTCTGGCAGTGCAGCACGGCGTTCAGCGCGGCGTGGTCGATGTGCGAGGCCTTGATGCGGTCGAGCACATAGGTGTCCCGCCCCTCCTGCGTGTCCACGGACACACATTCCAGGCGGGTGTAGTCGATTTCATTGGTGCGGAGGCCCAGCAAGGACGGGGCCACGAGGGTTTTGCCGTCGTAGGCGACGGTGTAGCGGAGCTGGCCGGCGGTGTCCTCGAAGGACACCTGGAGCCGGGCGTCGGGGCCGGACAGGACCGGCAGCAGCGACAGGAGAACGGTTAATAAATTCATACGATGTGGTAGATTTTGGGCGAATATAAACAAAAAATGGAAGATAAGCTACCGCTTATCCTCCAATCCTTTGTGCCAGAAGCGGAAGGTGATGTCCTCCCCGTGGTGGTAGAGGCGCTGGTTGGTGGTCGGGCTGTTCAGCGGGCCGTTCGCCTCCACGTAGGGGCCGACCTTCACGTAGTCGAAGGCGGCGTAGATCTCCGGCTCCACCTCGGGGCGGCCGGAATAGACGGCGCGCTCCAGGTCCGGATGCGCCGCGCGCAGGTGCTCCGCGATGCCCAGCAGGGCCTGCGGGTCCTTGCCCTCCCCCAGCAGCAGGAAACAGTTGATCCCGAAGTTGTCGGCGACGAGCTTGTCCACGATGGCGGGCGTCAGCTCCTCGCCGATGTCCTGCTTCAGGAACGGCGAGTGGCACCCGGGACAAGAACCCCGGCAGTTGCTGATTTCAACTGCCAGGGTCACTTTGTCCGGTATTTCCTCCAGGACTACGTCCGTGAGCTCCGGGATGTACTTGATCATGCGGTCGGTACGTCCTTCGGATTGTAGAAGCGGTGCTGGGCCTCGATCTGGCGCGGCTCCGCGAAGGAGGAAACGCGCTTGAGGTAGCCGATCACACGCGTGAGGTAGTCGAGGTTCTCGCTGCCGCACTTCGGGCACTTGGTGAGCGTGTCCTTGCTGATGTGGCCGCAGTCGTTGCAGACCGTGTTGCGGCAGTTGAAGGTGAAGTAGTTGGTGCCGTAGTGGGCCGCCGTCTTCAGCAGGCTGCGGTACTGCTCCTTCGTCAGGTGCTCCGCGATGTTCATGTGGAGGGCGGAGCCGCCGTCGAGGTACTTCACGAAGTCCTCGCCGTGGAGCTTGAACTTGTCGATCATGGACACCTCAACATCCTCGGGGTTGTAGAAGTAGGAGCTGTAGAGGTTGTGCTTCTCGGAAACGAAGTAGCCGTCCTTCTTGTCCCACTTGTAGTTCTTGGCGGCGAGGTTCTCGGCCGGCACGAACTCGGTGTTGAACATGGCGTCCTGGGTGCGGTCCTTGCGGTTGGCGATGTTGATGGTCTCGAGGATCGTGTTCACGAAATCGCCGTACTCGGGATTCGGGGAAACCTTCAGGCCCAGGAACTCGGCGGCCTCGGTCAGGCCGTTCACGCCCACGGTCAGGTACTGCTTCTTCATGTCGATGAAGCCGGCCTTGTAGACGTCGAGCATGTCGGCCTTGAGGAAGTCCTTGATGATCTCGTTGAAGGCGATCTGGTACTTGTGCACGCGCTCGGTCATCTCGCGGATGTCCTTGTCGATGTAGTTGTTGTAGAGATCCTCTTTGTCGTAGAAGTGGGAAACGGGGTTGAGGGGCTTGCCGGCCTCGAGGTTCACGCCGCGGCGCTCCTGGAAGTAGCGGCGAACGGCGTCCTGGATCAGGCGGTTCAGGTTGATGGTCATCACGGACTTGGAACCCGTGGCCACGGAGGCCGTACCCATCGAGTACTGGTGGGTGGTATGGTTGTGGCCGTCCTCCTTCTGGATCTCGTTGCGGAGGCGGCAGCAGCTGGACAGGGAGTCCGGGCTGTTGGAAAGGTAGCAGAAGAAGCTGTGGCCCTTGGACCACATCTCGGCCGTGAAGTCAGCATAGTCCTTGTCGGCGAAGTCGTCGCCGCCGTCGGTCAGCAGGGCCATCGTCTCCACCGGGAAGGTGAGGATGTAGTTGTTGCGCTCCTCGTTGAACCAGTTCATGAAGTGGCGCTGCAGCCAGTCGAGGGTCTCCCACTTCGGCTTCGTCCCGTCCGGGAAGTAGAAGTCGCCGAACACGCCCTCGAAGTAGGGCTTGTCGAAGTAGCCGATGTTCCAGAACACGGTCTGGTAGCCGCGGTTGCCGGCCGGCATGTTCATGGAGTGGACGACCTGCTGGAAGTAGTTGTCGATGACCTTCACCAGGGTGCGCTGCTTGACGTTGTTTTCCACGATGTCGTTCAGGTGGTCGAGGTAGTCGTCACCGTAGTCCTTGCGGATGAAGTAATCCAGGTACATCAGGAATTCCGGCGTGGCCACGGCGCCCATGAACTGGGAGGACACGGAGTAGACGAGGTTGATGAACTCGCCGCAGAAGCTCTTGAGGTCGGTGGGGGCGATGGACACGCCGCCCAGCTCCTTCAGGCCGCTGACGAGGAAGGGATACATCGTGATGGCGACGCAGTACGGGAAGCCCGGGGTGCCGGACTCGTCGTGCTTGTAGAGGACGTGCGACTCCAGGTCCTTGATGTACTGGTCCGCGAGGGCGCGGCCGTACAGGGCCTTGATCTTGTCCTGCATGATGTAGCGGTTCTGCTTGATGTTGTTCTCCTTGTAGAGCTCGTTGCCCAGCGT
>JAEEGJ010015197.1_pt1 | contig 18025 bp, 14 predicted proteins | sample 8958761 | NCBI WGS metagenome assembly JAEEGJ01 (sample SAMN16246546, study PRJNA631951) | gut metagenome | biome: gut microbiome; feature: rumen; material: RS-attached | host: Bos | place: Iran: Karaj | collected 2018-10
TAAGTGATTAGTGGTTGGTGGTTAGTGGTTAGGATTGCAATAAGAACGTTCTTTTTCATTCCTGCTTACTAACCATTGCATGCTAACTACTTAAATCATTCCTGCTTACTAACCACTGTTTACTAACCACTGGTACGAATGACTAGAAGAACCGATAGATTAGGCGAGCAATTCCGCGAGGAAATCGGAAAGCTCATTCAAAAGGGCTTGAAGGATCCGCGTGTGAGTTCTCTCGCGAGCATTACCCGTGTGGATATTACCGAAGACTTGAGCTATGCAAAGGCTCTCGTCTCGGTGATGGGTTCCGACAAAGAAAAGCGCGATACGCTTGTCGGGCTCAACAATTCCGCCGGCTTTATTCGTGGCGTCTTGGGCAAGTCCTTGAAAATTTTCAAGGTTCCGGAACTCAAGTTCGTTCTTGATGAAAATCTCGAACATGCCATGCACATCGAAGAAATCCTTGCAGAACTGAAGCAGAAAGGGGAACTTTAATTGACCCCTTCCGGCTTCGTCCTCTTGGATAAAATAGCAGGTGAAACTTCTTTTAAGGCCCTTTTCCCTCTGAAAAGGGTCTTTTGTACTAAGCGCGTCGGCCATGCAGGAACGCTCGACTTGCGTGCAAGCGGTTTGATTATTGCGGCTATTGGCCGTGCGACACGCCTTTTGCCGTACATCGAAGCGAAAGACAAGTGCTATACGTTCCGCCTGCATCTTGGCTACGAAACCGACACTCTCGAATGGGATGGGGAAGTCGTGGAACAAGACGCGCGCGAAGGTGTCATTACTCGCGAAGACTTGGAACACGTTTTGCCGCAGTTCATTGGCGATATCGATCAGGTCCCGCCGAACTACTGTGCCGTAAAAATCAACGGTCATCGCGCCAGCGACTTGATGAATCGTGGTCGTGAAATTGAACTTAAGCCTCGCCGCATCCATATCGAATCGCTCAAAGTCTTGGACGAAGGCAAGGTCACGGACGGATGCACAGGCAAGTGCTTTGCAACTTTTGACCTGGAATGCAATTGCAGCAAGGGAACGTACATTCGTTCGCTCGGTCGCGATTTGGCACGTGCGCTCGGAACGTGCGGCTGCGTCTCGATGATTCGCCGCCATCGCATTGGTGATGTGACTGTGGATCGTGCCGTTCGTGGGGACGCTCTCACGCCGGAACATTTGCTCCCTGTAGACCAGGTGCTTGATTTCCCGGTGGTGCGCTTGAATGATGACCAAGTCAAGGCGATACGTTTGGGGAATTGGGTTCCTTGGCGTACGCCTGTTGAAAATTTAAGCACGACGCCAGGGGCGGAAAAGTTTGTCTTTACCGCTGATAAAGATGGCGTTATTATTGGTCTTGGTATTTATGATCCGGGTCGTATTTGCCCTAAATATTTTTTAGCGGGTGACGAATAGCCCTTCGGCAGGCTCAGGGACCTTGTCATTGATATTAGATTGCTACGGTATTTGAAGGATTGTGAAAATGAAGCGTGCGGTAACAATGGGAAATTTTGATGGTTGCCATTTGGGCCACCAGGCACTTTTCCGTACACTCAAGGCTGTTGCCGAAGTCAATCATTTGCAACCGACGGTTATCAGCTTTGAACCGCATTCTAATTACGTCTTGCGCGGGCCGGGCGATCCGCTCTTGCTCACGACCACTGAAGAAAAGCGTGAATTCATCGAGAGCTTTGGCCTTGAATTTATAGTGTTGCCGTTTACGAAAGAAATGGCGAAACTCCCGTTCGACAAGTTTGTCCGTACGGAACTGATTGAAAAGCGCGATGTCGTTTCGATGTTCTTTGGCCATGACCATTGCTTTGGTGCTGGCGGCAAGGGCAACTACGAGACGATTACCGCCGCATTCCCGGAACTTAGCACGCAGATGCTTTCGATGGTGCTCCACAAGGGCGAACGCGTGAGCTCTTCGGCGGTGCGCAATGCGCTTTTGAATGGCGATGTCGATCGCGCCCAGACGTATTTGGGCCGCCCGTACCGCTTGTCTGGAACGGTCGTGGTGGGCAAACGCCTTGGCCATACGATTGGATTTCCGACCGCAAACGTGCAGGTGGAACAGTACAAGTTCTTGCCGAAGGGTGGCGTATATGTGGCAAGCGCAAGACTTTCGGACGGTCGCATTTACCGCTCTGTCGTGAATATCGGAACGCAGCCGACAACGCCCGGGACGCATAACCTTGCGATTGAAGCGTTTTTGCTCGACTTTAACGAGGACATTTACGGCCAGCACTTGATTTTAGACTTGCTAGCCTTTTTGCGCCCCGAAAAGAAGTTTGCGAGCATCGAAGATTTAATTCGACAGATCGGGATGGATGCCGACACCGCCAAGAATTACAACGGAAACCATTGGGCGGAATAAATTATCTATGCTTGCGAAGAACAAACAAAAAAAAGAATACCAGAAGCCTAGAATGAAGGTGTATCCTCTTAAAATGCAGGGAAATCTTCTTGATAGTAGTAACCCTGATAGAATGCGAGTAATCATCGTTGATTAGATGATTAAACGATTGTGTTGTCTAGCCTGAATATTTCGGCGAGTTGCTTGTCGTCCATATCGGCAAGCCATGTTTCGCCGGCATTCACGGTCATGTTCGCAATAGCCTTCTTCGTTTCGAGGAGGGCGTTAATTTTTTCTTCGAACGTTCCTTTGGTGATAAAGCGGTGGACTTGGACGTTGCGCTTTTGGCCGATGCGGAAGGCTCGGTCGGTGGCTTGCGCTTCGATGGCGGGGTTCCACCACAAATCGTAATGGATGACTTGCGAGGCGGCGACGAGGTTCAGGCCTGTGCCACCGGCCTTGAGCGAGAGTATGAGCACCTTGCAATCCGGATTTTCCTGGAAGTCCTGGATCATTTCGGAGCGCTGTGTTTGCGTGCAACCGCCGTGGTAGAAGTGCGTGCGCAGGCCCAGTTCGCTTTCGATGGTGGATTTGAGCAAGTTGCCCATTTCGGCAAATTGCGTGAAGATAAGCGTTTTTTCGCCCTGTTCTTGGATGGATGTGAGCAGGTCGAGGAGCATCTGCATCTTGCCGGATTCGAGCTTATTAGACTTTTGGGGCGCGGCGCTCTCGTCTTTCGTCTTTGGACTTTCGCTTCGCTCAATTCCCAACCATTCGGCTCGGTCATGCCCAACTCCCGTTGGTCGCGACTCTCGCCTTAAATGGTTGTCGTCTAATCCTTTCAGGAATGTGGCGGGGTGGTTACAGATTTGCTTGAGCGCGAGAATCATCTGCAAGATGATGCCTTTGCGTTTGAAGAGGGCGTGGGCATCGTTCGCGAGTTCGCTCATTTGCTGTTCTTCTTCGAGTTGCGCCAAGAAATGGTCGAGGGTGCGCTTGTAGATAGCCGCCTGCGAGCGCGTGAGTTCGGCGTATTCGTCCTGGATGATTTTTTCGGGCAAGTCGCTGATGATGCTTTTGTCGGTCTTAAGGCGGCGCAGCATGAACGGGGCCGTAATTTTGCGGAACGTTTCGGCGACGATTTGGTTGCCGTTCTTTTGAATGGGCGTTTCGTATTTTTCGCGGAATTCGCTGGCACTCGGGAAGAAGCCGCGGTTTGCAAAATCCATGATGGTCCAGAATTCCATGAGGCGGTTTTCGACGGGGGTGCCGCTCATGGCGATTTTCATGGGCGCCTTCATTTTGCGCAAAAGCTTACTTTGTTCGCTGTCAGCGTTCTTGATGTTTTGCGCTTCGTCGATGATGATGGTCTGCCATTCGATTTTGTCGAGTTCCTTAAAGTCTTTGCGGAATGTAGCGTAAGTCGTGAGCAATACATCGGCGTTGAACTTTTCCAAGTTGCGGCGACCGCCGTGGTAGGCGAAGAACGAGAGTTCCGGCGCAAACTTTTTGATTTCGACTTGCCAGTTGCAAAGGAGGCCCGCAGGCATCACGACGATTGCTTTTTTCGTCTCGAATTTGCCTTCCTGCTTCATCTTGAGAAGGAACGTGATGACTTGAAGCGTCTTGCCGAGGCCCATGTCGTCGGCGAGAATGCAACCGAATCCGATTTCCAGATTCTTGTACATCCAGGAGTAGCCGCGCATTTGGTACGGGCGCAGTGTGGCGTTCAAGTTTTCGGGCAACGGAATTTCTGTTTCGGCGCGCCAGGCGTCGAATTGCTGCTTAAAGTCGCTAGCCATTTCCACTGGGATGTTGTCGCATTCGCCGGTAAAGCAGGCTTGCACGAGCTTTGCTTGCGTAATGACCGGAGCTTGTTCTTCTTCGAGGATTTCGTCTTCGTTCTCGGCATTTTCGGCGTCAGTGCTCGCGGCATTTGTGGAGTCGGAATTCGCGGATTCTCCGTCGCGAGACTTCGCGGATTTTTTGTCGGTCGCGCCCGACTTGCCTTCAATTTTATCGCGGATGGATTGTAAATCCTGCTCGGTAATTTGCACGTAACTGGACTTGTATTTTAAAAGCCCGTCCGCTTGCTCGGCAAGTTCCAAGAATTCTTTTGCCGAAATGTTCTCGTCGCCGATGGCAATTTCCCAGTCAAAATCGAGAAGGTCGCTTGCACTGAACGCTCCGAAGCTCATGCTGCCTTGCAAGCGCATTTTGGGCTTCGGCTTGCCTATATTCAACAAGTTCTTTGGAATCTCGGTCTGGATGCCAAACAATTGAAGTTTCTTGAGGCAATCCTGTAAAAAGTCGAGGAGTTCTGCGCCGCGCATTAAAATGGGGGAGCTGGCGCGACGTTCCAAGTAAGCGTCAAGCGGTTTGAATCCGTCAGCGATACCGTTCAGCACGCTCAGAATCGAGAGCAGGCGCGAATCGTTATTCTCGAAAAGTTCCGAAAGCGGCGTGCGGTTGGCACGATTTTCGCCAATTCCTGCGCTAGCATTCTCGCCAGCATTTGCATCATCAATTGCGCCGACGTTCGCCGTTCCGTCTTCATCGCAAACAAAAACTTCTAGCGCCACATCATCACCGGATTCGTAACAGACAAAAAGAATCTGCGTGCGGCAACCAAGGCAAGAATACACCGAAAGCCATTGCTGGATTTTTCCCGGAATCGCATGAGCGTTGTTCGCGAGCTTCCCAGAAACGCTATCGAAAAAGAACGAGAGCAAGTTGCCGTGATTCGTCTTGAGCGGCGTTTTGTACGTGCGCGCGAACTTCAACAACTGCGAAATGAACAGCGAAAGAATGTGTTCTGCCGGTTCAGCAATTTCAAAAAATTCTTCGTCCTTGCATGTCCATGCGAGTTCACGCGGAGCGGTCACTTCGAGGTCAGCGACAATGTAGAGAATCTCGGGGAGCATCTCGGCTGGGAGCCATCGCATCTGCGCCACGTCTTTCCCGATCCAAAAAACTTGCGGATAAATGGCTCCGGTGCGCACGAGGTAAAATGCCACTTGCAACATCAAGTGCAAATAGCGCACGGAATAATGGTGCCACGAAAAATTGCCAGCGCTAAGGCAACAAAGCGCGCCCATCACATTTTTGACGGTGAGGTTGCTGTCGATAACTTTATTGGCGAGCGATTGCTCAAAATTCCAGCGCCAACCGGGCCTATGGAACAAACGCAATTGCTCGTTTTCCATCAGGAACGTCTTTGCGTTGTTCACGCGGAACTGTTCCGAAAATGCGTCAAAATTCTCAAAGTCGCAAAAGAACTTGTGGCAAGCTTGGAGTTCATCCGTAAAGCTCTTGCGGAAATTTCCGGCAGGGCAGAACTTCGGGAAGTTTTGCAACATCGCGGGTAGAATATGCGAGTAATCCTTCCAGCTCTTGAAATCGAAAACAGGCAACTGCTTGGGCGGAATACTGTTTTGCGATTCGCGGCCCGAACCTTTATACCCACCAAATAAACTAGCGCTCGCGTCTTCGGCATGGGAGAGTTCCGCGGCTTGTTCCGCTTCAATTTTCGCGCGGTCCTCGACGGCATTCCCGGCAGCATTCCTGATTGTCGCGGCGTTTTGGACCTCGCGTTCGGCGGCAGTCCCGTTAGCGGATGCATTTCCGGCGGCATTTTCCGAAGCACCAGCAGTATCCGAGCTTGCTGCATTCCCAACGAGTCTTGTCGCCTTGCTGAACGACCTCACGAGATTTGCTTCGGACGGAGCCTCCATTTCCATCGCGTCCGGCTTGTAGTCCTTGATAAATTCCAGGTCGAGCCCGTGAATCTTGAAAAGGACGTTCGGCTCTTTGTCCGCTTCTTCGGCAATTTTCAAAAATGTGGCAACGAGGTATTTGCACGGGCGTTCGTCGCGGCAATCGCAGCCCATGTTGACTTTGGCCGGATCGTCAAAAAGTTGGAGACCGCTTTTGCTCATCAAAAGTTCAAGCGACGGGCTTAACGCCTTGTTGTTGAACGCTAAAAGTTCCGCAGGCTGTTGCTTTAAAAAGCTAACGAATATTTCGGAAGATTCTTTTGAAAATTTGGGGAAGACGATGTAATTGTTGTGCAGGCCGCCGTTCGGACCTTTCACCACGGAAATTACGCGGTTATCGATAATGTCGATATTTGTGACTTGTCCACGAGTGGCAAACTTGAGCCCCTGCAAAATAGCTTGCTCGCTTGCGGTTGCAAGAATCGAACTCAACCACTTGTTTGCCCACCAAGTCTTTCCATAACTTCCAAAATCCATGCGCCCAAATATAGTAAAAACTGCTCAAATGAACAAATGAACGACGTGCTAAGTCGTGAGGATAAATAGAACATTAATCACGATTTGTTTTTATATTTGAAGTAAGAAAAAAGAAGGCTTTGGAACTTGCTCTTCCCATCCCAAAAGGAATAGAAATATGAAAACGAATAGAATCGTACTGGCCCTAGTGGCATGGATGCTTGTTGCTGAACCGGCTTGTGCAAAGTCTTCGTTGAAAGGACTTCTAAAATCTTTAGGCAAGGGAAAACAGAAACAGGAAACCACGGAAACTCAAACAACTGCCGATTCCCCTGCATCGGTTAATTCCCAAGCAAAGAATGCAGCTCAAGCCGAAAATACGTTTGTGGATTCCAGAGACGGCGCTACATATAAATTTGTAAAAATTGGTGATTTGGTCTGGATGGCGCAGAATTTGAATTATGGCGATACCGTAGCGGCTCCGGGACTGATTGGAAATTCCTGGTGCTATGACAATGATAAACGTAATTGCGCTCAGTATGGGCGTCTGTATTCATGGTCTGCCGCGATGGACAGTGCTGGAAATATTTCGAATAACGCAAAAGGCTGCGGCAAAGGGAAGAAATGTTCTCCGACTTATCCGGTTCGTGGAGTTTGCCCGGAAGGTTGGCATTTCCCTGAATTAGCGGAGTGGCAGAACTTGGCTGATGCTGTAGGCCGAAAAAAAGATGCCTTGCTTGCAAAAACCTATTATGGTGCTAAAGATGAATATGGCTTTGCGGGGCTTGCGGCTGGTAATCGTAGATTTGATGGTACTGATACCGTATTTTGGGGGCTTTCCAGTAATGGACATTTTTGGACTTCCTCGGAATACAATGAAACAGAAGCTATTGAATGGGGGTTGGGAGATAATCGATGGTCGTATGGTGAACCAGGTTATGGAAAATCTGCAGGATACTCCGTTCGCTGCGTAAAGGATGATAGTCTTGCTGCTGCAAATGTTGTGTTCCATGACTCTCGTGATGCGAAGGCGTACAAGGTTGCAAATATTGGTGGCGTTGTGTGGTTTGCCAATAATCTAGATTTCAAGACAAAAGAAAGTTGGTGCTATGCTGATGGCACGGAAAACTGTGTAAGATTCGGTCGTCTTTATTCATGGAAGGCCGCTCAAAATGCCTGCCCTAGTGGATGGCGCCTCCCTACGGATAGCGAATGGCCGATTATAATTGATAGCGTAGAAAGGCTTGGAGTCGAAGCGTCTGGTAATCGCGATGCTAAGGGCAAATATGGATGGCCCATTCGAGCTGAATTTTGGACGAGTGGCGCTACGGGTAGCAAGGGTAAGTTCTATTACTATGACTTAAGTACAAAAACGGGCAAATTTGATACGTTCAATAAAAAAGCTGCCAAATCCGTCCGTTGCGTCAAGAAATAAGAGCCTAGGAAAATTTAGGGATTTTTCTATCTTTGTCTCCGAAAATTGCGGTCAGTTCGAAACCCATCCTGACCTAAAACAAAACTAGGAGACAATATGCGTTCAGAAGCTGAACTCGAAGGCGTTACGCTCTTGGGCAACAACAAGACCCAGTACAAGACGACATACAGCCCCGAAGTGCTCGAAAAGTTCCCGAACAAGCATCCGGGTAACGACTACATGGTCACTTTCAATTGCCCGGAATTCACGAGCCTCTGCCCGAAAACAGGCCAGCCGGACTTTGCCGAAATCAAGATCAATTACATTCCCGACCAGTATTTGGTGGAATCCAAGTCGCTCAAGCTTTACATGTTCTCGTTCCGCAACCATGGCGATTTCCATGAAGACTGCGTGAACATCATCATGAAGGACTTGGTGAAGCTTTTGGATCCGAAGTACATCGAAGTCGAAGGCATCTTTATGCCGCGCGGTGGAATTTCGCTTTACCCGTTTGCAAACTACGGTAAGCCGGGCACGGAATTCGAAGCCATCGCCAAGACCCGCCTGTTTGCTGCAATAGATAGAAGGCGTTGAGCACGCATCCCTTTCAGGGCTGCTTTGGGGTATGGGCACGCTCGTTACACTCGCTTTGAGCTAATGCTTATATTCTAAAGAAAATGCTAGAAATTCTTTATTTTACAATTCTAAAAAATTTAACCTCACAACCTCAAAGGCGCGAAGCGCCGACCTCAAAACCTTTATGCAAAACGAAATTATCCTCATCGCCTCTATCTTCGTGTTCTTTGGCGGCCTCGTTGCATTCTTCCGCTTCTTCGGCAAGCAGGGCATTTTCGCCTGGACCGTCATTTGCACGATTGCGGCAAACATCGAAGTGCTCATTCTCGTGCATGCCTTTGGGCTCGACACCACGCTCGGCAACGTCATTTTCGCATCGTCATTCCTCGCGACTGACATCATGAGCGAAATTTTCGGCAAAAAAGAAGCAAGCCGCTGCGTTAAAATCGGCATCCTTGCCAACGTCACGTTCATTCTCATTTCGCAAAGTTGGTTCTTGTACATTCCGGCCGAAGGTGATACCATGGCTGAACCCATCCGCACTGTGTTTTCGAATACGCCTCGTGTAATGCTTGCTAGTTTGTTTGCATACGCCGTTTGCGAAATGTACGACGTTTGGGCTTACCACGCCGTCTGGAAATGGACCGAAAAAAAGTTTGGCAGCAAGAAGCGTTATTTGTGGCTGCGCAACAACGGTTCCACGCTGGTGAGCCAACTGATTAACGTGGTCGTGTTCAACCTACTTGCGTTTGCAGGTGTTTTCCCGTGGAATACGATTGGCGAAATTTTGATTTTTGGCTACGGCATTTTCATCGTGACATCGCTCATGGACACTCCATTTGTGTATCTCGCTCGCCGCATTGCCGAAAAACACCCGGAACTGTTGGAAAAATAAGTGTAAAAAATAATGATTTAGATGTATGTTGGTATGTGTATTTGTATATTTGGAATATGCGACTCTACACTTTTGCTCTATCCGTTTTTTTTCTAGCTTGCTCTGAAAATTATAATACAGCTGTTGATGAACCGTTGCCGGAATACTTGGATGGAATGCTGAAACTTCCTGCCTGTAATTCCGAAGTCCTTTTGGGAACTAATGACGAAAGTGCAAAAATAGACGAACGCCCGCAAATGAAGGTGAAACTCGACTATGACTTTTATATGTCGAAAAGTGAAGTGACCTGTGGCGAATTCAATAGCCTGATGCGTGATGAAACGGGCCTTGCTTTAAAGTGCGAAAGTGAAGATCTACCTGCAACGGATGTTTCTTATTGTGATGCAGTCCTTTTTGCAAATGCCAAAAGCAAGGCGGTGGGGAAGGATACGGCTTATACCCATGGCAAGGTTTCCTTTGATGCCGAAAAACATTGCACGAACATAGAAAGCCTCGAATTTCATCCCGGAAACGAATCATTCCGTTTGCCGACCGAAGCGGAATGGATTTGGGGAGCTGAAAAATTCGGGAAAAAGGATAATTGCTGGAATTCCGATAATTCGGGTTTTTCCTTGCATCCGGTTTGTTCAAAGTCTTCCGGAGAAAGCGAACTTTGCGATATTTACGGAAACGCTTTGGAATTTGTCAACGATTGGATGGGACGATTCCAGAATGTGGAATATTTGAATTATGTTGGTGCGACGGAAAGCCGTTCTGTTGGTCAGCGTGTCGTTAAAGGTGGGAGCTACCGCGACGCTCCCAATGCGATTAACCTTTACAGCCGTGGCGATGTCTATGCCGTGACTACGGGAACGCGTGCTGCGTATGTGGGATTCCGTCTTGCATATGGAGCCATTCCCAATGCATCGTGGGCAAGTGACGATAATGGGGCTACGCCTGTTGATGGCGCCGGCGTCACGCCTGTCGCAAATACCGGGACGATTCGATCTCAAATGGGGTCGTACAATGTCAAGTTGGCCTTCCGCAATGATGCTACGGGTAACCTTGCCTTTATTGATTATTCGAATGGCTATACGAATGTCATCGAGCTCAAGGATACCATGCAGGTGTATCATCCAGAAATTTCTCCGGATGGCAAGCGTGTCGCTTTCTGTACATCATACGAAGGATCTTCTGAAAAGTCGGACATTTATGTGCGCGATATGGCTTATGCGGGAACTGGACTTCAAAAGCTTAAGTTCGAAAATGCGGCTATTCCTCGTTGGCGTGTTTTGCCTGATGGCGATACGGTCATTGTATTTGTAAGCGATGCCGGAGATAATAGCAGTGATGCGACCTTCAGGAAAAAGTCGACTTGGCAGGTTTCGTTTGTTGGTGGAAAGTTTGGAACGCCGGAAAAACTGTTTGATGGTGCATATCATGGCGGCGTCAGCGCAGATGATTCGTTGGCAGTCTCGGGCTCTAGACTTTTGCGCGCTCGAGTGACATCGTCAAAAGGGACTGTTAGCGATACGGTCTGGTATAACGGTGAGCAGGCGTGCAATGTTTCCTTGGCTAAGGATAATTCCCGTCGTACATTGTTCCTTGACTTTGTCGGTAAAACCGGAAGAAAATTTGTGGGAAAGAGCTATCGCGTGCATGAACGCCTTTTTATTGTTGATCAAAATGGTAAGTTGATTCAATCGGTCGGAGCCCCTGCAGGGTATGCCTTTGACCACACTGAATGGGTGAGCGGGCTTAGCGATTATGCTGTAGTGACGCTTGTAAATGCCAACGGTTCCCATACGAAAATTGCACTTGTTAATGTCGAAAATTCAGAAGTTACTGAACTTGTTTCTGGCGATGAATTGTGGCATCCGAGTTTATGGGTCAAACCTCTTGATTCTGACCATTACAAAAAAATGGCTCTGGATAGCGCAGGGTTTTATTATATAGGGCAGGACGCCCCTCTCATTACTTTCAAGTTAAATGCCTTCTGGTCCATTATTGATACGGTTGAAATTGTTGCGTTGGGCTCGTCCCGAGTGAGTTCCGGATTTGTGGCCCCCGATGTTAAATCCGGGTATGCGTTCAATATGGCCGCGATTCCTTGCGATATGGATGTTATCGGGACTTTTGCCGAAAATTACGTTTTGCCGCATTGCTCAAAATTGAAATATCTTGTTATAAGCCTTGATTTTGACTTGTGGTCCGAAAAAAAGGGGTACTATTTCAATAAGAATGTAGGTGGAAATGTTGGCTTTAGCTATGACAAGAGCCATTCTTACTGGAAGGATGGGGTCCCGCCTTTGTATAAGGAATTGAATACAAGTTATGTAGAAAATGTCGATTTCCTAAGGAATTTCCGAAACGAGAACCACGGGTGGATTTTTTTGGATCTGGGTGGATGGACTGTTGGCGGTTATAATGAAAATCCGATTGTGGGCGATTCTACATGGAGCGACAACCACATCTATGACGAAAGCATGAAACGGCTGAAGAGCTTGATTGATTACGCAAAAGAAAAGAATGTCGTTCTCATCGGTGTTGTTTTCCCGCAGTCTCCGTATTACAAGAAAACGGGATCGTTTGGACGCTATGGTATGCGCCGCAGTACAGCTGATTCGTTGATTTCCGTCTTGGACGGTTGGGCGAAAAAGTACTCGAATTTTGTATTTGTCGATGAAAACAAGATGGGCAATCATGACTATTCGGACGAAATGGCTTATGATTACGACCATTTGAGCCATCTTGGTGGCGCAAAAATAACGGCAAAGCTGGATTCCTTGATTAGTTCCATGGAATAAGGTTTCTGTCTTATTCTTGTTTGCTGTGATGAGTATTTTAACTCGGCTTCTTCGAAATAGGATTGCCCCCACCCTTGGGGGTAAACTATGTGAGTGTCGTATCTTTTTATAGCCATTTAAATTTGTATATTAATCTCGTAATCTTTAAAAGGAGATTTTGTTTTTATGAAACTTTCTCATGCTTTGATTTTGGCTAGCTCCCTTGCTTTCTTTGCTTGCGGTGACGACGATGATTCCCCGACGGGCGCAAATGCCGGTTATGACTGCACTGTGTCGGACGGTGTCAAGGTTGTTTATCCGGCTGGTGGTGAAACGTTCAAAGTTGGTGATGAAATTACCGTTATTTTTGGAACGACTGTTGATGAAACTCATGGCGTTGCGTTTAAGAAAGATGATAAAGAGCGTGGCTACGACTTGTTTGATGAATCAATTTATTTGACTGCTCCGGCCGATGGCAAGACCTGCCACACTGTAAAAGTTAAGCTCGACGCCGAACGGGGCGTAGAACCGACTTTGACTGGTATTATTCGTGTTTATCCATATCAACATTCGGGCAAGGGTGGTAACTCCAAACCCTTTACTGTCAAGAAATAATGAACCTCCAGTTCAATGATTCTAGTATCACCGTGGCCATTGTTGGCTGCGGTGGTTTTATTGGATGTCACCTTCTCGATGCTATTTTGACGCGCACCCAGTGGCGCGTTTTTGGTGTTGATTTGGATTTTTACAGGATCCAGCATAGGCTCGGCGACGAACGTTGCGAGTTTATGGTCGCTGACTTGGCCGATAAAAGTGTCGTTGAACGTATTGCAAAGTATCCGGTCGTAGTGAACTTGGCTGCAATTTGCACGCCGAGCCGCTACATGGCGGAAGCTCCCGAAGTCATCCGCAGTAATTACGACCATCCGGCGGCGTTGGCCGATGCTTGCGCCAAGTCGGGTTCATGGTTGATTCATTTTTCGACGTCCGAGATTTACGGTCGCACGTCTGCAGATTCTGGCTTGCTTGTTGAAGATGAGTCGGAGCTCACGTTTGGTCCGGTGACTGCAAGCCGTTGGAGTTATGCCACTGCGAAGCTCCTCACGGAACGCTATATTGCGGGCCTCAAGAATTTAAAGTGGACCGTGGTGCGCCCGTTCAACTTTGTTGGGCCGTACATGGACTTTATGCCGGGCGTCGATGGCTCTGGCATTCCGCGTGTGCTTGCGAATTTTTCGTCGGCGCTTGTTCGTGGCGAACCGCTCAAACTTGTGAATGGCGGAATTGCCAAGCGTAGCTTTACAAGTGTCTTTGATGCAGTCGATTTTATGTTCGCGCTTTTCGAAGCTGAAAAGTCTCCGTTCTCGCAGGCATTCAATATCGGGAATCCGGACAACGAAATTACGATTGCCGAGTTGGCGTGGAAAATGCGCAAGATTTATGCAGAAATTAAAGGCATAAGCCTTGAGTCTGTTCCTGAACCGCAAGTTGTTTCGGGCGTGGAATATTACGGCGAAGGCTACGAAGATTCCATGCGCCGTTTGCCGTCAGTCGAAAAGGCGGAGCGCTTGCTTGGATTCAAGGCAAAAACTCCGATCGATGTTGTGTTGCGTGAATCGTTAGAGTGGTTTGTCGGACATTACAGCAATACAAGTCATTCTGATACTGATTCTGCGTCATCCTGAGCTGCGCGAAGAATCCAGTTATGTCTTGCTCTGCGATAGATTACTTCATTTTTGTTCCTGCGTACAACGTAGAAAATACGCTAGTCGAAGTCCTTTCTAAAATTGACGAATCTGTTTTGTCGCGCGCTCGCGTGCTCGTGATTGACGACGGTTCCCGTGATGGAACCGTGCAAGCGTTTGAACGGTTCTTGTCGAGTTTTGAACAATGTGATGAACGCGCAGAATATGCGCTTGAAAATGCGCGCGACCTTTCGTCGCATTTTGAATATTTAAAATTCGAACAAAATAGCGGTTACGGTGCCGTGGTCAAAAAAGGCATTGCCGAAGGCTTGGCTTCGGGTGCTGCGTTTATTGCTTGCTTGCATGGCGATGGACAATACCCTGCTGAAAAGTTAGGCGAGTTTTTTGTTGAGATGGAAAAAGACAATCTCGATTTGCTGCAAGGTTCTCGACATGCGATTGCGGGGGAGGCAAAACGCGGCGGCATGCCGCTACACAAACGTATTGGCGGTGCGTTCTTGACGGCGTTAGAGAATATTGCTTTTCGCGTAAAACTCACGGACCGTCATAGCGGCTTTATCGTTTATTCCTCGCGATTCCTGAAAACTGTAGATTTGAATCGCCTGAGCCCCTCGTTTGATATTGACTTGGAACTGATTTCCATTGCGGATGCTCGCCATTTTGCGATTGCAGAACTCCCGATTCCTACGCGCTATGCCGGCGAAAAATCGAACCTGAATGTTGTCACTTACGGACTCCGCGTGCTGAGGCAAATTTGGCGCCGTTTAATGATACACTAAAATTGTAGTCTTTTATAAAAAACTTTGACATTTATATGTGCTTTTTCTTACATTTGTTAGGAATGAAAAAGGAGAACGCATGAAACAACCCCTTATTGCCTCTGCTATAGTTGCTGTATTAGCACTCCTCTCTGGATGTGCCAAGACCATGCAACTCGATGATCCGCAACTTTACGACCAATATCTCACGAGGAGTTACAATCAACGTGTTGATGTGTGCTATAATGCGGTGTTGACCACTTTCAAGGAACGAGGCGTTGATCTCACTAAGGCCGATCCCATTGCTGGCCGAATTGTAACGGAAAAGCACGTTGCCGCCATTTATGCGGGATATGGAGTTGTTGGCACAATTTCGCACCGCTATTACATCGACGTGAAAGGCGATACAGAAAATTGTACCATCAAGATAACTAAGTATAAGGCTTGGAAGGGTGACAATGAAGTTCCCTATGTCAAAGTCGATGACGTCTACTCCTATTATTGGGCACCCTTGTTTGGTGGCTTCGAAAGCAATTTTGATGAAGACGAAGATGATGCCATCCGCACCCGTGCTGAAATGGACGCGGTCATGAAACAGCATCGTCCGGAACTCGATGAAATCTACAATCAGTATTTAAAGAAAACGAAAAAGAAATTTGAGGGTTATGTTGCTCTGAAGTTCACAATTGCTCCCAAAGGAAATATCATTGATATTTCTATTGAAGCGACGACTACGGGCGAACTTGATTTTGACCAACTCATTAAAGCGGCTGTCAGCACTTGGAATTTTGGCGAGGTGTCTGGCGCAAATATGACCAGAATCGTTACGTTCAACTTCTCGGCTGATAATAATGAAGACTCTAGCAAGAATGGTGGACGTCGTGCTCATGGTGATGGCGGCGATAAACTCGATAGCTTGTTGAAAACGAGTGGCGACAATGGTAGCGGAGGCATTGGCGGTTCCGTAGGTACGGCTGCAGATGACGATGTCAATGTCAATGGAAAACGCAAGGCTTCGGATATTATGAAGGTTGTTGAACAACGCAAGCCTGCTCTTAGGAATATTTACAACAAATATCGGAAGAAAGATCCTGAATTCGAGGGCCGAATTGTCGTGAAGTTCACGATTGACGCAAATGGTGATGTCGTTAAATTTTCAATTCTTTCGTCTACGACGAACAATGCAAAGTTCGACGGCGAAATCAAGAAGGTTATCAGTGGTTGGAAATTCGGTAAGGTTGAAGTTGGCAACACAACGGCTACAATCCCATTCACTTTCGCAGAATAAATTCCTATGAGGCTTGTTCAGCACATCTTGTTCTTTCTGTTGCTTTGCGTTTCGAGTGCTATAGCGACGCATGTAGCAGTGCTTGAAACGGTTGCAGACCCTAGCGTTAAAAAGAAAGTGTCTTTTCCGGATCGTCAATACCTTACGAATGTACTTCGTGAAGAGGCGGTGAAGGAACTCCCCGCTTCGCAAAACTACACTATCATGACTCGCGAGAACATCCGTGAAATGTTGCCGCCGGGTAAAGCCATCGAGGATTGCGAAGGCCGTTGCCTTGTGGAAACGGGGCGGAATATTGCGGCCGATTACGTGTGCCAAGCGCGTGTGAGTAGCTTCGGCTCGAAACTTGCAATTTCTGCGGAAATCTACGAGACCTCGGGGAACAAGCTTGTGGCGAGTTTCAATGGTCATGGTGCTAATGTGGAAGAGCTTCTGAAGGTGGTAAAGAATAGTGCTGCGGAATTCTTTGGCAAGGTCAAGGGGGAACAGCAAACTCCTAATTCCATGGAACGCCGTGCTGGTGCGGGCGGCATCGGCGATGCTCAAAGCTTAGATAACACTTCTGCGGAATATGATGACGAGAATTCTCGCTTTAGAAATGTGGATTTAAAGAATCTGCAAGTTGAAAAAAATACAGAAGAAGTTAAACGGTCCAATAAGCCTATTGGCGAAGTTCCTGCTGTGAAAAATACCCGGGCTTTGGCTTGGCTACACTTTGGCTTTCTTGGCGTTGGAGGAGTGTTGCTATCGGTGGGGACTGTGCTTGCTGCTGATGTAGCAGGGGATGGAGGAAGTGCGAAGCGTGGTGTCGGTATAGCGTTGGCAATTATCGGTGCTGTTGGTATGGGTGTAAGTTTTGCTTTTTAGGTTCCAACGACCTATATCTAACTATCTATCAATTATAGTTTACTAACTGCTAACGTTTGACTTTTAACTATATATATTTACTGTATGGTTAAAAATCTTATACAGTCTTTAAATGGGGTGCTGCTCGGAAAGTCCGAGGCGGTTGAACTTTTGGTTATGGCGCTCCTCGCCGATGGTCATGTGCTTATCGAGGATGTGCCGGGAACGGGCAAGACGACAATTGCCAAGGCGCTCGCGACGGCGGTTGGTGCGGACTTTGCTCGTATCCAGTTTACGCCGGACTTGCTGCCTGCCGATGTGACGGGCGGGGCGGTGTTCAAGGCAAATACGGGCGAGTTCGAAATCCGCAAGGGGCCTGTGTTTACGCAGGTGCTGTTGGCGGACGAAATCAACCGCGCTTCCCCGCGAACGCAGAGTGCTCTCCTAGAAGCTATGGAAGAACGCCAGGTGTCGCTTGAAGGTGAACGCCATGCGCTTCCGAAACTGTTCATGGTGCTTGCCACGGAAAATCCGGTGGAATTCCATGGCGTGTTCCCGCTCCCGGAAGCGCAGATGGACCGATTCTTGGTGCGCTTGTCGCTTGGGTATCCGACGGCGGAAACGGAACTTGGCATTTTGCGTGCGCATCGCGATGGGCGACCGCTTGATTCCCTTTCGGCGGTGACGACTCCGGATGAAGTTATTGCAATGCGTAACGATGTTCGCAAAATTCACATTGATGAATCTCTTGAAATGTATGTTGTTTCGCTGGCGCAAGCGACACGTACGAATCCGGCGGTGCGCTTGGCCGCAAGCCCTCGTGCGGGAATCAACCTTATCAAGATGGCTCAAGCTTGCGCGTTCGTTGCAGGGCGCGACTTTGTGAATCCCGATGACATCCAGCATGTGTTCTTTCCGGTGATGGAACACCGCGTGTTTGCAAAAGATTCTAACACGCCAGGTGCCTCCAGACAAATTCTCGAAGGAATCCTGAAACAAGTGAGGATTCCCAAATAAACTTTACTGAATTCTATCGTACTTCGCGCTCCGAGATGATTGTTTTGCATACGTCATCCTGAGGGCTGAAAGCCCGAAGAATCCAGTAAAAATCACTGGATTCTTCGCTACGCTCAGAATGACGTGCAAGGCGAGACAGCATGAACGCTTGCGTTGACGAAACCTTAAAATCAAACCC